>Ga0209986_10003982_pt1 | contig 12719 bp, 13 predicted proteins | sample BlataG_FD_183168 | JGI IMG/M metagenome (GOLD analysis project Ga0209986, IMG submission 183168) | Deep subsurface microbial communities from Black Sea to uncover new lineages of life (NeLLi) - Black_00105 metaG (SPAdes) (version 2) | ecosystem: Environmental > Aquatic > Marine > Oceanic >...
TATTTCAGACTCTTTTAACGCAACTTGTGCTGTTATTGCCTCTCTTGCTTCGGCTGTGTTACCCTCAAAAGCTAGTTGTAATTCTGCTTCGCGCTGTATGTTTTCTAATCTTCTGTCAAGTCTTGCATTGTCGGCCGCTGTTATTTGTTCAAATACACCAATTGCAGCCGATCCGAATGCGTCTGTTGCCTCACCAATACTCTCAAATCCGTTTCTTATTCCGTCAAATATTGTGTTAAAAGCTTCTGCGGGTATTCCTAAAGCTTCCCCAAGTTTAGAAAATTCACCTTTTAAAATTTTAACTGCTTGGTCTGTTGCCTCAATTTCTTGATCTTGATTATTAAGAAAATCTTGTAAATCTAATTTACGTAATTCTGCTTTAACTAAATTTAATTGTTGCTGTATAGCTATTTTTTCTTCTGTAGTTTTTTGAAATGCTAATAATTCAGCGGTTAAAAATGCCAATTGTTGTTCCAATTGTTCACGCGCTGACTTTGCAATAATTTTGTTTTTGTCTTTTTCAAATTGTTCCCTAGACTTTAAACCTTGTTTAAACGCATCTTCATTTGCGATCAACTCAGCTTCACGCTGTTTAATTACTAAGTTTGATATTTCAGTTATGCCACTTACAATGATTTGTTTACGCTCGTTTATTGCATCGCGTTGTATATCGTTAGAAATCTTTGCTGTTTCTTCTTCAAGCTTAATTAAATCTAATGCCCTTTGTCTTTCTATTAATTCGCGTTCTGGGTCATTTTGCGCGCTGTCAAGTTCGCCGTTTCTTTTTATGTTAATGAATGCCTTTGTACGTTCTGTTAATTCATCTAAAGCTTTTAAACGTACTTTAGTAGTTTCTTTTTCATTTTCAGCAATTTTTTTAGCTTCTTGTACTTGTTGATCTACTTTAAATAAGTCTAACTCTTGTTGTGCGTCGCTTGCTCTTTTTGCTCTGTCTGCTGCTGCTTTTTTTTCTTCTTTTGTTAATTCTTTAACTTGATTTTTTTGATCTTCTATTGACTTAGTTGTTTTTTTAACTTCTTTAGTGGCATCTGTGAAACCTTTTGCAAATGCCTTACCAACATCGCCAGACTCCTTTTTAATGCCATCAAAAACATCTTTAAAATTAGTTCCTAAACTTTTTATTAATGCGACTGGACTACTAAAGTCGATGTCTTTTAGTTGCTTTATTACATTTATAAAATCAACAAACGATTTTTTTACTTCATCTATAGCAGCACCAATGCCACCAAATAAGCCACCGATAAAGCGTAAAATACTTCCTATTTGTTCAAGTCCAGAGCCAAAAGATTTTAAAACTACACTACTAATAAAATTTAAGCTTTTACCTAAGGCTGGTATTTGTTTGTTTAATTCTTCAAACCCTTTTTTAAATATTTCTAAACCTTGACTAACTTTATTAAATCCATCAGATAAACGCTGTAGTAATTTAGCTAAAAAACCAAGCGCGCCACCGTCGCCAATATCTAATAATAATTTGCCTAAAGCAACCTGTGTATTTTCAAGTGCTGCATTCCATTTTTGTTGGCCATTTGCAGCGTCGTCTAAAATTGATCCTGCTTTTGCAACTCTACGTTCTGCAATATTAGCGACTGCATCAATAAAAACAGGTGTAGTTTCTAATTCTTTGTTAAGTTCAGCAACAGAAATCCCGAGATTATCGATTCTTTGTGTTGATTTTTTACTTAATCCTTCAACTAAACTATCACGCAATTTGTCAACGCTTTTTCCAGTTTGTGCGGCGGTAACACTTAAAAATTCAAATAATATACCAGAACGATCAAGAGACAAACCAAAATTATTAAATTCGCTAATTGATTTTTTTATATCTAAATCACTCAAAGCACCTCTAGTAGATTTTTTAATATTGTCAAATGCTTTACTTGCTTTTTCGCCAATTCTTTCGAAAGCAAATTCAACACCTTTCGCCTGTAATGCTAATTCTCTTGATTCTTTTGCAAAATTAAATATTAGCTTTACTCCTTCAACAATTCCGAAAACACCGATAAAAGCTTTTCCAAGTGATGCAATGGCTTTAATTCCACCGCCTAAAGTTTTCGGATAGTTCCCGACATTATCAGAAAAGCGTTTAATAGGTTGGTTAATAGCGTCTATTTGTCCGCGTAACTTTTGAACGTTTTTTTGTGCGGTTATTGTGGCCTGACTATTTAAACCCTGTGACGCGGCCAAATCCCTATATTCTTTTTCGGCTTGTGTTAATCTTATTGTAAGTTTATTATATGAACTACTTAAAGCTGTGTTTAATTTTATTGACTCTCTAGTTTCTTTATTTATTTTATTAGTTTCTAATATAACTTTTAAAAGTTCTTTGTTTTCTTTTGATGTAGCTAATAAATTTTTTTGCTTTGCTTGTTCTAATCTTTTGGTTAATTTTTCAGCTTCGTTTATTGCCTTATTTTGTGTTTTAATTGATTCCGTTGTTTTTTTAATTGCCTTTTCTGCATCACTAGGCACTTTAACACTTTTAAATTCTGTATTAAATTTTTTAACAGCATCAACAGCGTTTAATAATTCTTTTACTAAACCTTCAATTTGTTTTTTTGCTTCGTCGCCTATATCAATAAAAACATCACTCATTTTTTTTACTCAATTTAATTACGCTTTTTTCATAAGATAAGTACTTTTCTAACGTCATATTATCATCTATTGCACGCCCTAAAGCGTTTTCAATATTCACGCAATTATCTGCAAAGCTTGAAATAATTTCTTTTTTTTCTGTCAAATTATCATAATTACTACGCTCTAATTTTAGTTTGTTGTTAATCCCTGGCAATACAAATTTGTATGTTCTTAATATTTCTTGTTTTAAAAATATATAAGACTCTTCACCGCTTAAAGATTCGTATTTTTTTAAATCAATGTTTGTACCTATTGTGTTTATTGATTTAATTATTTCGATACGTTCCTTTTTTGTAAAAGGTGTTACGGATAAAGCATAGAGAATATTTTTAATTGTTTTAATTTGAAATTCTAACTTTATGATTTGCAATTGTGCTTTTAATACTAACTTTAATTTACCGTCATTTTTAAGCTTAAAAAATTCATCATAAATTTTTTGCCATGATTCAACAATTAAATCTTTTGACGGATTGCCTTTTATTACTAAAAGACTTTGATCGTTAGTATCAATAATTTTATAAAAAAGTTTTGCGGGTATTTCGCAACTATCCCAACACTTCGAAAACTGCATCGTTTGGAATTTCTCCTTTTTCTTGTTTTCTCTTAAATGATTCCTTTTCGTAGTATACACAATTATATTTATAAAACGTTAAACCTTCTTTTTCTGCTCTCTCTTTGTATATCTGTTCTGTATCTCGGCATTGCTTACAACACATATTTTATAGTTTTAAAAATTCTTTTAATTTGGCTTTTAATTCCTCTGCAATCGATTCGCTTTCAATTTCATTTGTGGTATCTTGGTTTAAGCCTTTTAAATCTTGTCCGTATTTATCAAATAAATCAGTCGCTTTAGTGTCTGAACTATCAAAGATATACGTATTATTGCCAATCTTTTTTGTAAATATACGATTTGTAAATGAACCTGTCAAAATCAAATCTACCTTACCACGCGCCAAAGGGTTTTTTTGTTGCTTAAATATACGATAGATTGTGCTTTTATATTCGCCTATATCACTACCATCGGGCTTTTCGCCTCGTTTAAATTCATCCTTTTTCGCTTGCTTCAGCTCCTTGTTTTGTAGTACTATTTTTTCCGTTGTCGGTTGTATCTTTGGAATTACTTTTTGTAATTCGCTTGCTAGTTTTGAAAGGCTTAATTTTCGCATAAATACGTTTTAACTCGGTTTGCTTTTGCTTTGGTGTCATTCCAAAAAAAACATTTTTAGATTCTAACCATTTTAAAATGTCTTTTTTTTCCCACGTTTTAAGTTCTTTTAAAAAAAAACTTGTAACGCTTAAATTTTTGCTTATTAACATAACTACTTTTTTATAAAAAAAGGCTCTTAAATTTAATTAAAAGCCTTTTAAAATTAACTTTTATTACTCGCTTACGCTATAACTGTTTGAATTTCGCTTGCACCTTGATACAATACGCCAGATAAATCAATTACAGTTGTCGTTCCAAATAAACGGATTCCGATTTGATCGCCTGTTGTCAAAGGTGAGCTTAAATCGATTTCATATTTATTTTCAGAACTGTTGTAAGCTACTGCATTAATTGTAAAACCTGTGTTTCCAGTTAATTCAAAATCACTAACGCTAAGACCTTCAATGTTTATTGAAGTGTTACACATAGCTGTTACAAATAACTTAAAACTTTGGTCGCTATCAACTAATTGATCTTCAATTGTTAATTTTGCATCAATCACGCCATTAATATCTGACGGATTAAAATCTAATTGCTCAGAATCAAGCAATGCCATATCTTGGTTGTATTGCTTTGGATTTGTCAATTGAAAATTAATAGTCGTTGTTTGCGACTCAGTACCGTTGTTATTTTTATAATTGGCCGCCTTAATATAACCCATGTCAAGGCCTTTGATCGTTTTACCGTCTGCGTCTTTGGCAAATCCTAAAACGTCATTATCCCAAATAAGAATTACTTTATAGGCTTTAAATGAATTATAAGAATGGGCGGCTGCGTGCCAGCAATAACCACGCTCATAATCATAACCAAATTCTGGCTTACCGTCTCTAACGATTGTTTTTATTCCTGTGTCAAATGTTTGAAAAACATCATCTTCACTATTATCGGTAAAACTTACCGAATTAGTAAAAGGAATAATTTTGCCTTCTTGTATTTGTTGCGTTAAATACGCCTTGTTAAAAGTTTCTGTTTCTGTGTCTAGTGACCAGTTTGGTGTTGTCAAAAAGAATCCGTTTGGTATTCCAGTTTCAACATAGCATTCGATTGTTCCTGTGCCCATTCTTTCAGTCGCACAAACTTTATAACCTGTTAATGTTGCCATTTTTTTATTGTATTAAATTGTTTTTATTATAATTAATTTTTAATAAACAGTTAGAATTTACTTTTGCTTCAAAGTCCAAAACTATTGCATCCCAAAAATCAAAAGTTTTATTTCTATCGCTTCCTTCAAAATCTTCAGGCAATCCGTACTGCGGATATTTTGTCTGTGTAAAAAAGTTAAAAACGTTACTTGTTTTAGTAACTAAATCAATTGTATTTGCTTTTACTAATGATTGTTTAATTAACTCAATGTAAGGATTTAAATAAAGCTTATAAGTATATTGGTTACGTTCATCGTTAAATTGATTAACATTTTTATTGTTCATCGCTAAAACTAAGCGCAAATTACATTTAGTATATCGACTAAAAATATCTTCTGTAAACGGCATTACTAGCCAAATTAAAGGATATGTAACGGCGTTGTTTTCAGATCGCTTTTTTAAAACCTTTAAAAGTTCTTTGTGAGAACCATAACCAAAGGTTAAAGGGAACGATTGACCAGGATCATTAATATTATTTGTTTCCTCTGGTAAATCATAAGTTCCTATGGTATTAAACAATTCTTTTAATCGTTCTTCAACTACAATCATATCCCAAAACTATTTTTATTTTCTAATCTAGTAAAACGCCAATCATCATAATTTTCATCGTTGTGTAGTAAAAACTGATATAGTGAAACATTTTCAGTATTGTCATATGTTCCGCAATAATCTTTAATTAATACACCGTTATGATAATAAAAGTTTCTGTCATGGTAATGGTGTACATTTCCATACAAATTAATAAACTTCTGATAGGCTTTTACGCTTCGATTAATTGCCGATGTTTTAAATGCGTTTGCTGCGTCTGGCGCAACGTTACCAACATCTGATAAATAACTTTGTTGTTCGTTAATATATCGGTGATATACATAATACGCTAATAAAGAAAAATTTCTATTTCCTATTTGGTACTTTATACCCTTCCAAAAATATTCAACACCGCTTTTTGTGTAGGTTGCGCCATCCATTAAATCAAACCATTTTTGGTTCGCTCCTGGGTTAACGATTCCGTTGCCGTCGGTGTTTCCGATAAAGTTATTATACAGCTTTTGACCTAAAGCAAAAACAAGCGCTTCTTCTTCAAATTGATCGATAAAGGTTTGAAAGTTTTCTGTTCCCCCACCAATTGACGACGACGTCACCCCGACATTCGGTACTGTCAATTCACCAATATAATAAGATGCGCTTGTAATACTCATAACTGTTTTATTTTTAATTTACTTCTTTTGCAATTTTGTCTTTTATTAATTGCTCACCCATTACAACATGAGGGTTTATAATTTGCCCTTTTTTATAATGTTTCGTGTCACTAATGACTTCTAATTTAATGCGATCCCCGTACTTTATTTTTCTTCCAGCTTTCGCGTTTCTTTTTAACATTTCTTTTGAATTCATGGATTTTTTATCAATTTTAGACATAATTAAAAGATTAAAATTTTATTAAGGCGCTACTTCTACCGCTTCAATTGCTGTTAATATTGTGGAAATATCATCAAAAATAATACTTCCTGTATCGCTGATCGGTAAATATGTACCCATAAAGGCTTCTAGTTTACGAGATTGCAAGTTTTTACTAAAATCGTCGTTTTCCCAACCTTCATAATACATAACGTTTTCACTTATAACAACTTTAAAACGCTTTAACTCTCCTAAAAGAATTTTGTCCGCATCAATTTTGTTTGTGAACACTATTCTAACCTCACCAACTTGGCGACCGTCAGGCGTTACAAATGGCGGTGCAATGTAGTCGCCTTCGGAATTTTTGATTCCTTTCATTTGTGCCATCCAAACGGTGTTTAAAACACAAGTTAATTCACCCTTAAAGTTGTTTAATCTTACATAAGTAGCAACTGACATTATTACATCCCAGATATTTGCATCTGTGTAATAGTTAGCTAAATTTGTAGGAACTACAAAAGGTGAAGCAAGCGTCTGAATACCAGCAAGATTTGGCCCAACTCCATCGCCAGAACTAACGCCGTCGTCAATTTTTTGTTCAACTAATTCGGTTGCATGTCGTCTAAAATCGCTTACAACACTTGGCGCGTGCATAATTAAACGGTTTGACATTTTCCAACGTAAAGCAACCTCCTTAACTTCGGTTTTGCTTTCTTGGTATTCCGCGTCTGCTAAAGGTTTTAAATCGCCTTCATTAATAAATTCAGCGTCGCCCTCTTCATTTACTCGATCAACATACCAAATATTTTCCGTTCCCGCTGCGTCTGCGCCTTGAATTACTTCTACTAAAGGTAAAATGTAATTATCTGGCTTTGGCGCTGAATGAATTTCGGTATCAATAAAGTTACCAAACAATTGATTAAAGCCATCTGGCACATTAGGAATTACATTTGCGGTAGTCATTAAGGCAGCAACTTTAATTTCTAAAGTGTCAAATCCTTGTTTTCTACTTTTAACTGAATCTTTAACGTTTTCACGTTTCATAAATTCAATTAATTGTCCTTCCTTTTGTGATGGTGTTCCCTCTTCTTTCATAGCTGTAATTTCTAAGCCTAAATTTTTAACCTGTTCGGTTAACTCGTTAACTTTTTCTTTGTCGGCTGCAGTATCTAAAAGATTTTTTAAACCTTCAATATTTAGGTTTTCTAAACCTTCAAGACCTTTAAGAGATTCCGAAAGTTTTTCATCGATCTTTGCGCCTGTTTTTTCTTCTAATTTTTCAATAAGCGCGTCAAATTCTTCTTGTTTCATTGTTAAAATAATTAAATGTTCTTAATTGCGTCCATTAAATTAAAATGTTTAGTGTCACTTGGTGACGGCTGCAAAGTGTCTTTTACTGACGGCTTTTTATTTATTAATTCGTGGATCATTTGTTTAATTTGCTTCGATTGATATTCAAATTCATGCATAGTTTCATCTGTATATCTACCTTTTTGCAAAGCTTTTGTTATTTTATTGTAACGTTTAAAAATGTTACTTAATTGTTCTTCTTTGTTCGCTCCTTTAACGCCTAAATTTGGCGTCAATTCATTTGCCCCAACCATTACAGTACTATACTCAAATTGCATTGATTCTTTTTGCAACCATAAGCAGCCCATCATTTCGGCCTCTTCTGGGTTTATAAGCATGTCAAGTACTTTGTTCCAATCTTGCATAGAATTATCAAGGTAATCTAATTGAATGTATCTAAAGCCATAAGAATGATTATCATAAATGCCATCTTGATATTTTAAGAATGTATCTAAATGGCCGTCCTGTCTAAAGTCTAATTCTGTTTCAAAATATTGACCGTCTACATTTACGCCGTTAATTGTTTCTGTTCTGTTTTCTAAAACAGTCGGCACACTTATAATTTTTTCCCAGTTATGAAAAAGCAAATGTTTTATTTTTGCGCGGCCTGTTGAATTTACACCGCGTTCATTCATAGATTTATCTAAATGCCCCTTTAACCCTACGTCGCCATCATGGTCAAGATAATTATAAGACGTTGAAAAACCTGTTACAGTTCCTTTGCCGTTATTCTCGCTAATGTCTTTTATTAATATACGATCATTCCCTTTAATTTTGTAAGGGTTTGACATCTTTTGAATTTTTTGTTGTTCTATATTCATGATCGTGTTTTATTTAAATATTCTGTTTCCCTCTCTTGCGCTGTCTCAGTTGTTATAATACCCGCTTTAACTAAATCAATTAGCGATCTAGTATATTCATAATACGATTGTTCTTTGGCTTTGTGTACTGTTGCCATGATAGGCAAATGATCCCAAGACATTCGAATTTTTTTATTTTCTTGACTATAATTAAATTCTGTTTGATACGTATTTGTAAAGTCGTCACCCTCAAATTGAATTGATGACTGCGCCCATTTAACAAAACTTTTTTCTTGGTTCTCAAAAGTACTACCAGATTTTAGCCATGCTTCGGCTACGTCTCGCGGTATGTTATAAGCTCTTGCAATTGTAAAATAATCCTCTGCAAATAAATCACCCAACATCAAACGTCTAAAATCCGCGGCTAATGGTTGCACGTCAACAGTCGCATTAGTGGCAATTATATTTTTTTGATATAAGCTATTTTCAACTTCGTTTTTATCTTCAATATCTAAAGGCGTGGTAACGCCGTCGTCAACTGTTCTATTAGATGCTAAATATTTTCCCGCAAAATTTAAATTAATTCCTTTTGCTTCGGTGTTTCTCATTACATTATCTAAAACGCCTTGTAAACTTGTTAGCCTTGAAGGTGACTGCATAAGTTCGCCATCACTTAACATTGCATTAGTAACATCATAAAACGGTATTACTTCGTTTAATTCGATGTCAATAATATTACCGTTGAAATCATATTTTAACTTTTGTTCGTTATAACGGTTTTTTTGGTCCTGAGTAATTAAAAATTTATCAAGGTCATCGATACAATTCCAATTAATATTAATCGGATTTAAATTGTAAAGACCATCAATTGCATTAATATTATAAACGTCGTTAGAGGTTTTAATTTTTCTTGTGTAGTTATTTCCAAGTGATTTATACCAAAGATGTTTATATAAAAAATCCTGTCTTGATGTTTTTAAATAAGGATTGTTTAATAAAAGTATAAAGGGATCGTCTGGTAAATTAACAGGGTTATCTGGATCACTTACATCTTCGACAATTATTTTGCCCTGTGAAAATATTGTACTTCTTAAATCTAAAACCGTAAATAATGCGGGATTGCAAATTGATTGTTTTAAAAAGTTTTGGTTATTGTGCTTAAGATTACTGCTGAATAAATAAGACCAAGAACCGTTTTTACCTCTCTCAATCGTTAAATTTCTATTAAATAAATAATTTGAAATATTTGAAAAAATACTCATGCTAAATAATTAGTAATTACCCCATTTACAAAACTATAAATTAATTTGTTAAAATTACCTTTTATTTATTATATAACCAAATTTAATTTTATAGTGATATTTTTAATTTTATTTGCATGTACATAACAGCGTACCTCATAGCATCCAATAAGTGGTCATCTTTTTTTACTGTTTTGTCTGTTGGTAAATTATACCTGTCTGTTTCCCACTCATAAGATTCATATTCTTTTTTAAGGTTTAAAGAGTCCGTTACATAAACAACATTTGCACGCTGTATTAAAGAAACGCCACCAAAAACACGCCCTTTTTTGGCTTTCATAACATAATAGCCACCATTACGCAATGATCGAATACTTTGTTCATCATTAACATCACAAATTATAGCACGCTTTTTGTCTATTTCTAAAGTCTCAAATAAATCGGGTAAAGATTCAATTTGTTTACCTGGCCTATATAAAAGTTCTTTAACGTAAAAAGTGCCATCGTTATACTTTACCTCTATTAATGCGGTCGGGTTTGTTTGCCCAAAGTCAAGACCATAGTATGAATTATATTCTAGGTCGTCAAATTCGTATGCTGTAATACTTTGCCAACCATGATAAACTTTGTTAGGTTTTTCAGATTTAACACCAAGACCGAAAACCATCCAGTCGTAATCACTTGCGGTTTTTTGTTGTTCGTTGTTCCATCGATATAATATTTCGTTTTGTATTTGTTTATCCTTAGTAAGCTGTTTTATTTCTTTTATTACTTTGGTTTTATCTAGTATATGTTTTAAATGCTCTACATCAAATTTAAAATATTTGTTTAGTAGTGGTTTAGTTGAAAGTATTTCATTTCTTACTGTTTCCGATAAAAATGGATTATCTAAAAAAGTCGAATGTATAACTTTACAGTCTTTACGGCTTTTAAATTTTTCAATATAATGATCGCTTATTGGATTCCAATCGATTAATAAAATACCATCTAAACGCCTAACAAGTTCTTTTAAAACTTTGTCACTAAATTTATACGGTTCATTAATCCAAACTAAATGATTTTCTTTACCAATTACCTGCTCGATATTGTCCGCGCCTGTAAAAATGATTCTGGAATCATTACTGAACGTGTAAGTATGATTGGATTTATTTTCTAGTAAATCAGTATAAAGGTTTTCATTGTTTAGATAATCTCTTAATTGTTGCGATGTTATTAAACCCTTTTCAAATTGTTTTTTTCTGCTGTATGGGTCTTTTAACCAGTCCTTAAATTCTGTTTCTACCAATTCCCTGCATGCTTTTTGCGTGTCACGCATTACAACAATACGTTTGCTTGCATTCTCTTTACAAAATAAATACATCAATAAAAAAAAAGACCATGTTTTTGTTGACCTACTCGAACCTTCATTTAAAAGTATTTTATAGCCTTTTTGGTAAGCTTGCCAATTTTTCTGAAATACTATACTTGCGGGAATTTGCATATTCTAATATATAAAAAAACCGCTTAATTAAAAGCGGCTTTGTAATTTAATTGTTTTTATTTATTGCATTGTCCAAAGCGCGGCGCATGTAATACCTAGCATTAACCAATTGGTTGCGGTGCACGTATCTGAATACCAAACACCACCCATCATGTTGACAACTTTAGTTTTATAACAACCATCTGAGCCAACAATTGACATTGTGCCTACGTCTGTTTCTTGGCTGCAATGGGTTACTTCGCGATTGTCATTTGCTGACTCTTGATTATTTAAAAAGTGTATAACCGCATTATTGTAATCATTAACAAGCTGTTCTAAAACATTACTTACTTCGTCTTGTGATCTGTTTTGATTAATTGAATTAGTCAATTCTAAAACGCTGTTATAATAATCTTCTGTAATAGTTTTGCTTTCGCCATCTATCCAATGTATTACATACTTGTTATTTTCAAATGCAATGTAAAACTTTTGTAATGACTTTAAATAAAACCCTGCTAACTTTGGTAATTCACCAGTTAATAAAATTTCTTTATCTGTTGGTATTTCTAAAGTAAAAGAATCAAGCGAATTAATAAATACTTTATCCGTATTTAATTGATATAAAAAACTTTCGTCAGCTATGTTTAAATCCGTTATTAATTCGTCTTTACTGCAGCTTATAGCGATAGATAAAATCAATCCTAAAAGGCTTATTGATGTTATAATATACTTTTTCATAATATAAATTATTGCATATTACAAAAAGAATTGTAAGCTCCCGCACTTATTGAGTAAGTAACACCGTCGCCTCTAGTTAATTTATAACCTCCAACGCCGTCCTCATAGGCTGCGAATTGCATAGTTACATGACAGCCTGCGTATCTAGGATTACAAACTACAAAAGTAGAAGTTCCGCGACATACAGAACTGCGACCAGTTAAAGAACTAACTAAAGCGTTAAACTCTTCATCGCTTAAAATAACAACGTCTTTAGGGCTTTCGGGTAATTCGTCTACATTGTTTCGTGTTTGTTCGATTTGTTTTGTGTTAACTATTTCTTGTGTTTCTGATTCTGTAAAAACGTCGTCTTTACTACATGAAACGAATGCAAGTAAAAAAATAATTACTACAGTTTTAAATAAATTTTTCATTTTAATAATTGGTTTTAATATTTGCCTACTCTTTTTAAGGTTTTCGGCTTACCCTTTTTATTTTTGTTTTGGTGTTAGAAAAAATTAAGGCTCATCTCCTGAAAAAGAAAGTCCGTAATAAAAGTTATTCATTTTATAAATCACATTCTTAACACCAAGTAAGGGAAATATTAACCAACATAACACAGTAGGTATAAAAAAAATTGACACTACAAAAAACACCCTAACAATCAACAACAACACATATAAAAATGTAAATAGAATTGTCTCTTTAAAAGGTTTTCCATTTACTTTTAAGTCTAATTTTATATTT
>Ga0209986_10003983_pt1 | contig 12719 bp, 15 predicted proteins | sample BlataG_FD_183168 | JGI IMG/M metagenome (GOLD analysis project Ga0209986, IMG submission 183168) | Deep subsurface microbial communities from Black Sea to uncover new lineages of life (NeLLi) - Black_00105 metaG (SPAdes) (version 2) | ecosystem: Environmental > Aquatic > Marine > Oceanic >...
GCAGCGCCTCGGGCACCGTCAGGATCAAATGCCGATACCTCACCCCCGGATGAAGCATCCCTTTGACCGTCTCCACCCACTCTTGCCCATACACCTTTGCACACGACAGACAGAAGGTGCTCTTGCAGCTGAACGCCACCACATGCTGCTCCAAACACTCGGGACACAGGTACACTGCATGCCCATTGGCCGGGTCGCCACAGCTCAACATCTTCTGCACCACTTCATCCACCGCCTCATAGCGTGGATACTTGCGCTTGAAATCTACCCACCCGTCGGCGAAGATTTGCTTGCCTGTCCAGGCCAACAGGCCAGGGAAGATGTTCTTTTGTGCTTGACCGGGCCTCGGCATGACGTCCAGTTTAGTCAAATATCGTCGTTATGTCGAATTCCCACAAAAAAGGAAATTCCTATTGGATCAAGTTATTATTCGACCTGCCGAATTTGTTGAACACCGCGTGCCTGATATTCTGTCCCTATATCCATTACTCGAGAAATGTCGTGTAGAAATGCGAGGTTGGGATTTTCCTCATCTTGATTACCGTTCAAAGCCGCATGTCGATTTGACCTGGATCAGCCAGCAAACCGATTGGGAACACCATCTCGAGGCTTGGCGGTTCCATCAAAGCGGCCTCTTCATTCACATCGGATGCATTCCGATCGACTGGAGAGACAGATCTACCTTTTGGCCCGCAGATGAAACCTGGAAACATGGCCAGCTACTTGGCGTAGGAGATTCCTTGTATCGGTTCACAGAGATCCTTGAGTTCGCGTCACGCCTATCTATGGCAGAAGCTGGTGGCGAAGATATGGTCGTCGAGATCGTTGTTGGCAACATTATGAACCGATCTCTATATATCGACGACCGCCGCAAGTGGGGTTTCTTCGCAAAATACTCGGCGTCTATCAACCATTTTCCTTACAAACTTCAACTTCATAGGTCGAAGCTAGTGAGCGAGACTCGCGATTTGGCAATAGACGCCTCGCTTGAGTTGTTTAAGCGCTTTGGATGGAATGTAGATCGTGTCCAGTTGAATGAATGGCTTCACGAGCTATTGAAGAAGTAGCTATGCAGCTTAGAATTGGAGTATTTGCCCTAAACAATCGCTGCAGCCGACCCCGCAGGATACGCAATTTGCATGCAAACGTCTTACAATGGGATTTTTGAAAAGCAAGCTGGTGTACGTGCGGGGCGGCTGAGCTCAAGACCGTTAGACCACTATCTATTTTTGGGGGTTTTAAATGTGCGACTTCCTTGAAAAGACACTAACTGATCCTAATGTTTTTTGGCTTGCTCTAGAGGCTATTGCGACGGCATTAGCCGCAGCAATAATTATTTGGCAACTCAGGCGACTCCGAGAGGAAACGATTGCTCATAGGTTTGAGGGTTTTCGATACGCGTTGGAGCTTCTATCATCTTCAGAGTTTGGAGATCAAGCCGCATCGTTTTATAAGCTTCTTGACCAGGGTGACCCTTTCCAATTTCACACCACAATGCCTCCACTAGTTCATTGGATCCTCAGGACACTTGAGATTATTGATAGATTGATCAGGGATGAGCACCTTGATGAGGAGTTCTTCTTCCGGATCGAAGGGCGAAGGCTCGCACACCTAGCGATACGTATCCGTATGATGGAAGAGGGACGTGATACTCCGCGCTTCGAAGCTCAGATAAGACTGTACCCTAATGGAAGGGATCTTCTTCGCAGAGCTGAGGAATGGGCAGAACGAAATAACATAGAAGTGGTGGCATGAAACAAGGTGTTCGAAAGTAAGTCCAAGGCGGCCTACTAACTTGCTGACTCTGTTAGCGCCTTCCAGAAAGAAGGAAACCGCAGGATTCCTGGATGGGTTAACCACTCTCCAGGCTGTGTAAAAACTCAACGAAAAGATTAATGGTGGGAGAAAAACACCTTATGGGCCATAAACGGATTGATAGCACGGCGCGCTACACCAAACCAAGCGAGAGAGATATGGAAGTGGCGGTGTCTCGCTTGGAGCTGGAGGAGGTGTGAGATTCCGCAAAACTCGCTGAATGGGATACTACATATAACTAATTCCATGTATCCTTAGCTGGAATATCGACATATTCCAATGCCCGAGGGAGGAAGCAATGCGATGAAGAAGCTGGTAGACGTGGTTGACGCCACTCCCTCTAAGAGATTGTTCTTATCGATCATTGCTGATTATGACTTAAACAGAGCGATATGCGAACTAATAGATAACGCTCTGGATATTTGGGTGAGGAATGGACGAGCGGCGGCTCTCTCCATCAACATCATTCTGGATACTAATCAGCAGCACATAAGCGTTATTGATGACGCAGGCGGAGTGAGCGAATCGGAATTGTCGTTTGTCGTTGGACCTGGCCACACAGGGACCATCGATACTGATGAGACAATAGGTATCTTCGGAGTTGGAACAAAGAGAGCGGTAGTTGCGTTAGCTCAAGATATCTCAATAAGAACTAGGCAGAAGGATAAGACATTTCTGATTGAGTTTGACGATGATTGGATAAGAGAGAGTGAAGAATGGGAACTCCCCGTGTATGAAGTTGACAGCATCCCTCAAAGGACGACTCATATCCAGATGTACCGCTTGCGAAAGACTATCACTGACGAGGCATCATCCCAACTTATTGACCATCTTGGAGCTACATACTCGAGATTCCTAAGTGATGACAGAGTCGATATCCAGATCGACGGTCAGTCGATCGAGCCAATAACTTTCTATGATTGGGCCTACCCTCCTAAATATGAGCCGCGCGAATACCACGGCGAAATCCCTACTCAGGACGGATGCCTAGTAAAGGTTAGAGCTTTGGCTGGATTGACAACTGAATCGAGTCCGGCGGGGGGAGAGTACGGTGTCTATGTGTACTGCAACGATAGGCTTATCGCTCGAGCATTAAAAACATACGACGTCGGCTTCACCTCCGGCATGGCTGGAAAACCACATGCTGATATTTCATTGGCGAGAGTCATTCTCTCCCTTCACGGTGAGGCACGTCTTATGCCGTGGAATAGCAGCAAATCAGACATTGACCCCTCACATGAGGTATTCATTGCTCTACGACAATGGCTCTTGCATGTTGTAAAAGACTATACGTCACTTGCTAGAAGGTTTAGCAAGTACGAGGGTGGGTGGCCGGAGAATGTCTTCAAGTATAGGGATGGCGAAATTCATGACGTCGAAATCCCCAGCTTTCCGGAGGTAAACACCTCATATCTCCCCCCATTGCCAAGGTCAAAGCCACGATTTGCGAGTGTTGTTAAGCAAGCCAATAAAGCTGTCGCCAAGTCCAAGCCATGGACCATTGGTCTGTTTGAAAGTTTGATTGCTGTGGATTGGATCCTAAAGCAGAGTTTCGAACAAAGAAACCGAATAGTTCTTATTCTTCTCGATAGCACTCTCGAAATTGCTTTCAAAGAGTACTTGGTCCATGAAAGTGGGGCTAGATATAGCAATCAACGACTCCAGAGAATGTTCCCTGATAGAACACAAGTACATCAGGAGGTCAAGAAATACGCCAAGATCTCTAATCCAGACTGGGGGAAAATCGGACATTTTTACGATTTGAGATGTCAATTGATCCACCAACGAGCATCTGCTGCAGTAAGTGACAGGCAGATCCAAGATTATCGATCGGTCGTCGAAAGGGTTCTTAGAAAGCTCTTCAAACTGAAGTTTGCATAGAACGAGTTCATATTCCAGCTACTCGCTGGAGGCGACCGGGGAGGCTGCGAGATTTCCAATCAATGGTGAGAAATAGGGCGCCCGGAATTCCTTGGGATGGTCCGAACCCCGGCGCCTCAGCTCGAGGCCGTTATCCGGCCAATAACAAGGTTTAGACGAAGATGGACATAAATCTGTTCGTTGGCATTATTAGCCTAGCTCTCTCGATCGGCTTCTTCGGATATGGCCTTTATATGGCCAGGAAGAGCAGACTCCAAAAGCTGCTTGTATTCGATGTTTCGCCTCCAGTACCTATTGCAGATGTAATCAAGGAGCAAGGTGACTATAAGCTACAAGTCGTCTATCAGGAGGGCAATGAGTCTCCAAGGTTCGTTGAGAAAGCCTTTATTAGATACCTTAGGTTTGCCAATCTCGGACGCATTCCAATCAAGAAGGAAGACATCGCTTCCACAGATCCACTCCTTGTTCATGTTGCCGATGCCAAATTGTTGGGAATCTCCCTATCCCATGTAACACGGGATGTTCCAGGGATAAGGCTTGGGGAGATCCGCCACGAGGATCAGCAGACAGTCGTGACAGTGTACTTCGAGTTTCTTGACTACCAGGATGGCGCCATGGTTCAGATCGTAACGGAATCTGATAAATACCAAGCTTCCCTAATTGGCACGGTGATTGGAATGCCCAGAGGCATAAAGAAAGCGAAGGAGGTTCCCTATTCTCAGCATATCACAGGCCTTGGATGTATTGTGCCTTTGTCGATCCAGGTGGCAGCATTGACATCGGCGCCATTCTTGTACCGGTACATCACAGGAAGTTGGGAGTATGCTTGGACGCTCTTGCTACCCATCGCGGCAATAGCAATTCCATTCGCCCTTTTCCTAGCCGCTCTATTCGTGTCCGGTCCGCGTGAGGAGTTCAAGTTCCCCGATTCGCTGTTTCCACCTGATTGGTTTGCCAAGAGGCTCCACATGTATCGCGAGCTCGATCGCTTCGCTCGTCGAGAGGGTCGCGAGCCGTCGTCAAGTTGAAAAACGTTCGCATGGAATATCGGTAGAAGCAGGAACCCAAGGCCGGATAACAACTCTCCAGACGTTGTTAGCTCGCCACTGTTAGGAGGATTAATATGGCAGCACCGGTAAACGTTTTACTTCAACAACCCACGATCCATGTCCCGGATTGGGCGGACGAAGCTCAGCAATGGGGGCAGCTCAATGCCGAGGCCAAGGGTAACAGCGAATTCTATCCATTAACGGTGAAAGCTGCTTATGTTGTCGGAGTCATCCACACTATCTGTCAGAGTGTGAGCATCCTACTTAGTCACAAAGACGCGATGCTTGTTGGCTACATTCCTGCGTATGGCGTGTTCGCCTCCGCGATCGAACTGCTTGGGCGATGCCTGAAAGGCAACTCCGACACTCGGGGAAGCGTCAGCGATCTCGAGGCAGGGTTTCAATGGCTAGCCTCTACGCATTTCGATGACTATCATGGAGATTATTTGTCTGTGCCAAAGAACATTGTGCTTGTTCAAACGGGCAAATACATGTACAGCATCGACAACCTTGTAGCCTTAAGACATTTTGCAGCTCATGGTCAAGCTACGGCAAAACAGGATGCTTCGGGCCACTATCAATTCGGCTATATTGATTACGAGATCCTCGCACATATGCCACCTCTTTTAGCAAATGGACTGGATGCGTATTGGGCCGCCCTGCGATCAGATGAGTTCTTGTGCAACTGCCTCGCAAAGGCCAGAGTAATAGCGCTCCGAAAATGGCCCGTATTTCTTAGCTGGTCAAAGTTCGAGAAGGACGATGCTGGGAAGTATCATTCCATTGGAGAGATATTCAGCGAATTCAACTGGGTCATATGATATTGCTTTGTTTTTCTCGGGAGACCCTGGGACCTATTTGTCCAGCTAACGATGAGTTGGAAGCTACCGGGGTTGCTGCGCGATTTGCTAACAAGGTTGTATGATTGGGATGCTGGGATTGCAGGCGATGGAACGAACCCCGGCACCTCAGCTCGATGCCATTAGCGGTCCCAGTAGACGACTTCGTCGCTTGCCAACCCCACATCTTTATAGTAGAGTCGCCACCGTGCCCATATAAAAAGACCAAAGCCCGCATTAAGGGCGGGCCAGGTCGGGGCACCTACCGAGGGGTTGCTCGGTAGGCAGACAAAAGCCTACCATCGAATTTCTAAGAGCGCAATAGTACCCCTCGGTAGAGATGCCGAGGGGTTTTAGGTTGTCTAAAATGGCAACCGCCCTCCCACGAGGGCGGCCGCACAGTGACTTGGTAAGTCACGCTTAGTGTAGTGGGAGAATATCACGTCTCCCTCTCTGGGTCAAGCGTCACCCAGCGGCTCAACACCTCTCACGAACCGCTATAAAATCTGAAGGTGACGCATGGCAAATGCAAAACAACCCCAGCACAACGATCGCTTTGACTTCAGCAACTTCCAGGGCTTTGACAACCCTACAACAACACCCACACCTGATCTTCTTTTTGACCATATTATGCAGGATCTAAAAGAGAGCGAACTAAAGGTTATGCTTTATATCATCCGTCGCACCTACGGGTTCAAGAAAAATACTGACAATATCTCTTTGAATCAGTTGGTAGAGGGAATAAAGACCAAGGATGGTAGATTACTTGATAGAGGAACGGGCCTGAGCAAGTCAACAGTGAAGAGAGCCCTTCAATCACTAAAAGAGAAAAATCTTATAAACGCAATAAGGAATTCTGACCCAAAGAAAGGCAATCTCCCCACTACATACTCACTAAAAATAAACAACACCCCTAGGCCCACTAGTGGCCCTAGGGTAGGCCCACTAGAGAGCCAAGGCTTGGCCCACCAGTGCACCCCACAACAAACAGTTAAACAACAAACAGATTCTGTTGTTGTTAAGAAAATAGTAAATAGAGGAATTACACCAAAGATTGCTCAACAACTTGTTGATGAGCACACAGTCTTGTATCTACTTGAGAAGATCGAGCTTCTTGACTACTTGGTGGATATAAAGAGCCCTTTGGTCAGCCGCAATCCAGCCGGGTACCTGCGTAAGGCGATCACCGAGGACTACAGCCCTCCTAAAGGTTTCAAGACTAAGTCTGAGCGAGAGGCAGAAGCAGCAGAAGAGAGCCAGCTTAGCGAAGAATTGGAAGAAATAAAGCAGTCTAAGGAAACGAGAGAGAAGGTCTTTCGTGATCAACTCATCGCTAATTATCAGATCCCTGAAACTGAGTTAAATATCTGGGAGAGAGCCTTGGATCAGCTGAGAGGACAGTTCTCCCGCGTTTACTTCGACAAATGGGTCAAGGACTCTATCCTGCTCTCAATTGAGAACGGTGTAGCCACCATTGGTGTCGAAAATAGACCTGCTCAAGAATGGCTATCAGATCGAGCTCAATCAACGGTGGCGAATATCTTGACAGGAATTCTTGGGGAGCCGATTGATGTAAGTTTTGAAGTACTCCACAATCTCTCTTGATAGATTGGAACACTCCTTCGCTAATCAGTAACCGATAACATAAATCCCCCATCCAGTTCCACTCCGGATAGGGGGGATTGTTCTAGGACTTTTGGGACGTCAGTGTTGTATCTTTACAAGTATATAAGCATATAAGCACTGTGCTGCTATGCTTAGATTCATATAAGAATATACTGGGTACTCTAGGGCATTTTAATCTTTGCGCCTCTTGTTGGCTCGGTCTCGAGGGAAAGACTCCCGGCACGGTACTCCTGCAGGAATAAGAGCACACCATAACGTAAAAGGCTGTTTCGGCTGACATCTAGATCTCTTGCAATTGTATCCAGCTCGTCAATCTCATCCTGGTTAAGAGTAACGCCGATGCTCCGCCACTTAGCCTCTTTCTTCTCAATAACTTCTTGATCAGCTGGCTCTGCCACCTCCGTTTGCTCAGTCACAAGATCCGACAAGCTTGGCTTTTTAGCCATGTATCACCTCATCTGCAATGCGTCTGTAATCGCTCTCCGCTTCGGACTGATACGGACCGGAATATTTTGTAATGGGCATTCCAGTTAAAGCTGTGCGTTCGTGTGCCTTGTAGGCACGCACGATCGTTTTGAATGTTGGTATACCTGCGCCGATCAGCGCCTTCTGTGTTGCAATTGCTTCGCCCATGGAACGAGGATCGACCCTGGTCAGAAGGACATTGTAGGATACACCCCGGGGAGCTATGATTTCACGCGCTGTTTTGAGGGCCATTGTCATATCCATAGGGGCAACTTGCGTTGGGAGTATCACGAAGTCCGAGACGGAGATCACCGCATCCAGAAGTACCGTGCCTAGATTCGGTGGGGTATCTATCATTACAATATCATAGCTCTTGACATTGCGAAGTTTCCGAAGGACGGTCGGGTTGGTCTCGTGTACTACGTCAAAAGGAACATCTCCTCTCTCTGTCCACCAAGAGGCACTCGACTGGGGATCGGCATCGACCAAAAGCACTTTTTGCTTTTCGCCAAATATGGCGGCCAGGTTAACGGCCGAAGTAGTTTTGGCCACCCCACCCTTACCGTTGATTATTGAAATGATTTTCATGGTTTCAAGCATAGCGGGAAGATTCAAAAAAAGCAAGCAGATATGCATAAAAGCTGAATGCTGATATGCATATAAGCCTATGATAGTGAAACTTTGGAATACTTCTTGTAGAGGGTATTGCCAGAATCGGTAAATATTCGCTGTCTCGCTTCGGGGAGACCATTCCTGCGCACATTTTTCGCCAACTGTGTGCTCAAATGAGCGCTCGTCAGGTCCCCCGCTCAGCATGCCAGAGCGCCGGGGTTGCCTAACGTATTACAGAAAGTTCTCTCGATGTAGAAGTGGACTTACGCTCATCGCAGACCCTTCAATGCAAGGGACTGCGCCTCGCTACCCTGTTGGGTGTTGGGCTTTTAAATCCACCCGACGCCATGCGGCGATGACAGAGATCAGCGCCGCAGAAAAGATACACCCTTTAGTTTTTAGACATGCTCTCGGCGTCTGCTCTAGCGCTAGGTGTTATGCTAACAACTCAATCAACCGAAAGGGCCACTATATCGGCTCTGTGGCAAATCAGGCACGGCCAGGAGCTGTTCAAATTGCTGCCGAGCAACATGATAGCGCTCTGTCGGGGTTGCGGTATGTGAGCCGAAAACGTAGACATCCTCTTCGGTCTCGAGAAACCGCTTCCGGATAACATCTATGCCATCTATCTGGCAAGTCCCAGTCTTTGGGTCGTAGATAAATTGAAAATACTCCCCAGTTTCAGCATCGGTAGCTGTGATGGTTGGCATGTTTAGGTACTCCATGACGTTGCCATCAAATTCAATGTCTTCTTATCACACTTCCGGTAGCATAACCGGCATCGAGCTGAGCCGCCTGACCAGCCAAAGGTAGTATCGCACAAACGCTAACCCCTGGCTGGTCAGGCGGCTCCAGCGAGTACGTAAGGGCGGCGGGATTGTGCATTCAAGATGGGTCACGGTGAGAAGTACGAAGGTTCTTCTAGGTAAGGCTGTAGGTTGAATGTTGAGAAAGTTGTATCGTCAAGCACGGTTGCGCCAGCTCGTGTGAAGTAGACCCACCCCGAGGATGGTGACCTGTATGACCACGTGAGGGCGAGCGGCCCAGCTTGGATGGAGAGGGTGCTGCCGACGTCGACGACGATGGCGCCTTCGGCGGTGGGCGTCCTTTCGTAGTTCTCGTAGAGCACACCTGTGCCCGTATCTTCGAGATGGGATTCCGATGAGAGGTATCGCCACTCGTACGCAGCTCCTTCCGGATGGAATATGAAGCGGAGGAGGGTTGCGCCGCTGGGCGTTGTGACCAGTAACATTTGTCCTTGGCGGACCTGTACACTGCCTTTGCCAAGGATCAGGTGAACCGGTATGGGCGGTTCTTCGGATGGGGTGGGATGCTGGGTGTCAAGGCCTACAGCGAGGCGGACCTCTGGAACTGTGAAGGTGACAATAAACGTAGCGACGGCAACAATTAGACCTGCGAGTTGAATGGCATGGTTTGAAGCCACTGAGACTAGGAGCGAAGGAAGTCTCGGGAGGGGCAGCTGCTTCCGCCCAGGCTGCGTATTTTTCTTCTGTCCCCTCTTCTTTGCTGCCATCAAAGGCCTTTCACGCGGACCCGCCGATATACCGAGGGCATTGCATCCGCCGCCCAACGGCTGGGAGCTAAGCTGCGCCGTATGACTCCATCCTTAGATTTTCGTCATGCAGGCGGCGTCAGCTTCAGCGACTGGTTAGCCGGCCAACAATAAGTTGATCTATCCTTTTACTAGCATATCGAAGTTAATTGGAACCCTTATTGAAAAATTTCCTTTAGGAGAGGAAGGCTCTATAAATTCTGAATCTGGAAGCTTGATTAATCCAGGACCTCTCCCTTCCCATCCAAAAGCCTGTGATATAAGATCCATCAATGTATATACAAAATCAATATTGTAAACACCAGAGGATTCAAACGGATTAATTATTTCACCCAACATCTCGCCACTTGAATTGTGTAGGCTAAGAGCGGCCTGCATAAAAGGAGCTCTATCTTCCATAATCATGTAGGGTGCTCCTTTTCTTATCAGATTAATTTCTTCTTCTGATATGTCGCCAAAGAAGTTAGTGATTAGATATATTGCTGATTGAGATTTGATCATGGATAAATAGTGATCTACGACAATCGTTGAGATCCTCTCATCTCGATGGAAATCATCAAACTGCTCAGGGAAAGAAGATTGAATTAATACTGGAATGTCAGAACGAATTTTGTTTAGTTCTTTCTTCAATTCGAGCAATCTCCGAGATGTATCGGAATCTGGTTCTACAGGCTTCTGTGAGGATATGGCTCTCATCTCGGTTTCTATCTCTTGAAATTGCTCGAGTTTCTTAAGCTCATCGCCAATAATATCAGCCCAATCATAAGAAGAGGACAATACGGTGTTCTTCATCTCATCCCCAAGCACAGCCAAGACATCGAGTTCATGAATCTTATCGCTTGGATATGTCTGGCGAATTTGGATTATTTCCGACCTAAATCTTTCAACCGATTTTTGGATATCGCTGATTCGACGATATGCACTGATAGCATAATCCTTTAGAGAACGAATGAATTCTTCTTTTAATGCAATTTTCTGTAAAAGCCATCCAAGGATTAGCGCGATAAAAAACTCGAGAGCTCTAAATAGAGATTCCTCTCTTTTTGTTGTATCAATGATGTTGATCTCCACAATGAATAATCCAACAGCTGCTACTCCAAATAAAAGCAATAAAACCCCGTCGAAAACATTCCTTGAAAGGAACTTCCAGACCTTTTTCATGTAAAGGAACTCCTAGACATGGCAGAATGGTAGGCTAACTATTATATGTAATAAACTGAGCGTGCCCATATCCCTAGATAACGATACAGGCATTTTGGGTGTCAAAAGTATCAGATATTCCCCCCTTGGGAGGATGGAATATACGCCTTGACCAAGTGCGGGATGCCATTCACCGACCGATTATGGCGCCGACAGGCTGGCGGTTTCCCTCTACAGGGACCTTCGGTGATCAGTATCCGTGCTCTGCGAGCCAGGCGTGCCAATCACGAATAGAACCAATCTCGAGCAGAACATCCACATCGACGGGATCGCCGATCCAGACCTGGCAAACAACGTCCAAAACCCGGCAGACGTCGGGCGCAAGACGCCGCTTTTGGCCATAGAACTCACGAACCCAAACTCGGACAGACTTCATAGGCCCCCCGAATGCGGTCAAGGGGGAGCTGCTGGAAACACTTTCGACGTTGTAACCGGCATCGGATAGAAAGGCGGCAATACGGTCACCGACAGTATCGTCACCGGTACGGTTGCGGACTCCAATTGGAAAAGGTGCAGGTGTCGGGGTAGGAGTGACGGTGGGGGTGGGTGATGGGCCTCGTGTTGGGAGAGATGTAGGTAATCCCTCCGGGACAGGGAAAAGGTTCGATGCGGTCAGATAGACCATGGCGCCCACAAGTATGCAGCAGCCCATGGCCAGAACGTAGAACAGAACACCCCCAAATCCTTTGATGAGCTTGTCTTTCATGAGGCGCAGTCTACCCTCATAGAGCGATGCCGCCAAGCGACCAGGCCGTCAGACTGGCAACTGCGGGGATCTCTTATTGAGATCGCGGTGTCGCCGCGGCGAGAATCAGGATGAAGGAGCGGAGCTGCCCCCGGCGTGACCGCCGGACCCTCGCTGCGCTTCTCTTATTGACGATTGAGCTTGAGCGGGGAGATACGCCCGAAGCGCAGCGAGGGTGTACCGTGCGGAAGAGCGCCGCACGAGTGCAAGATAAGGCGCCCTTGACAGGGCGCCATCTTGGTCCTATCCTTAGGGATAGGACGGCGGCAGGGCCAAAGCTCCTGCCGAAGGTCCGCCGTCGTCCACCTATCGGTGTTTAAGGAGGGCGGACCATGGCCGTTCGGCGAAGGAAGAGCACCAGCCGGAAGTCGATACGCCTAACGGACGACGGCCGAGCCAAAATACAGGCCTGGGCCGACGAGCAGGGAGTGAGCTTCAGCGCGGCGATTGAGTCTCTTTGCCTGCTCGGTATGGGCGAACCGGCGGCGGTGGCTTTTGCGCCGCTTATGGTATCGGCGGTTCGGTTCGAAATTCAGCGCCAGATGAACCGGCTGGCGACGATTGCCGCCCGGGGGGCAATCGAGAGCGGAGCAGCCGCCGTCCTGGCCAACGAGGTGCTGGCGGCGGTGAGGCCAAGGAGCACGGAGGAAAAGAAGCACCAACTGGAGCGGGCCCGCGGCCTGGGCTATAAACGGCTCAGGCGGCCGCTGGAGGAGATCGTCGAAGAGCACCGAGATCGGGAGAGGGAGGGGTAGAAGGCGCATGGCGGTGGTCAAGGCCAACTACATCAAGGGCAAGCGGGCGCCCGGCGGGGCCAGGGCGGCGGGGGACTACTACACCCACAGGGAGGGGACGGATAGGGGCGTCCGGGTGTGGTACACGTTCGCCGGAGAGAAGGTGGACCGGTGGCGAGA
>Ga0209986_10003984_pt1 | contig 12716 bp, 13 predicted proteins | sample BlataG_FD_183168 | JGI IMG/M metagenome (GOLD analysis project Ga0209986, IMG submission 183168) | Deep subsurface microbial communities from Black Sea to uncover new lineages of life (NeLLi) - Black_00105 metaG (SPAdes) (version 2) | ecosystem: Environmental > Aquatic > Marine > Oceanic >...
GGGATTAAATATTTCATTTGTAGAAATCTCCAATCCTTTTGATCGAAGGTCTAACTTGCCTATTTCACTGATAGGCCACATCCCCTCATCCGCATCGATACTAATCATTAATAGAGTCATCAAAAAAGTAAAAACAATCAAAATAACTAATCTTTTTTTCATTTTATTCTCCTTATTTTATTTTACCTCAGTTAGACACTCAGTGAAACCAATTTTATTTTATCGAAAACAGGGAGCTCATCAGAAAAAGTTGCCTATCCCCTTTTTGAACCCTCAGCCCTTACCTTCTCTAATCACGGAAATGGAGATGCTTACGAGGCGCTTCTTCACGCAGCTGTCTTTTTCAGTATCGGGAAGCCAGAGCTTTAGGGGATTTGGGTTCCATCCACTCTAGGTAAATCCTAACATAATACCTAGATCGATTTTAGGGGGGGGCAGGTCACTTGTCTTTCGACGATCATTCAATAATCTTATATTTCACAATGCTGATCAGCTCATCCTCATCAGTCTCTCGGATAAAAATATAATTATCATGCGTAGTTAATATAGGTCCCTTTAGATTCAGATAAAAACAGTCAATATATTTGCCATCCGGATCAAATACATCAAATAATACTCCCTTTTTCTTATCTTCAGTGGAGGTCCTAACCCAAAGGTTTCCTCTAAAAATGTTTAAGCCAGCTATATCGTTTTGATATTTCCATTCTGGGAGTTTTGTTCGGGTCGGTCTTGGACTATTTTTTTTCTCTAATTTAACTCGGGAATAGTTCCGTTTAAATTTTATTAAATGCCTATCTACTTAGCTCCTAATTATTGTTTTTGCTATGTACCAATTCATTATAAGTAACAGTTTCTGCAGTAACACAAGCTTGAATGAGGCGGTCAAAAAGCTCTTTTTCCCAATAACGGCGATTAAATCGATATGCTATTTCAGAAAGGTATGATTGTAGATGTTTTCCAGATACACCTCGATGTGCACCACGAATAACATTCTTTGTATTGGCAATAATCCGGTGAATCCATGGCAAAAGCCTACCTGCTGCCTTGGGATCTCTAAGAACCACTTTGCAGTGAGACAGATTTTGATTTTTTACCGCTTTGCCATAAGAACGCCAGCCATCAGTTCGTATAGTCTTCAAAAGCTGTTTGCTTTCTTGCGGTTGCATTCCATAGCCAAGCCGATTCAAAAAATTTTCAATTGTTTTAGACGATGCATCACTAACTACACGCATATGAGCAAAACCAGGTCTCTCTTCTCCCTTTCGGTTACGGTAAAGAGAGACAGCGCACAACACAAGATTTTTTCGCTCACTTCCTCGACCACGTTTAGTTCCAACAGCCCCAAAAAAAGATTCATCCATCTCTACCAAACCGGCAAGGCTATATTGCGCGTCTCTCTGTTCCATTGCTTTTCGTACTTTATGCGCCATCAACCATGCAGTTTCATAACACCTGATCCCAAGAAGACGTTGCATTTCAAATATCGAAACACCAACTTTATACATTGCCATATGGAAGATCAACCAATACCATTTCAACAAGGGAACTCGTGTCTTATGGAAAATTGTTCCCGCAGTAATACTGGTTTGAGTGCGACATTTTTTGCAGTCAAACAACTTTCGTTTCGAAAGATACCAAGCTTGATTATGGCCGCAATTGGGACAAATAAATCCATCAGGCCATCGTTGTTCAATAAGATGCTTTGTACACTTTTCATCATCAGAAAATGTTTTCTGAAATTCTATCAAACTGCGTTCCTTGTATTTCCTGGACATTTGAATCCTTTCCAGGAAATATATAACAAATCAACTTTAGGAGCAAAGTAGATAGGCATTTTTTATTATTTTGTTATTCTGAATGTCCCAGGCTGAAATCAGATATTCTCTTGTGCTATTGACGAAGAATGTTTTGATGCTTTCATTATATGCCGTATACAGGCGAGATGCACTCATTGATATGCCGCGTTCTAGGTACCATTTAATAGGAATACTGGGGCTTTTTTTTACAGCTTTTCCATCCTTTGATACTATGAAAAAATAATTTGGCACATCATGCCATTTCCCAGTTCTTTCTTCAGCTCCAGGCCAGTCCGCATTCCATAAAACGAAATTGTCGTCCAAGACACCGAGTAGATAAGCATATCGCTCTCTAAATTTAAATTCTTCAATCAGCTCTCCTTCTTTATCCATGTGAATGACCTTGACGCCCATAGAATCATATACATAAATACTATTGTCATGGAGCACAAAGTAAAAAAATCGTTGGATCTCACCTGGTCCCTGTCCTTTTTTGAAAAGATTTTTGATAAATTGTCCATCAGGTGTAAACTTCAGGAATTGATCTTCATCTGGGATGTAGATGGAGCCATCGCGTGCAATTTTTAATCGGCCCGGACGCTTAAAAAAGAATTCCTCGCTTTCATCAGTAATTCGAAATTCCTCTTTGAGTTTAAGCACTCTCCCTGCATTACTACTCAAAGGCTTCTCAGGATTTTCAATAACTTCTTGTGGGAAGGAAAAAGAAACAGAAATAAGGATAGTTAAAACCAAAAAAGCAATTTTTCTCATAACATCCCTCCTAATAAGATTTTCTCATTTTATTAATACCAGAATCATAAGAGTTTAAAGAATCCCCGAACATTTGTCCCCCAATCCTCGGGTGTGAATACCCATCTGCCATTTACCTCCTCAAAGAACAGGCCCCAGTTATTGTCAGTTACTATATAAGCAGAAAACCTCACAGATTCTATCTTTACAATCTTTGGCCTCTTTCCTTCATAGGGCTTGAATAATTTCAATTCTCTCTCTGCAAGTTTTCTACCTCGAACTTCTTGCACATATTCAATATCGCCCGAAATTAATGCATTAAGCCAATGATTGTAGGTTTCTGGTAAAGATGAGTATTTATCCAGGTATTCTTGAGTGAAATATTGCTCACCATAAGAAGGTTTAGAAATATGGAAGCCGTATATATACAAGCAGACAATAATAATGGACAATAATCCCACGAGAGATAATAATCCTATTGTAATGATACGAAATTTTTTCATTTTCCTTCCCTCTTTAGATATATAAAAAGATCAGCAGTATTTTATTCCTATTATACTGAGTATCCCCCTCCCTTCAACCTTTTTACGAGCCGTTAATTCGCTCAGCTGTCTTTTTACATCGGGAAGCGAGAGCTTATGGGCATTGGCTTCTGCTCGCCTCAATTTTCTTGCTTGGAAGCAATATTTGTTATTCCCACCTCATTTTATAAACAACTACCTGTCGAAAACCGCTCTCTTTTTCCTCAATGCAGTAGAAGTGATCGTTTTTAATTTTTCCATTCAAGCCTTGGTAGTAGGAAAAATCCTTCAGAGACTTCCGGCCAACGAAAACACCTTCTGGGTTAAAAATATCAAACATGTACTCTCCGGGATTAACTCCTTTTTCGTAGGTCATAATATAGAGCCTTCCCTTCTCATCCGTCAGAAAATAGTGGAAAGGAGGTAAGGAGGAAGGGAAATATGTTTTTTTCTTCATAGCTTCATAAAAATCAGTCCTTTTCCAACTGCCCAAAAAAAGCTCTTTATATTCCTCTGAAGGATAAACTTTTCTATAATCTTTTCTGATCTTTCTGATGAGATTACTGTTGAAGTCATAAACATAAATCTCGTAATCTCTCTGCTGGCTGCCGGTGAAAATTTTACCGGCATTCACCTCGGCAAGGATGTTATGATGGATTCCTTTTATGCGCTGAGAGAAAGGACTGGGTAACTCAATCCTCTCTAATTCTTTGATTTTGTTGAATTGATAATCATAGAGCATCTGAATTACCAATCCTTCTTCAGAGCCTCCCTCCGAATATCTGAGGATTCTAATGAGATAATTTCCGTTGTCAAGATATTTCGCTTCCCCTGTGCCCACCACATTCGTCTTAACCTGCCTGACTAGCGATCCATCGGGCTCGAAAAATAGGAATCTCATTTTGCTGTATGCCACCAATTCATCATCCTGTGTAAACCTCATCATCGGCGCGCTGGGCAATTGCCCAGGTCCTTGACCTTTGGGACAAAAGGATTTTAGATAATTTCCTTCGGCATCGAATTTAAAAATCAGGTTTTCATTGCTATGAGAATCTGAGAAATAAATGTTTCCGGTCGAATCAATGGCAAAATCATAGATTTCTGTTAATCCAATCTGTGCCAGATCGTCTCTTTCCAGGTCAATCACAAATTTTTCTTTTAAAGAGAATGTTGAATATTCCCCTTTTATCTTGTAAGGCTCTATGTGATTAACAACAACTTCCACACCGCCTTCCATAATCTTTTCTACTTTTTCTTGCTTAGGTCCGCAGTAGAAAAATATGGAAAGGATTAAAGTGAGATAAATTAGTTTTTTCACTTTATCCTCCTTGTTGAGATTTTATTTTCTCTTCAACTATTTCCCTTATATGGCCCTAAATTCCTTCAGCTGTCCTTTTTCAATAATCGGGAAACCAGGGCTTTAGGGTCGTGGGCTTCCAGGAGTTGGTTACGTTAGATTTTCCAGGTGACTTTATATCGTTTAACATATTGATATCCTTCCTCATCTTCTTCTACAGTATAAAGCTTGTTCTTTTTCCAAGCCCAAGGCCTAACTCCAAAAGGAACTTTAGCGATATATTTTCCCTCTGAATCAAAGACGTCATAGTAATAACTGCCTTCTTTTGTTCTTTCAAAGGTCTGGACAAATATCCTGCCCTCATCATCAATACTTAAATACCAAAAGGCTGGGTGATATTCGGGAAATTCAAGCTTGATGTCCGGGGGGATTCCTTGATCTCCAAATCTTTGTTTAATATCTTTCTCCTTGTCTTTTTCAGTTATTTTTATCGGGTTATAGTCTTTGATGATTCTCCTTGTTATTTTTCCCGCTTCATCCACAATCTGAAGCCGGTAGTGTAGCCAATTCCCCCAGATGACTTTATCATTTTTTAATACAATATATATAATAAAGGGAGGGTAAGAATATATAACATTCGGTTCATCGGTATAATCAAGTTTTTCAAATGTTAAAATCGGCTCAAAATTAGAATCGAATTTTTTTAATTCCACTATTCTTTTTTGTCCTATTCGGATTCTATATGAACCTATAAAATTTCCACATGAATCAGGTGTTGGACTAATCAAACGGAAAAATTTTCCTTTGGAAATCTCCTTAAGGAGTTCTCCTTTTAAGGAGAAAAAAGAGACCCGATTGTTGCTTATGTCACAAATCATGATTTCTTTTCCAGAGACCATCTCCATCACGCTCGGAAACAACATCTCTCCCGGTCCCTGTCCCTTCCTTCCTATGTTTCTGAGATGCTTTCCGTTTTTATCAAAAACCTTAATCTGACATGCCTTTCTATCCAGCACGTAGATATTTTCCTCGTCATCAATCCCTACCGATGTTATGTTAATGAATAGAGACTCACCATCCTTGTCCCTTTCGCCGATGGTTATCTCCTCTTCCAGATTAAAAACATCTTCACCGTAGACAGGATCTTTCGGATTCTTAACAACCATAATCCCATTCTCTTCCTCTATTGTTCCTTTCCATTCAGTCTTTTGCTTTTTACAGGAAACAAGCATAATAAAGACAGAAAGTAATAAAACGATAAAAACAACCATAGTTTTGGATTTCATTTATACCCCCTATATTGGGTATTACTACATTATTTTATTATCTTTTTCTATGTGACACAAATTAGTATTGCTTTTGTTTCAACTCGGGAAGCCAGGGCTTTAGGGTCTTTGGCTTCTACTCGCCTCAATCTTTCTTCTTTAATCCAAATAAGACAAAAAACGCTACCCCTAAAAAAGTAAAGCCTAAAATAAAAGCAATAATTGTGTAAGTACCTTTTAATGCGAAATTAAATGAAACAAACGACATCAATATTAGAACAATTGCTATTATTGTTTTTTGAGCTTTCAACCTCTCTTCAAAATTCATTTCTGCCCCTCTCAAACGTCTTCTTTTGAAGCGCTATTTCTCCCAGTAGTCTTCTTCGATATCGGGAAGCCAGGGCTTTAGGGTCTTTGGCTTCTACTCGCCTTTCATTCTCTTGCTATATCCAAAAACATACCATATAGTATTTTTCAATTAAAATGTTTAGCTCGTGTCCTTCCACTTATTTTTTATATAAATTACACACTTTCTCGGAGATAGAGCTTTTGTTAAATTCTGCAATCGAATATAAAATATCTCATTTTTGTCTTCTTTTACCCAGATAGGTTCACTCCCAAAGGTAACTTTTATTCTACATATATTTTTGTTTTCTAAATTATAAAATTTCACGTCTATTTTAGTTGCAAAATCATCAGATATTTTATTTTCAATTTCATGAGTTAATGTTTGAAGGAAAACATCTCTTTTATTTTTCTCTTTGAACAAAGAATAATCTCTCTCTAATCCAAATATTTTCTTGTCATCTTTAACCCCAATCAAAAGGTATCCACCTTCTGTATTATTAAAAGCCGCAATTGTTTTTATCACTTCATTTCTTAAATTTTTATTTTTACAGTTTTGTTCAATGTCCCATTGAAAAGTTGATTTAAATTCAAGTTGAGTGCTCTCATCCATTTCAATAAGAGTTTTAATATCTTTTTCTGGTAACTCAGAAATCTTAACTTCTTCTTTTTTTAATCCTCCAATTTTTAAATCAACTGATATTTCTTTTATCCTTTTATCTACCTCGCTATAAACTTCCGCAATATCATGACCAAAAAAACTTTGTGCTCTACAATCTTGATAAATCTCGCTTAATCTTTTAGTTAAAAAATTCTTTTAAAACTCTGCCAATTCTCCGATACGCCCAGACAAGAAATTAATATCTTCAGTTTTCGAAACAATCTGTAGTCCCAAAATTATCCGTCTATCAATTTCTGGCTTTTTTTCTAACTTCTCAATCGTTCCTTGTAAGTATAAATCTCTTATTTTTCTCGCTAAGACACTTGACCACCTCCTATTCTTAAGAGAAGCTTTCTCTTTTATCTCTGCTTCAATAGAATTAATCTTTTTAATAATTTTTTCGACCTCAATATTATACTTCTCATCAGCTAGTTCTATCTTTTTAAGCCACTCTATTCTTTTCCAACCTTCTGGCTTTATACTAATAGAATCTCTAGTTTCAACATTTATTACTCCTATAGTCTTATCTGCTAAGTCACTAAGCAAGTAAAAAAATTCTTGCCATTCGTTAGAAAAAGTTATGGGGTAATCTATATTAACATCATAAGGTATTAATGAACCCCTCTTCGGTTGCTTTTTCGAATAATATAATAATAGCTTATCGACCTTCTCTTCATCCGAATAGTTTCTATTATTCTCTATAATTCTCTCTATATTTTCAGTATTAATATCTGGAATTGGATTTCCAAGCTCTTTTTGCCATCTAGTAAATCCAGATAATATTGCTCTGTCTTCTTCATTTGTTGGATCGCCGCAGGCCGCAAGTAAACCATCCATATAATAATTCCCACACCTTTCACATGAAATCCCAATAAAATCCCTCCCGCTTATTGTAGGCAAATAATCAGATTGAAGTCCGCACAAATAACAGGATGGTTTTTTACTCATTTTTTTTCAATTATCGTGAAGCCAGGGCTTTAGGGGATTTGGCTTACAGTTGGCTCAATTAATCTTCTTAGTTCTTCCCTTCGCTAAAATTCTATAAGAACTTTGCTTTTAGTTTGTCCCTTGTATAAAGGCCTTGAAAAATCAATAGGGATGATGGTAAAACCCTATCTCTTTGCTCCTCAAGCCACTTCTCTGCAATAAACTTTAGATCGCTTGCAGTTATTAAACAGAATCGGATATAAGGCTCAATCTTCATCTGAGCAAGTTTATTCTCGATCTTTTCTTCGAAACCATGTGCTATGATTATAAAGCATTTCAATGCATTCTTAGCGTGAGGTTCGAGTTTATCATATTGGTCTTTTATATACCTGCAGAATTGGTCGCGGTGGGCTATAGGCATCTTATAAGGTGGAAAGAGGACAGTCTTACATTCATATAAAATTATATTGTCTTCTTTTATGATACCATCAGGTTCTTCTCGACCTGGGGTTTGTGTCTTTACAGTAAGCCTAAAAATTGACTCAAAAATATATTTTGTTGCTCTCTCAAAGTCCGCAGTCATAGTGGGTAATGAAATATCCTTATCATCAATACCAATATCTCTATAAGCATTTTTGTTTTGTTTGCTTAAATCTTCATATATAGAAAAGAGTTCTTTGGGTGTAGCCTTGCTTCCTTTTATTTGATAATTCCGAAAATAGTGAACAATTATCTCAATTATTTCTGGCTTCCTTCCTCTTGGCTGAAGTTCATATAATTTACACAAGTCTTTCAATTCGTCTGTTCTTAAAATGTCCAATATAGTTGTTAATGAGTATATACTGTTTACAATTCTCTCAACTCTTTGATTCTTATTCCCCCCTATCTTGAGTTTCTTCTTCACAAGGACACTATATAACTGAGAAGCAGTAAATTTGGACAGGGTTTCCTTGAAGGCTTCATCTGTTACTAAACGTGGCTGAGACGGTGTAGGAAGCTTTGGAGATTCCGGCTCTTTTATATCCTCTCCTCTTTTTATATGACTAATTATAGTAGGAACCAACTCATCTTTTTTATATTTTCGGGGACACTTGCTCCTTCGAGCAATACTTAGTAAGTCGCCTACCGTTAAAGTATTTAATAAATCTGATGGTTTCACTCCTTTTTCCAAGACGAGGTTAATCCTTATCTCTTGGCTTCCCCTTCTTGTCAGGCCTAATCTACCCAATGCTGAATATAACTGGGAACTTGTCATATAACTTAACAATCTCCGATATGGTTCTGAATCAAGCTCAATTCCCCATACCTCTTTTATCCGCTCAACTATTTCTTCTGGAATTATGTAATTAGCCTCATATGTAAATATAATGCCTTCTCTTGCAAAATGTTCGATTTCCCGATTAAAGGAAGTTTGACTGAATTTAAAGACTTCAAGATGGGCTTCTAAAAGTCTATGTTCACCTCGCGTAATGTTTAGATGCTCTCTCAAAGCACTTAGAAGATTTGCCTCTGGAGGTAGTAGGTCTTCTTGAAAATCCCAGGCAGTTTTGAGCATCTTTGCATATAAATCATATTGCTTATCTTCTCTCAGACCTTCTCCTCTTTTGGCTTCCTCTACTACTTTCTTTATCTCTTCTTGGACGATGCTTTTTATTTCCTGAATAGCAACTGAAAAGTCTTGTCGATTTACAATAATATCTAAGATAGTATAGCCCGGAGGCCTCCTGAATTGTATCTTTCTCTTTATATGGTCATAAGTAGTAAGAACCTTGCTTAGCTCAGCTCGAAGTATTTCTACTGGAAGCCCTACGTAATTTGCAATTTTGTCCTTAGCAAGACGATTGAGGTCAGACCTTTTATAAGAAGATAAAACATCACTGATTTTCATGCTAGAATACCTCCTTTATTTTGGGTAATAAATCAAGTGGAGAAATATGTTTTTTAATTAAGAGAGTTACTTCCCCTTTATTCTTGATTTCCATCACCTATCCTATTCATAAATTTTAACGCTAAATTAAGCTGATTGAATTGATTTTACATAACTGAATCTGAAAAGGCAAGGAGTGGCTCTGGAATTTCAGTTATCTGTTTTCTCTGAGGCAATTATTAATATGCCTATTTTAATAAACCCTGCAAGCCCGCTACTCAAGGCACTCAGATGGGCCAAACGTCGGGAGACGTCGTTGCACAAACGAACTCAAGCTGACCTATAGTTTACCCTTTAGGACTCCCCCCTAAAGGCAAAATTTTACTTCAAATCTATAGATATGAAGTAAGTGGCGAGATTTTATTTATTTGGCTTGGCTTCCACTCGGCTCAATCTTTCTTCAGGAACAATATCAAATTTTTCTATAAGAATTTTTGACTAATATAAATCATCTCTATCAGTCACTCATTTTTAATATTTCTTGGAGAAAATGGGAAGTAGTGATAGCTGAAATCAAACCGCCGACGCAGAGATTTTCAGTCTCTTTGACGTTTGCTAGTTATATGGGGAAAATTAGGAAAAGTCTCTCGCTCTTATGTCCTAGTTAGTGTCCAGCAATCTAATTATATTTGCCATAATACTTTTGCCACCATTCATCTGCTAATTCATAGGCAGCATCATCCTTTTTTTTCAATTCTTCTGAAGATTTTACGTCTTTATGTCCTAAAATATGATGAGCTATTTCATGGTGAATTGAGCGACATCTAAATTTTCTATCATCGAATTCTAGAATATGTGGACTTATATATATTATTCCTTTTTTATTTTTAAGATCTTCTGATTGAAAATTTATATAAAAACCATCCCTACTTACGCTGATAAAGTAAATCTCTCTTTCTATTCTTTCTACGATGCTCTTATGAAGAATGCTGATAGCATCATAAAAAGCTTCATATTCAGAGTCAGAAATTTTCATCTGACCTGGTTTTTTATAATGCTTAAATTTTTCCATTATCACTTTCTTTGGGAAATAATTTCTTTCTACTTTTTTCTTCATTTCTTCTATAGTTTCAGGTTTAAATTTATTTTTTGATTTTCCTTCTTTCAAATTTTACCTCCTTTTTCCCTCCTTCTTGAGAATTCCCTTCCCCCTCATCCATCTGTTTTATGATGTGAATATACCATCAGATATAGTTATTGTTGAGTTCTATAAGATTTTATTAGCATGATCCTTCTTTTTTCACAATTAACAGTAATATCAGAGATATAAGGTTGATGTAAGATGTTTTCATAATGAACTCTCAGCTTATATTCCTTCACTCCATACTCAAAGAAGGGGAATCCAAAGTATCTAACAGTTTTATTTTTTATAAACTGATTAAATTCAGCATTATCACTTTTCCCATCAAAACCAAATTCTAATTTTTCGTGAGGCTCAACAAAATTCTTATTAATATCAATAGTTAACAACATGCTTTCATTACTAAATCCAAGCTCAGGTATTGAAATGCCTGATACTTCTATGTCATCTATGGAAACATTAATAGCTGATCCATTTCCTATGTTCTTTAGATTTATATTGTTAATGCTTGAATAAGCTGTCAAACATGGTTTTAGAATTAGTTCATTATGTTTTACTGTTGCTTGTCGTAATAGGTGCGTCTGTCTTGTATAACGAAACAACAAAAGAACCGTTGCTAATATAAGGATAACATTAACAATTTGAAGGATTTGATTTAAATACATTCTTGACTCCAGAGTAAGAACTTTCTCTCATTAATTCCGTCTCTCTAATGAGGCAATTCTTCGTGGTCACCACGTCTTTTGTGCTTATCGGGAAGCCAAGGCTTTAGGGGATTTGGCTTCCACTCACCTCAATCTTTTTTTAGTTTTATCCTTGCTTTTTAGCCTTCAAAGCTTTTGCTTTTTCTAATCGAGCTTTAAGTTTTGAATGAGGAATAACCTTCAATGACTTTTCTAAGACTCTGATTTCATCTTCTATTTTTCCCCTCTTTCTGTAAATTATCGCTAACCGTTCGACAGAGAAAAAATCAGTATCCTTTAAATCCTGCAAATTCTTTTCATAAAGAGCTATTGCTTTTTCTATTTCTCCTGCCTTTTCATATTCCATGGCTTTCATAACTTGCATATCATGATCACTTACAGATTTCATATGGTCATAAAATTCTTTGTCCTCTTTTTTCCAAAAATCCATGATTTCTTCCCATTTCATTTCTTTCTCCTAACTATATTTTAACTCTCATGAAGCCAGGGCTTTGGGGGATTTGGGTTCCGGATGGCTCAACTCATTCTATTAATTTGGCTTTTCCAATATTAAGAATCTGAGCACGAATAGACTCATCAATTTCATCAATTATCTTCAAAATATCTTTCGTTCGTTTCTGGGCATCCTCAAAACGCTTTAAAAACTCTTCAACATTTCTTCCAGGATATTGACTCGCTAGAACTTGTTTGAATGATTCGCTCAAAATTTTCTTGGCATTTTTATAAACATCTTTTGCGAAAAAAGGTCTGTAATGATTTATAACCGTTCGAACCTCACCATAGGCTTTTTCGACCCTTTCTAATCTAATTTTCCTGGTTTCTTCTTCAGTTTTTCCTGGCTCATCATAATCAACAACTGGAATTAACATTTCTGTTGCCTCTTTTAAAACAAATAACTTTTTCCATAATTTCAGATATATCTCAAATTCTTTTTCAAATTGTAGTCGATGTATGAATTGTTCCTTTGCTAGAGCAGATTTTATTTTTGCCGTTTTTTTATTAACTTCACTCGGAATCAAATAGAATTTGAGAAGGAGATAAATACCAATACATAAAACAATAATTATTATCGCAGCCCAAAAACCTAATTGAAAAAGATTTTGAACTACAGCATCAGTTAAAGTAGGAGTGTCTGGCATTATGACCTCCTTTAACAAACATCAAATCTATTTAAAAGGATTTTGATGAGATTGTCAAAATATTCTGCTGTCCAAAATCACACTGGACACATCGCTCCCTGCGTCACATTATGTCACATTGAAATGGCTTAATTTGAGAATTTTCCTTCTCCTACACATCCATCTAATGAGGCGCCATTACGCTCTGCTGTCTTTTTTAGGCTAAGGAAGGGATGCTATTAAAAATAATATCTGATACCAACACCCCCAGTGAGCCCAAATTCTGTACTAGGCACTAAATCAAGCAAGGGTGCAAGCTCAAGG
>Ga0209986_10003985_pt1 | contig 12714 bp, 10 predicted proteins | sample BlataG_FD_183168 | JGI IMG/M metagenome (GOLD analysis project Ga0209986, IMG submission 183168) | Deep subsurface microbial communities from Black Sea to uncover new lineages of life (NeLLi) - Black_00105 metaG (SPAdes) (version 2) | ecosystem: Environmental > Aquatic > Marine > Oceanic >...
ATGATCAATCAGCCAATCACTTTATCCGTGACGCTTATCGCTACCGATCTGCTCACTGCCTCCGGCAATTCATCTGATTCGGTTGTGTTTGGGACCGTCTATGAGCTTGAGGTGTATTATGTAAATACACAGGAAGACCTCAACATCAGTTCGGCCTCAATCCAAGTCGAGTTTACGTCAATTGAAGCATTGAATTGGACTGTTGAACCCTATGGTGGATGTTACATCTTGCGAATCGTGGCTGATGAGCTGGGACGATGGGAACTAACTATCACTGCTCAGAAAGCGCTGCATCAAACAGGCGCTGTTCAATTCGTCTTATTCGTTACTGAAACCCCGACTTTCCTTGATGTGCCAGTCATCCCGTCGACAGTCTACATCGGCGATATCTCCAGCTATGTTTTCACCTATCGCATTGACGGCGGAGCTGGGGTTGTTGATGCAGACGTTAGTTTTTCAGGTATTGACCCAGATTGGGTATCATTCACTCCAATCGGGAACGGTAACTACAGCATCACCATTGAGGCGAATCAAACCGGGACGTTTTCTTTTAACGTGATCTTTGCGAAGTACGGTTATCAGATGATCAATCAGCCAATCACTTTATCCGTGACGCTTATCGCTACCGATCTGCTCACTGCCTCCGGCAATTCATCTGATTCGGTTGTGTTTGGGACCGTCCATGAGCTTGAGGTGTATTATGTAAATACACAGGAAGACCTCAACATCAGTTCAGCCTCAATCCAAGTCGAGTTTACGTCAATTGAAGCATTGAATTGGACTGTTGAACCCTATGGTGGATGCTACATCTTGCGAATCGTGGCTGATGAGCTGGGACGATGGGAACTAACTATCACTGCTCAGAAAGCGTTGCATCAAACAGGCGCTGTTCAATTTGCCTTATTCGTTACTGAAAACCCGACTTTCCTTGATGTGCCAGTCATCCCGTCGACAGTCTACATCAGCGATATCTCCAGCTATGTTTTCACCTATCGCATTGACGGCGGAGCTGGGGTTGTTGATGCAGACGTTAGTTTTTCAGGTATTGACCCAGATTGGGTATCATTCACTCCAATCGGTAACGGTAACTACAGCATCACGATTGAGGCGAATCAAACCGGGACGTTTTCTTTTAACGTGATCTTTGCGAAGTACGGTTATCAGATGATCAATCAGCCAATCGCGTTTCAAGTTAGTAGAATCCCATTGACGATTGAAATGGCCGCTCCAACTTGGATGGTTACTGCAGACCTTACCTTCAACCTAACCCTTATGGACGGCACCGGTATGCAGGTTTCGGACGCGTTTGTCAATTATACTATCACACAAGGCGGGGTAGACCGGCATATCGGCGTGATGACGGAGGATCCAGATTCAAAAGGCACCTACATAGCAACGATATCCCAGACTCGGGTGCCATGGACAGGCAATCAACTGTACAGCGTCAAGATTTCCGTATCGAAAGAAAATTACCAGGTAGTGAATCAGGGGCTTCAGGTTAACGTCTACGAATACATGCCTCCAGGTTATGAAGTGCAAATATACATCCAGACCGTTGGACCTCCGACTGTCTTTGTCATTGTTGCTCTTGTTTCCCTCGTCATTGGCCGACGCATGTATCGGGCCAACAGGAGGAAGAAAGCCCTTGCGATACTTGCTGTCAAGCGCCGGTTCGAGGACATCCGTGGAATCCTCGGGATAATAGTGATCCATAAGGTGAGCGGCATAAGCATATACTCCAAGATTCTGAAAGGCGGGTTTGACGAGGGGATGATGTCCGCCTTCATCACAGCAATAACTCATTTCAGGACTGAATTTGAGATGGAGGCCCCGCACTGGGAATTCAACGTCGTTCCAATATCAGACATCATCAGCATTGTTCCCACAAGGAATCTACTATGTGCCTTCATAGTCGGTGCGAGACCCACAATGACTCTGGAGGACCGTATGGTCGGGTATGCCCGAGCCGTCGGCGCAATGTTCGACGAAACCATGGCGGCTCCACCCCGGGCAGTCATAGATGATGCGGTCCAGGGGCTGTTTGATTATCTCTTCGATGACATTATGGATGGTGCTCTGCTTCGCCAATACAGGGTCAAGAAGGATGCACCCTATCCACGAAACCAGAAGTGTCTTCAGACATACCTTGAGGCGTATCCTCCTGAAGATGGATTCGGACTGGATACGCTTGCTGATGGCATGGCCATGTGCGGAATCCAAGAAGGGAATGTCTACCAGCAGATTTTGGATGCAATTGACAGCGGCATCCTTGAGAGTATCGACCCTGAAGTGGCGAACAACGGTCCTCAGGAAGGCGACGATGAATCCGTTGATAGTGAACCGGCTGATCTCTAGTCGATCTCCAACAACGGAAATGCATTCGATCACCTGATTCCATCTAGGACGCGATGACCCCCTCTCCCCTTCTCTGCGTGTGGAACCACTTCTGATACCCCTTACAGTGCGAGCCTAAACGCCCCCTAGCTCAGCTCAAAGGCTGTATGCTCCACGTATAATTCTCGTATTACCCCGGTATTACGGAAATAGTGCTTCAGTTACACGTAGGCTTAAATAAAAACTTAGTGGAAGTCAAGGTGAGTTGTACCATGGAAAGCGAATAATAGGAGACACGAATGATGACCACTCAAACTCGACCAACCTCAACCCTCCAGAAGAATGCGGAAGTTCTTCACACGCTTTACGGACTGCTTGATAGCGATCGCGAGCCTACCGACTCGGACGCCATGAGCCTACGCTATCTTTACGCGAGTTCGTAGATGCATTACGATCCTCATTTTACATGAGGTCTACATTCGCTGTCTCCTGTGCACTCCCGGCAAAAGAGATAGAGAAACCGTGGGGGCGGAATGCTCAATTCCCGCCCTCACACCATTTCAACAGTTCTGCAGTCATCAACCCATTATCATGATTCGTAGTCCGGGCGGCTGGTTCATCGCTATCATGGACTACTAATAAGTGCGGAACAGCACCATCACACGAGGTAGTCAAAGATATGTCGTCTGCAACAACATCCAGAAAGCGTGAGCTTGCCAAGTACTTCCTGTGTATCGGGCCTGTTTTTCTTTGCTATGGCGTGTTGTTTTGGTTCCTAGAAAGTCAGTTGAATCTGATTGACATCATAGCCATTGTAGCAGGTCTTGTGCTGGTGCTCATTGGCGTTGGATGGCTCCTGCGTAATCCCCCTGAGTGACGACTTTGACTCGATAAGTAGTGTGCATGGTGGAGGGCTTCAGCTAGCCGATTCAACTGCCTAAGTTGTCGGGCCTCGCGAAGGGCTGCTAGGAACTAGGAGTTTCCTTTCGTCTTGCACCTTCGGGACTTCCTAAAGCACGCTGTTAGAGATAATGCTCCCCCCGCCAATCAAAAGGGTGCAGAAACCCGTTCTCTGCAATTGCGTTACAGTTATATCCCTCCCCCGTGCACTGCCTGCAGTCTGCAGATTCAGGCGGGAAAAAAGCTCACAGAAATAACTACTAGAACATGTGTTCCAAGAGAGGTGGCAAGATATGCCGCCGACTGGGCGTACGCCCGTTATTCATTTAGCACAATTCTCAAGCGTTATCTAGGTGAGTTGACTGCCTGCTGTGGATCAGGAGTGTGACAAACGATGAATAAGTATCCAAGCAAAGAACCCGTTCTGGTAACATGTGGCCTGCCCTATGCCAGCGGGGAGATGCACATAGGTCATCTTCGCACCTATGTTCCTGCTGACGTGTTTGTTAGACTTCTGAAGAAAATGCAGACCGAGGTTGTTTTCATCTGCGGGTCTGACACGCACGGGACTCCGGTGGTCACCACAGCTGAGAAACTAGGAGTTTCGCCAAAGGAGGTCTACGAGAAGTATCACAAGCACTACCTTGAGACCTTCCCCCGCTTGGGAATAGAGTTCGACAACTACTCCACGACCAACGACCCAGAGAACCGCCACAGGACTCGCCAGCTGGTATCAACTCTCCAGGAGAATGGTCATATCTACGCCAAGGACTTGGAATCCCCCTTCTGCGACCAGTGCGGCAGGTCTCTGCCGGACCGATTCGTAAGGGGCAAGTGCCCACACTGTGGTGCTGACGCCAGAGGCGACGAGTGCGATCAAGGCTGTGGTCGTTACTTGGAGCCTGGAGAAATACTCAATCCACGTTGTGCAGTCTGTGACTCTCCCACTCGACCTGTGACACGTGAACACTACTACTTCAAGTTGAGTGCGTTTGAGGACTTCCTGAAGGACTTCCTCACTAATATGGATGGTACCAAGAATGCTCGGAACTACGCTCTGGGCTGGGTCAAGGAAGGTCTCAGAGACTGGTGCATAACACGTGACTTGGATTGGGGGTTCAAGTTTCCTGGTGATGAGAGTCTAACTCTCTACGTTTGGGTGGACGCGCCAATCGGTTACATGTCGGGCACTGAGATCTGGTCCAAGAAGATTGGCAAGCCCAAGGAATGGGAAAAGTACTGGAAGCCAGGAAACGGTCGCCTCGTCCACTACATCGGTCAGGATATCGTGTACCATCACTGCATCTTCTGGCCTGCTATGTTGAAGGGCAGTGGCTACAACTTACCCGATGCAGTAGTGGCGTCTGGAATGCTCAAGATAGAGGGTCACAACTTCAGCAGAAGCAGGGGCTATGTCGTCATGATAAAGGAGGACTATCTAGATAAGGGACTCGACCCGGACTATCTCCGCTACTTCATGGTGTCAAGCACTTCGCAAACAAAGGATTTGGATTTCTCTTGGCAGAGCTTGGCAGACAAGGTGAATAATGAGCTAGTGGCGACCTTTGGCAACTTCATCTACAGGGGTCTACACTTCACCAAGAAGCACTTTGGCGAGGTCCCGAAAGGAGAGCTCGATCCGAATCTAAGGAAGGAGATAGAAAAGACAATCGAGACCATCATCTGCGCCACAAATGAGTACGAGCTCAAGAAGGTGAGTGATGCGATCTTGCGTCTCGCGTCGGTTGGTAATGAGTACTTCCAGGCGAATGCACCTTGGAAGTTGGTGAAGGCTGACAAAGACAAAGCAGGTGTGGTTCTCTACAATGCTATCGCCATTGCCAAAGCACTCGCAGTTCTCGTTGAACCAATCATGCCGACTGTGGCTGAGAAGGTTTGGAGTCAGTTGGGGCTTGAAGGTTCTAAGGTCCATGAGGTACCTCTCGAAGAGGCACTGAAGCCTCCCAAGATTGGTGTCAAGCTGGGCAAGCCGGTTCCAGTTATCTCAAAGATAGATGACAAGCTATTGGCTGATCTCAAAGAATCAATCTCAAAAAGAGTGAAGGCTGCTGAAGCGGCTGAAAGAGGTGAAACGGAAGTGGAAGAGGAGCTAGTGTCGTTTGATGATTTCAAGCGAATGGACATACGCGCGGGGAAAATACTGGAAGCAGCCAAGGTTCCCAAGACAAAAAAGCTGCTAGAGCTCAAAGTTGACCTTGGGTCTGAGGTTAGGGTCATTATCACAGGACTAGCGGATCAGCACAAGCCTGCAGACCTCAAGGGTCTAACTGCGTTGTTCCTAACGAATCTCGAGCCGAAGAAGATTGGCGGCATCGAGAGCAAGGGAATGATTCTGGCCGTTGAGAAGGCTGACGAACCTGGTCGCTGGATTCCCGTGACAATCGAGGGTGTCCCTCCCGGTAGCAGGGCCGCATAGAACGAGTCTGCGTGTGTAACTTGATTTAGGCTTGCCGCTTGATCTGCCCTGGCAATAGGGGGTTTGGTTGGTGGGCGAGCCCTCCCATTTTTCCACTTAGAGTTATAAGAAACGGGCTCGCCCCCAATTCCATGCCGGGAGTTAGGACAATTCCGACAGAGTTCTCATCAGAGGGAGAGCTTCTTAGAGGGGATTTCGTCGTTCCTCAAGGAGATGGACCATTTCCGGGTATATGCAAGTTCCACGGCCTGCCTGGATCCCCAAACCAAGTTAGCGGCATTTCCACGCTGCTCGCAGAAGCAGGATTCCTAGTGCTCACTTTCGACTTTCGTGGTTTCCGACGGAGTGAAGGAATTTTCAACCTGGCGGGGGAATTGGCAGATGCCAAGAACGCCATAACTCATCTCATCAATTCCGATTTAGTAGTTCCAGGTTGGGTTGGCATCTACGGAGCAAGCTATGGTGGTGCAGTGGCTGTGTGTGCGGCTGCCCGAGATAATCGCATCAGCGCGGTGTGCCTAAGAGCCCCAGTCTATGACACTCACGCTTTCGCCCTCTCACCGCTCATCCGCCCAGAAGTTAACAGAATTCTCAAGGAAACCCCGGATGAGATGCATGGACTCGTCGACCCCACCACGCGGAAACGCATCCTGGACCTTATGGTGGATGACGCGCGTAGATTCAATCCCATGAACGAGATTTCTAGGATATCGCCGCGTCCTTTGCTCGTCATAACTGGAGATGCTGACGTAGGAATAGATGTCGATGGTGTGCGCGGACTGCACGACTTGGCAGGCGAACCAAAGGAATTAGTCATAGTCGAAGGTGCAGACCACGTGCTATCAGATCCGAGGGCTTACGAGGACACCGTGAATTCAGTCGTTACTTGGTTCCAAGGTGTATGCCCAACCAATCGAATGATTGATAATCAGTAGCCATGGGTTGGTAGCCAAGGAAATGGATTGATATGCCCATTGAGATTGTCTTCCTGCGGCATGCAGAGACAATAGTTGATCCGGACTCACCAGCAAGCGAATGGCACCTTGCGCTCTCGGGTCGAAGTGAATCCTACGATCTGGCAGCCTCAGGTATTCTTGGAGAAATCGACGTGATAGTGTCATCAGATGAAATGAAAGCCGTCGAGACTGCCGAGCCTTTTGTCAGAATGTTTGGACTAGAAATAGATCGCAATCACGATTTCAGAGAGCTCAACAGAGGCGCCGGTCCTTTCCTGACCCGCGAGGAGTACGTTTCCTGCGTGGAAGCGGTCTTGAAGAATCCATCTGCACAGCCTTACGGATGGGAGTCTGCCGCAGACGCCTTGGCCCGAATTAAGATGGGCGTGCAGCAGACAAAGTTACAACATGGATCAAAGCGGGTTCTTGTGGTTTCACATGGTCTTGTGCTGACACTCTATTTCGCAGATCTTCAAGCCACAATGCATGAAGCCTTTGATAGATGGAATCGGCTTCCCTTCTGCGGATGGGGCGTGGTATCCAACAATCGAATACAGAGGGATATCGCACAGAGCGTCTACTGATTGCCTTCGCCATTTGGACTAAACGTTGCGCCACAATTATGACATCTTATGGATTCAGCGACTGCATCCTTGTCACTGTAGTTTTCCTTTTGGCCACAGGATGGACACACGAGCTGCAGTTTGGTGGATTCGAGTTGGGTAGATTCGGATTTGGTGGGTTCAATGATTGTGTATTGAATTGCAGGCAGAGCGGAAGGTTTCCGACTGAGGGGTTGGGTTGGAATTCTCGGTGCGAATAGCTGCCCACAATTGAAACACTTGACAGTGCCACTTGGCCCAATCACGGAGTGCTTGTACATGTAGGCCGCTCCGCAGTGGGCGCATTGGCCGCGGAAAGTTGTTCGATCCAGAACTCTCATGGGGGCGATACGTGTTGTGAACTCATCGTCCGGGAATACCTCCGCCACACGCTTGCAGATGTATCCATCAACTAACGAATAGATGAGGAAGTTGACAATGGTAAACATGACGTAAGTGAAGATATCTGCGGACCACATCATCCCACTGATTATCATGGAGGGTATTCCAGCAATGGCTATAACAATGAAGAGAAGAAGCCCGTGCCCCAATAGGCTAAGCCACTTCTGTTTCACCTGAGTTTTCCAGATGTATTGCGAGATCTGTGCATTGAGCCAACCAATCGCTATGAACAGAATCCCGAAAGCTGCAACCATACCCGCGAGGATACCAAGAATACCCCCGGGGACACCAAGAACAATCATGATCACTGCCACGAATGCCCATGCTACCGCAAGCACCATTGTTAGCAAAGAAAAGGCCGCTCCGTGTACAAAATACTTGGCTAGTGTTCTCTCCGTGGAATCATCATCCGCGCTACTGAATGCGGAATCGTTGGCCATCAACTTCAGTTTCCTCCCACTCAATGCCTGACTATCAGTTGAAGATTGGTGCTTTAAGCGTTTTGAGAATGCTAGGAAAGCTTCGCTACTCTTTCCTGATTGCCAGTATCCAGAGATGGTGTTCTTTGGAGTTTCGGTAGTCATCAACCGTGAGGATGGTTTCGAATCCAGCCTCTGCTATTAGCCGCAGGTTCCCATCGATAGAAAATGAACTCCACGCCCTCTCTGCTCCCACAAATTCCTGCACATCAACAGGGGTATCTGATGTCCCATCGAAACAAGGATGGAGCCATCCTTCTTCAGCCATCTGTGTATCTTCCGGAAGAAGGCACCATGCATATTTCTTGGAATGTGGAAGATTGTGTAGGGAGATATGATTGCGTCGAACTTCTCGTCGAATGCATATTGCATGAAGTCGCCGTGGATAAAACGAGCTTCGGGGACGAGATTCATCGCCATCGTGATGTGCTTCTCAGAAATGTCAATCCCTGTAACTGAGAATCCTTCATCAACGAGATGCCTGTCGAAAGGCACGCCCGGTCCTGAACCTAGGTCAAGAATCATTCCGCCACTCGGAACTTTTTGCATGAACTCCCTCAGCATCCATTTCTCAAGGCCCCTAATTTCAAGGTCTTTTCTGTAGTGCTCAAAGTAGTTACCCTCATCGTACCCCTTTCTCACGAGTTCCCTCATCTCGTCAGGATCTATACCATTCTTCACCCTTGGGAGTCTCCCGTTCCATTGCAAGCGTTCCTAGGTGTTTTGCGTCTTCTTCTCGAGTTGACGAAGCATCAGCTTGAGTGTCGGTATCTCATGTTTTGCATGAGGGATTTCCAGTTGCTCGAACCTTGGAATAAGCCAATCCTCATACCAATCCAGCAGGTACCCGAGTGCGAGCCATACGTCTGAAACCTCCGCAACCCTGGTTCGGCTGTAATAGTAGAGTACCTTTTCGGGAAACCTCTTCTCGGCCCGCCTAGGCCCCTCGTCCCATAATCCAAGCAAGAGTCCATTTACTGCCAACATCTCATTCCTGACGTAATCCAGACCATCAATTGCTGTGATGTGTTCCCCTCGCACGACGAATCCAGCAACGATGTAGACAAAGCTGGGCAGAGCAATTGCTAGGTTGCTAATCTGAAGAACATGATCACCCAGATCGAATGTAACTTTGGATGCCTGTTCTACGACTGCATCCCCCAGTCCATTGCGATCATACAGTATCTTTGCAAAGGAGTGCTTCCAGCGATTCTTCGCATTCTCCACGAGGCCTATAGCAAGCTCGAACTTGACCCATGGTTTGAAGTAGATTATTGGGGTTTCATTGTCGACTGTTGAGAAAAAAAAGTGGATAACATCACCAATATCACTCAGCTTTTTCATTATCTGTTTCCTGATTCTTGCAGTTGTTGAATCATCTCCGATATGCAAAATCAGGAAATCAATATCTGAGAAGATGTGTCCTTCTCCCTTAGCAAGCGAGCCCTTCAGCAAGATGGTTTCGACCTCTGGAATCGAGGACGCAACTGCTATCGCTTTCTCTATGATTGCTTCGTGCCAATTCATGCACGTTGTGTCCTCTAGAAACGTCGCAACCTCCTCCTTTGAAGGGAAGTTCTCCTTGAAGACGGTCTGCATCTACTCACCTCGATAGATCTGCTCAGGTATGGCAGGTCTGCCACCAAAGTAGACATTAGCATGCACGGTCCATGAGAATCTTCCGGTTTCCAGGTTAGACTACCTCGGACCATTGGCCCAAAGAAATATGTTCTAGGCAAAGGTCTTACTCTGACATGGGCGTCAATACCATTCCTTTCTTCTCATCATTCATAGACGAAGAAGCAAGAGATAATGTGCTGGACAAGTTCGCTGAAGCTGGCTCTCGTATCATTCCTGCCAATGAGTTTCTCGAGGAAGCTAAGCGCGACCAATCATTGATGCACCAGCATAACTACATCTTGATCGGTACTGGGGGGATTGAGCAAGATGTTATCAAGTTCCTGAGTGAATCTCATCTTTCACAGCCCATTTCCTTGCTGAGCTATGAACGGCAGAATTCCTTGCCCGCATCCATGGAAATCAAAGCATATCTCACGTCGCAAGGATTTGAATCGCACATTGTCCACGCTCCGCTCGACAGGCTCGCCCAGCTGATACGCAAATGGTGCAAGTTCTCCCAAGTTGAAGAGAGAATAGCTCAGAGTAGACTCGGGATTCTAGGAGAACCATCATCATGGTTAGTAGCTTCTCATGTCGATTCGCATGCAGTCCGAGAGCGCTGGGGTGCAACCATTGAGAAATTTCCATTGACAGGCCTCTTGGATTTGATTGACAAAGAGGCCCCGATTGAAACAAACAGGGGCTTCGATGAATTCGTATCCAATGCTGCGTGTATTGATGTGACTGATGAGGCGCTGAGAGATGCAGATCGTGTGTCTCAAGCAGTGAAACAATTCGTGAAACAGAACTGTCTTGACGCTATTACTATCAAGTGCTTCTCTCTTCTCCATAAGACTGGCGTCACGGGGTGTTTCGCCCTTTCTCAAATCAATGATACAGAGAACCTGAGCGCTGGCTGCGAGGGCGATATTCCCAGCGCTTTCACAATGATGCTTGTTAGATTTCTTACGGGACAGTCCGCATTCATGGCGAATGTCACTGAGATTGACCAAGATGGTAACTCGGCAGTGTTTGCGCATTGCACTGTTCCGCTGGGAATCGTTGATAGCTACGAGATAACCAGTCACGCTGAAACGGGCAAGAGTATAGGATTGAGGGGGCAATTCAAACCGCAAGAAGTCACCATAGTCAAGGTCTTTGGCACCGATCTATCCCATTCTTGGGTGTCTGGAGGTACGCTTGTCGAAAATCTGAGAATCGAGGGGAACTGCCGAACTCAAATCCGTGTGTCCTTGGAAACGCCTGTTAATTACTTCTTGCAGAATCCCTTGGGTAACCATCACCTGATTGTATTGGGTGATCATGCCAACATAATGAAGGAGTTCTTGGAATTCGTTCTCGTACATTGACCGATTTCAGTGCAAACACTTCGTCAAACGTCTGAATTCGGCATCGATTGGTTCCACCACCTGACTAGGGTCGAGAGAACGCTGAAATGAAGATGATGCTCTTCGAGTTGAAGTGGAATAACTTCCAATGGATATGGTACAACTCCATTCTTCGATCAATCTCTATGTTTTGGTTGCACGGACCCGATTTGCTAGTTTGAACCTTAAGCAGGCATTTTATAATGCAGCACTAACCATTATGCGCAGTGAGCGGTTATGTCGGAGGAGCTGAACAAGTTCAGATTGAATTGTCCTAACTGCGGAGCAACCTATGTCTATTCTGCTGAGAAGATTAACGATGAAGGATTCGTGGAGTGCCAAAACTGCGCGAAGCAGCTGTTCGTACGTATGAGCGACGAAGGAGCGGTGGTGACATCTGCAGAGAAAGATCCCATAGCCATTGAACCGTCATTAGGAGACACCACTACTTCCGTCGAGGGTATGAAAGTAAAATGCCCCAGCTGTGGTGCCGTATACATATACAAGGATGAGCATATGCTGGAAGCTGGACAAGTCAAGTGTCAGAACTGTGCTAAGGTCATAGCAGCAGTGGGTGACGAGGTCGTCATCTATCAAGACACTGTGGTGTCAGAGAAATCAGAATCAATCAATGTAGTGCTGTGTTGTGCCATCCTAGTACTTCTTTTTTTCGTGCCATGGATTATATCCGTACCACTCGTTGTATGCATCTTCTTAACCCAACGTGACAAGGTTAGCGGAGGCGAAAAGGTTGTTCGCAAGAGAACGACAGGTCCGGGGCCAAGGTAGAACATGTGCGGGCGTGTTACCCTTAATCATGGCATGGGTCTAGTTTGCCTGGCAATAAACATGAGCAGAATGAATTTATACTACGGCACCGCGTCTGGTATTCGGTGAGTTATATTGTCAGATGAATTCAACGAGTTCGGATTGAGTTGCCCTAACTGCGGAGCGACCAATCTCTATTCTGCTGAAGCGGTTGATTTTGAAGGATTCGTGGACTGTAAGAACTGCGGGATACGTTTCCGTGCACATGAGAGCGACGAGAGAGTGGAAACACCGATAACGCCCAGACCAATCGGGACTAAATCCTATCACTACACTGAAGCACCCGAGAAGAAAAGCAGCAATACACTGCTGTGGTGCGCCATCGTATTGATCTTTCTTTTTGTGCCACTTCTTTTCGCAATACCAGTCATCATTTGTATCCTTGTGTTTAAGCGCGAGCAGCTCTTTGGTGGCGGCAAAAGCAGCGGTTACAGGAAACCCAAAAGCCCAGATACGTGGTAGAACGCTTGCAAACTGCGAAAGTAGCTCGGTGAACCCGAGCTTTCGATTTATCTATACGTCTTACTTTCGAAGACCTCTCCAGGAACCCAGCGTTCGAGCTAGTGGAACGACTGCTGGAGAAATCTCCTAGTAGAGGCCCATGCATCGATAGGTCGTCAGTACACGGCAGGTACCGCAAGAGTTACTTAGGTTCGGCAGGGAACTGGACTGGAGAGAGAGGTCCAACAGATGTCATCCTTCAAACTAGAGGCTCCGTTCAAACCTACAGGAGACCAGCCACAGGCGATAGAGAAACTAGTGGACGGT
>Ga0209986_10003987_pt1 | contig 12713 bp, 12 predicted proteins | sample BlataG_FD_183168 | JGI IMG/M metagenome (GOLD analysis project Ga0209986, IMG submission 183168) | Deep subsurface microbial communities from Black Sea to uncover new lineages of life (NeLLi) - Black_00105 metaG (SPAdes) (version 2) | ecosystem: Environmental > Aquatic > Marine > Oceanic >...
ATCTGGATCTGTGCATATGGGAAACTCTGTTTGTGTTTCAAGATCATAACCGTAAATATCCCAGTTACCATTTCTATCGTCCGTCCATACCACTATATTTCTATATATTGCTGGAGTCCACTGATCTCCGGAGGCAGTACATATGGGAAACTCTCTTTTCGTAATAAGATCATATCCATAAATGTCCCAGTTACCGTTTCTTTCGTCCTGCCAAACGACGATATTTCCATAGATAGCGGGATAATACTGGTCGTATCTATTGTTTAGATCAATACATATGGGAAATTCTGTCTTTGTTTTTAGATCATATCCGTAAATATCACAATCCTCATTTCTCTCATCTTGCCACACGACTATGTTCTCATATATTGCCGGATTATACTGGTCTCCAGAAACGGTACATACAGGAAATTCTGTATTAGTTTCAAGATCATAGCCATAGATGTCTGAGTATAGCTCTATATCGTCTATATCCTCTGGATGTAAATATGCAGGTAATGAATTATCGTTATTTGTCCAATATTCCCACACCACTACATTTTTATAAATTGCCGGATGCCACTGGTATCCTGGAGATGCAGGAATGAAAAACTCACTTGAATTCACTAAATCATATCCATATATATCACCATCATCATTTCTGTAATCTCTCCAGACGACAATATTTTCATATAAGACGGACTGACCCTGACAAGCTGGGTCTGTACAGAGTGGAAATCTTTCTGTTCCATACGCAAATACTGAAAATGTTAATATCGATATTACCATCATTCCTATTATAACTTTCACTTTTTTCATTTGTTCACCCTATTTTCATAATCCTAACTTAGTATACTCATTTGTTATATAAAAACATTTTGGTTGATACCCTCACAGAACTCCCAAAGATTTATAAATGAACTGAGTTTACAAAGTTCTCAATGATGCTTATTCTGACAGAGAAACCGAATGTCGCCAATAAAATAGCAAACTCTCTGGGTAAACCTCTTCAGAAGAAGAATAAGAAAGTTAGTTATTATGTCATAAAAGATAAGGATATCGTCATAGCTTCTGCTGTGGGGCATATTTATTCCCTAAGACAGGCAAGACCCATAGATGATTATCCCTTCTTTGATTACGGCTGGGTACCTGTTTATAAATACAATGAGAACTCTAAATATGTTAAAAATTATGAGACAACATTGAAAAAACTGGCTAAAGATTGTAATGAGTTCGTAAATGCCTGCGATTATGATACAGAGGGGAGTGTAATAGGCTACAATGCTTTAAGGTTTGCATGCAGAACGGATCCAAAAAAAGCAAAGAGAATGAAGTTTTCCACACTTACCAAAAACGAACTCCAGGAAGCTTTTGCGAACCTCCATCCTCCAAACTTCCCTATGATAGAATCAGGTTTAACGAGACATGAACTGGACTGGATCTGGGGAATAAATACATCAAAAGCACTTTCTTCATCTATGGAAAGAACAATTGGCAGATTTATAATGCTTTCCGCGGGTAGAGTCCAGACGCCGACTCTTTATTTTCTTGTCCAGAGAGAAAAAGAGATCAGAGCTTTTAAGCCTGAGATATATTACGAACTCTATATCCTCTTTGAAAAGGAAGGTATAGAAGTAAGAGCTGCTTACGCCGAAAGATTAGAAAAAGAAGAAGCTGAGAAGATAAAAAAAGACTGTGAAGGAAAAGATGGTGTTGTAGATGGCATTAAAAAAACTAAAAAGAGTATAAGGCCTCCAATACCAATGGATCTTGGAATTTTACAGGCAGAATGTTATAAAAACTTTGGATTCTCGCCAAAAAACACTCAGAGAATAGCGCAGGCATTGTATGAATCAGGATTGATATCTTATCCAAGAACTTCGTCACAAAAGCTCCCGAAATCTATAAACTTTAAAGGAATACTCAAAAATTTAAAAAAAGAGTATCCCTTGGCAGAAAAAATTCTTGAAAGGGGAAAGTTCGTACCTACACAGGGGAAGAAAGAAGATCCGGCCCATCCGGCTATCTACCCCACAGGAGAGTTAAAAAAGATATATGGAAATGAGAAAAAAGTTTACGATCTTATAGTTCATAGGTTTATCTCACATTTCAGCGAAAATGCCGTTAAAGAAAGTATAAGAGCTGATATAAAGGTAGATAAATACATATTTGTGGCGAGAGGAATCAGAACAGTAAAAAAAGGGTGGCTCAGATACTATGGAAGGTATACAAAAACTGAGGACAAGTCACTCCCCGACCTCAGCAAAGATGAAGTGATAAAGATCGATAAGATAGTCGTGGAAGAAAAAGAAACAAAGCCTCCTCCAAGATATAATCCTGCTTCTGTGATAAAAGAGATGGAGAAGCTGGGTATAGGAACAAAAGCAACGAGAGCCGCGATAATTGATATTCTCTACAACAGAAACTACATAAAAGGAATGCAGATAGAGGTTACAGAGCTCGGTGAAAAAATAGTTGATACCTTAGAAAAATATTGTAAGGATATAGTTTCTGTTAAACTCACAAGACATTTTGAAAAAGAAATGGAGAGTGTTTATGAGGGAAAAGCTAAAAGGGAGGAGGTAATCAAAGAAGCAAAATCGAAATTAATAAAAATTTTTGAAGATTTTAGAAATAAAGAAGAAGAAATAGGAAAAGAAATTGCAGAAGCTTTCAGAGTAACGGAAAAAAATAATAATATCATAGGGAAATGTCCAGAATGCGGCGGTGATCTTAGGATAATAACTTCAAAAAAGACTGGAAAAAGATTTGTGGGATGTTCAAATTATCCTAAATGTAAAAACTCGTTTCCACTCCCGCAGAAGGGAAAAATTGCAAACACGAAAAAGATATGTGAGTGCGGGTATCCTATCCTCAGAATAGGAAGATGGAAGTTCTGTATAAACCCCAAATGTCCCAAGAAAAGTTAATTTTTGTATGGGACTCTCACTATATTCTTACATTCTAAACATGTTATTACAATTTTTTTGTTTCTCAGTCTTACTCTCGCGTTTATACCAGGTTTCAGGAACTTATGACATTTTTTGCAGTATCTTCTCTTCCATCTTTTTGGGGTTCTTACCCTGCATCTCAAACATATCCTTCTCGCTATCTGCACATACCTATCTGCTAGTTCCGGACTTTCTTCAAAGACGCTATCTGCCTTCTTGAATAGCGCATTGATACTTCTCAAAGCTCTTCTTTTCATGATGGTTTTATTTCTCATTGGAAAAGGAAAGCTTTTAAAAAATAAAAGTTTATGCATTAGTATGAAAATAATAGAGTGTGTTCCAAACTTCAGCGAAGGGAGAAACATAGAGAATATAAACAAAATACTTGATGCCATAAAGAGTGTTGAAGGTATTAAAATTCTAGACTACGAACATGATAAGGATCACAACAGGACTGTAGTAACATTTATTGGCAATCCAAAAAATATTGGAGAAGCAGCCTTCAGAGGATGCAAAAAAGCTTCAGAGCTTATAGATCTCAATAAACATAAAGGAGAACATCCAAGAATGGGAGCAACGGATGTTATCCCATTAATTCCCGTTTCTGATGTAAGTATGAAAGAATGTATATCAATTGCTGAAAAACTCGGGGAAAGAATATGGAATGAGTTAGAAATACCTGTCTATTTATACGAGGAAGCAGCAAAAATTTCCGGAAGAAAGAACTTAGCCAATATAAGAAAAGGAGAGTTTGAGTGGCTCAAAGAAAACATGGATAAAAGACCTCCGGATTTTGGAAACAAAATTCATCCAACTGCAGGAATTACTGCTGTAGGCGCTCGCGAGTTCCTGATAGCCTTTAACGTAAATTTGGCCACTAACAATCTGAGTATCGCAAAGAAAATAGCAAAAGCCGTGAGATTCAAAAATGGAGGATTGAGGTATGTAAAAGCTCTCGGATTCGAGATAAAAGAGAGGGGAATCGTTCAGGTTTCTATGAACCTTACAAATTATAAAAAAACACCGGTATATAGAGTTTTTGAGATGATAAAGAGCGAGGCAGATAGATGTGGGGTCTCTATAATTGGAAGTGAGATAATAGGATTAACACCGATGGATTCGCTTATAGATGCGGCGGATTTTTACCTCAAACTTGAGAATTTCAAGAAAGATCAGGTTTTTGAAGGGAGGATATGGGAATGAAGGAGTTTTTAGATAGATTAGCTTCAAAAGACCCCGTTCCAGGAGGTGGAAGTGTTTCAGCATTATCCGGCGTACTCGCATCGTGTCTCGGGTTAATGGTCTGCAATCTTTCTAATATACAGGCTGAAAGCCTGGAAAATCTTAGAAGTGATCTTGAAGAACTCGTGGAGAAAGATGAAGAAGCTTTTAAAGAAGTCATGTCAGCCTATAAAACAAAAAATAAAGAATTAAAAAAAGAAGCTCTTAAAAAAGCAAGTTTAGTACCTTTAGAAACATCAGAAAAATGTCTTGAAGTTTTAAAAGAATTAAAAGAGATCAGCAAGGAAGGGAAGAGATCTGCGATTACCGATATAGGAGTGGCTGCACTTCTCGCTTATTCGGGAATAAAAGGTGCTGTTTTAAACATTAAAATAAATACTAAGTACATCAAGGACGAAGTTTTTGTAAAAGATATAGAAAAAAAATATAGCAAGATAGAAAAAAATGGAGAAGCTCTTAAAAATGATGTCCTAAAAATAGTTGAGGAGTTTTTATGAATGATTACGAGATAGCCCAAAGCGTAAAAATGCTCGAAATAGAAAGGATAGCTGAAAAGATCGGGCTCGATATAGAGGCACTTGGAAAATACAAGGCTAAAATTCCTTTGTGCGCAAAAGAAAAAAGAGGGAAATTAATTCTGGTCACTGCAAATACGCCGACACGTATGGGCGAAGGAAAAACTACTGTCGCCATAGGACTATCCCAGGCTCTATGGAAACTGAACAGAAAAAGTATTGTAACGTTGAGAGAACCTTCTTTAGGACCCGTTTTCGGGATGAAAGGAGGAGCGTGTGGGGGAGGATACTCGCAAGTAATACCTATGGAGGATATAAATCTCCATTTTACAGGAGACATGCACGCGGTGACATCGGCTCACAATCTTTTATCTGCATTGATCTCCAATCATTTATACAGGAAAAACGAGTTAAAAATAGAAAAAGTGGAATGGAACAGAGTCATGGACATGAATGACCGCGCATTGAGAAGAATAATTATAGGATTGGACTCGTTTATGCAGGAAGAATCTTTCAGCATAACTGCAGCCTCAGAGGTAATGGCAGTCCTCTGCCTTTCAAAAGACTTGAATGATCTAAAAAAGAGACTGGCAGATATAATAATAGGATACTCCTCTGATAAAACGATTATAAAAGCAGGAGATTTAAATGCCCAGGGAGCAATGACAATTCTCTTGAAAGATGCAGTAAAACCTAATTTAGTTCAAACTACGGAAAATACTCCAGCCATTATTCACGGAGGTCCCTTTGCAAACATAGCTCATGGAACGAACTCTTTAATATCCACGAAGATAGCCTTACAACACTGCGACTACGTAGTTACGGAAGCTGGTTTCGGATCAGATCTTGGAGCTGAAAAATATTTCGATATCTTCTGTAGAGTAGCGGAAGAAAAAGTAGATTGCGTTGTTCTTACTACTACTATAAGATCGTTGAAAAAACATGGAGAAACGTTAGAAAAAGGATTCGAGAATCTAAAAAGACATATAATGAATATAAAAAATTTTGGAGTGCCGTTAGTTGTAGCTATTAACAAATTTTCCAATGATAAAAAAGAAGATATCACTTTAATACAGAATATCTGTGGAAAAGAGGGGGTAGAAGCCGTAACATGCGAAGTTTATGAAAAAGGGGGAGAAGGTGGAATAGAATTGGGAGAAAAAGTAGTCGAACTCTGCGAAAAGAGAAATAATTTCAGATTTTTATATAATTTAAACGAAACTATAAAAGAGAGGATAGAGAAGATAACTGAGAATGTATATGGTGCTGATTCTGTTAAATATACAAAAAAAGCTGATTCGGCAATCAAAGATCTTGAAAAGTATGATTTGGATAAGAAGATGATCTGCATGGCAAAAACGCAGTACTCTCTAAGTGACGATCCTAAGAAACTTGGGGCACCCAAAAATTTCTCGATAACGATCAGAGATGTGAAGATAGCCAACGGTGCTGGATTCATAACTCCATTGTGTGGAGAAATTATGACAATGCCAGGGTTTCCAAAAAATCCTGCAGCAGTAAATATGGACATTGTTAACGGGAAGATAAAAGGTCTTTTTTGATATGAGAAAAATAGAAAAATTTTTAAAAGAACCGTACGATATAATAGAAATTCGATCATATCATAACGTAAAGGAGGAAAAGAGATGCCAGAAAAAGTTGTAGAAGTTGAAAATCTTGTAAAACAGTATAAAACTGTAACAGCAGTGGATAGAGTATCCTTTGACATTTATAAAGGTGAGGTATTCTCACTTGTCGGACCCAACGGTGCAGGTAAAACTACCACAGTCGAGATATTGGAATGCCTGAGAACACCGACAAGCGGATCTGCAAAAGTTCTCGGTTTTGACCTGCTGAATGAAGAAATGGAAATAAAAAAGAGAATAGGTATCATGCCGCAGGAGTTTAATGCATTTGAGCGTCTTACTGTAAAAGAAAATGTAGAACTCATAGCAAAGATATATAACGTAAAACCAGAAACAAAACAAGTTCTTGAGGACCTCGGTCTGTGGGAGGCGAGAAACAGGCAGTTTCACAAACTCTCTGGCGGTATGCAGAGACGTGTGGGAGTTTGTATGGCATTGATCAGTGAGCCCGAACTCTTGTTTCTGGATGAGCCTACAACAGGTTTAGATCCCCATGCAAGAAGGGAATGTTGGGAAGTAATAAGAACACTTAAAAAGATGGGCAAAACCGTTTTTCTCACATCCCATTACATGGACGAGGTGGGGCAGTTAAGTGATAGAGCGGGAGTAATAGTAAATGGTAAGCTTATAGTCACGAACACAGTTCATGATCTTATTTCACAACACGGCGGGGGGATAAAAGTGAGCGTAAAAGGAAGAAAAACTAAAGAAGCAGAGAAAATACTACAACAATTTACGAAAAATGTTTTTCATGATACTGATATCGTTACAGGAAAATTTAAAACGAGACAGGAGGCAAGCAAAGCACTGGCACAGCTTTACCAGATGGGTGACGGATACAGGATAGAAATTATTGAACCCAACATGGACGACGTGTTCGCACAACTGGCTGGTCACAGAGTTGATGAACGGGGTGAATTGATATGAGAAGCGTACAGTCAGTGTTTCTTGCGCTCATGAAAGAGTGGATGAGGAGCAAAACAGGCATATTTTTCTCGTTTTTATTCCCGCTCATGCTTTTGCTGATCTTCGGCACTGTTTTTGGCGGAACTGGAAGTACAACATACATGCTGCACGTTCAGAACTTCGATGTGAAAAATGGAGAAGCTACCGAACTTTCTAAAATCTTTATCAACGTTTTGGATTCCATAGAGATTTTTGAGATAAAAGAACTAGATCCGAGCATCGATGTTAATACCTACGTAAAAGAGAATCCCTCTTTCGAGTACAATTACAGGATACTGATCATTCCCGAAGGATTTGAGCAAAATACGCAGGGTAAAAGTATGTCAATGAGAATAGGTGTCATGACTGATACCTTTACGTACATTGAAGAAAATTTCGGCAGTTACATGAGCGAGAGTGATCTGCAGACTATGGCAGAAGGACGAGAAGAATTGAATGAATGGACAAAGCTAGTTCCTCCATCTGAAGGATCTGAATTAACATTCTTGGCAGATGAAACCGATATGTCGGCTATGGCTGTTCGCAGCATACTCGAGAGTGTCGTCAATGCATTCAACAATCAACTCATAGGCGTCGAGGAGCAAACGATAACCATAACGGCTGAATCTCTCGTTGAAAAAAATATGACCGCCACGGATTATTATCTCCCGGGCTACATAGCTGCGTTTATAATGACTAATGGAATAATGGGCGCAACATCTGTCATTTCGGAACTCAGAAGAAACGGCACCGTAAAAAGACTGGCTGCAACGCCACTGCCCAAGAGTTCCTGGATACTGAGTAACGTGCTTCAACAAACCGTTCTCGCATTCATGCTCACCGCTGTCATGATTATCTTTGCACGGATCATTTTTGGTGTCAGCGCACTGCCGAATCTCTATGCACTCTTACTTATTTTCATAGGTGCAGTCGCATTTTCCAGTATAGGTATGATACTGGGTGGTGTAATAAAAGACGTGGAGGCGGCAAATGGAGCGGGAAGTGCCATTGCATTCCCCATGATGTTCCTCTCAGGTGCATTCTGGCCTCTTGAGATGATGCCAAGTTATATGCAATCGATAGCAAAATGCTTGCCTCTCTACTATTTCCACGACGGCTTGAGGAATATAATGATACTTGATAATCCATCGCAAGCATACGTACCATTTTTGGTCATGGGGGTACTGGCAGCGGTATTCATCTGCATTGCAACGAAGATAACGAAATGGAAAGAGCTGTGATCCTCGTTGAAATTTTCCTTACATAGTAAGAAATAAAAAGGAATACAAAACATTAGGATCATGATAGAGGGTAAAGTTTTCAAATATGGCGATAACGTAAATACAGACGTTATCTATCCGGGGAAGTATGTCTACACAATAATGGATCCCAAGGAGATGGCAGAGCATGCTTTGGAGGATTTAGATCCAGATTTTATAAACAAAGTTAAAAAGGGAGACATAATAGTGGCAGGGAGAAACTTCGGCTGCGGTTCTTCACGAGAACAGGCAGTTACCTGTCTGAAACGTGCAGGGATCTCTGCCATCATAGCGAAATCTTTTGCAAGGATATATTACAGAAACTGTATAAATAACGGATTGATCCCTGTCATCTGCAAAGAAGCTTCAGAATACATACAGGCTGGAGACAGTGTACGTATAGATGTTTCAAAGGGCAAGATTTTGGCGAAGGATAAAGAATTTAATTTTGTGCCTTTCAGCGAGTTTATTATGGAGATTATAGAGAGTGGGGGTCTTTTAGGGTATACAAAAAAGGTGATAAAATGTACAAAATAGTGACGTTACCAGGTGATGGTATAGGGAAAGTAGTGCTTCCAGAAGCGCTCAGAGTCCTTAATGCAGTAGGTTTTGAGGCAGAATATATAAAAGGAGATATCGGCTGGGAGTTCTGGGTGAAAGAGGGTGATGCTCTACCCCAGAGAACAATCGATCTTCTTGAAAAACATCGTATTGGACTTTTTGGAGCCATAACGTCAAAGCCAAAGGATGTGGCAGCAAGGGAATTATCTCCAGAATTGCAGGGGAAGGGACTTGTGTATTATAGTCCAATTGTTCGACTCAGGCAGCATTTTAACCTCGATCTATGTATAAGGCCATGCAAGACCTTTAAGGGGAATCCTCTCAATTTCATAAGACGGACTAAAGACGGGTTCGAAGAGCCAGATATAGATGTTGTAGTCTTCAGGCAGAATACAGAGGGTCTTTATTCAGGTGTAGAATGGACGAATCCTCCACCGGAAGTGAGGAAAGCTCTGGAGACCCACCCCAAAATGAAGAGTTTTAAGAATGTTCCGGGAGAAGATCTCGCCATATCCACGAGGATATTTACAAGACCGGCCTGCAAAAGGATACTGAAAGAAGCCTTTGAATATGCCAAAAAGTTCGGATATGGTTCTGTAACAGTTGCGGAGAAGCCAAATGTCATTCGTGAAACCTCTGGCATGATGAGGGAAGAGGCTATAAAAATTTCCAACAGTTATCAGGATATAGATCTGTACTTCACAAATATAGATGCACAGATGATGTGGATGACAAAGAATCCCGAGGATTATGGTATCATAGTTGCAGGGAATATGTTTGGAGATATAGTATCAGATGGATTTGCGGGTCTTACCGGTGGACTCGGCTTTGCGAGGAGCGCTAACATCGGAAAGAACTGTGCTCTCTTTGAACCGACTCATGGTTCCGCTCCGAAATATGCTTCCCTTGACCCGTCCATAGTCTCTCCTTTTGCCATGATTCTCTCTGCTGTAATGATGTTAGATTACATTGGAGAGTATGAAAAAGCAAATAAGATGAGAGATGCGGTTACAAAAGTGATTGAAGAGGGGAAAATTCGTTCTTATGACATGTTGAAACTTAAAGGTGGCCCCGATGTTCTTAAAAAAGGAGCTGCCTCAACTTCAGAGGTTACGGATGCAATAATAAACAAATTGTAAAGAACATGAATAATTTTTTTCTTTATTACTACCCTAAACCTCACGGCGTGAATCCCCTGATAAGATAAAATTAACTACTGGAGTATTTAAAATGATAAAAGTATATAATTTTAAGAGTATAGAAAAGTTAAATTCTAGGCGACGAGATGGCAACTAAAAATATTGGAAAAAGATACCGAGTCCAAGGTTTTGCTGTGATACTTATAGTTCTCCTCGTGTACAACTGCAACTGTCTCTACACCGAGTACGTGGAAGGAAAAGATGAAAATGTTTATAGCTATGAAGATGACATTCTTTCCGAAAAAAATCCTCAAAAAATCGAAGGGCAACGAATCTATGACGCACGAGACAATGTTTACCTTGACAAATCGGAAGCGATACTCGGATTGGATATCGCTCAGTACACAGATGACGAGGAGAAAATTTCTCAGAAGCTGTATCCAGATTACATCACTGCAATGAAAGAAATAGTAGCGATGGATGGATACTTCATCCCATCCGTGGAGATGATAAACGGGAAACTTAAACAGTTCAATGATAGATGGTACGCAGGGATAGAAGAGGCTCTCCAAACACAAATCATCGAAACATGGACAGGAAAACAGCTATTTTTGAAACAGTTGTATGGCGAATTAGGATGTTTGGGATTTACCGAAGCACAAGTCTTTATCGGTGCCGCTATAAAGCTTGGAGATCCTTCTTTTGGAATTTCTGGTGATACTTCCAATGATGTTGATGCATTAATCAATGATTTTCTAGATAACGAGTTCCTCTCCAAGCCTGTAGGATTCTATACGTGGAATAATAATCTCAGATCCATTTTTAAACAGGATCGGTTTCTTCAGTTGATTTTCGATGTGACCATTCCTTCTGAACAGAAGATAGTGTACCAAATTGCGAGAGCGCTCAAAGAGGATTCACTGTTACGAGATTCCTACGAAACAATTATCAAGGTATCTCAAGTAATGACGAATCCTCACTACGTCCCGTCAACTCTCGTTCTTTTAAGTTACACAACACTTAACGAAGACGTTTTTTCACGATTTATATCTGATCATGGTAAATGCATAGCAATCATTCCTTCGTCTGCCTCGAAAGAGACAAAACTATTTGAAATCCTGACAGAGGAAGAGCTTACAAAAAATTTAATGGAAATATTTATCGATAGAATAAGGAGTGGAGAAATCGATTTAATACCAACAGAGAACTCAGGATTCTACGATTACCAGACGTACGCTCTCGAACCCTTCTTATTGCCTGAGAAGGCAGAAGAGAACAACAGGGTCTTTCTCACCGCAAAGTACAAAGAGAGACTCGTAAATGCATTCAAAACGATCATGACGAAAAACAGGGAGACGCACATAAAAACGCTTGAGATAGGAGGAATTGGATCGGTAGAAGAACCGCCTGCTGGCATACCGTTATTGCGCTTTGAGCCGCAGATCACGCATTTACTGCGACTGATCGACGCCTACCAGTTCCTAAAAATGGAGTTGACCAACACACTCGGCGTTACGTTTCTGGAATCCACGTACTCCATCGACTCTCGAGGTGAGAAATCATCTATATCTATACTGAGAGAGTTAGAAAATACCATCAATTTCCTTTCAGGATTGGTGGTACTGTCGTGTGAGGATCTGGGGCACGAAACAGATCTAAAAGAGCACGGTATCTCCAAAGATCCCACTGAACTAAAGAACATCGCTCTTGAGTGGCTGGATAATATCGAGACAGATCCCGACCTCGCTCAGGATACGAGAGTAGTGGTACCTGTGTGTATAGGCCTACTAGGGTTTTGTCCAAACGACTACAGTTGGTTCAACACGTACACCGATGAGACCGTTACAAAGTTCTATTGGGCAACGATCGGTGTGAGACCGGTAAAATTAAAAGTGTGGTACGTAAAAGAGCCGAAGGTGTACAAAATCTATGATTCCCAAGAACGCGAAATATCATATGAGTGGGAGGAAGGAGAGTACTGGATACTGGTCGACGAATTCATCGAGTTCGAGTCTAAAAAAGGACCGTGGACGAGAGATGAATTCAGGTTCATGATCGGAGAAGAGACAAACAGGGAGAAAATCCTGCATAAACTTTTCAAGAAATAAAAAAACATGCTGAAATTGGGAAAAAACTTTATACATCTCAGATTAACGAAGCTTGTGCTGAGTATACCAGAATGACGGGATTAGATAAGGGTCTAGAGGAAAGACTTGGTGTTCATGTTTTAGACGGGGTCGTATGTGCATTGATCATCGCTACAGGCTTAGTAAAATATGGGATATCCATGAGTAAAATTAGGAGATATAACCCAGAAGAGTAGTCTCAATTTTATCTCTTTTTTGATATATTATTCAACGACCCTTACACTCATATACCAAAAAGCTTATATAGCATCTCCCTGTATTACTTTTATGGTAGTCAGAGACTTAACTTTTTTTCAGCTGGAGATTTTAAAGGAATTAAAATTCAGTCC
>Ga0209986_10003989_pt1 | contig 12708 bp, 10 predicted proteins | sample BlataG_FD_183168 | JGI IMG/M metagenome (GOLD analysis project Ga0209986, IMG submission 183168) | Deep subsurface microbial communities from Black Sea to uncover new lineages of life (NeLLi) - Black_00105 metaG (SPAdes) (version 2) | ecosystem: Environmental > Aquatic > Marine > Oceanic >...
GAGACTGGCACGGTGTATGAGACGGCACTGGTCATCCGTCATACCACGATAGTAAGGCGCAGTGTAGGCGATCACATTGGTTTGAGGGTGATTCATGTTCGAGACTCGGTTCTCTACTGTTCCAGGCGATTGGACACTCATGGGTGGACCAAACGCCGACGCTCCCCTACAGCTTGTCAAGTGCCTGTTCCAGATCGGCAATGATATCTTTCGCATCTTCAAGTCCAACCGACAGCCGAATCAAGCCGTCAAATATGCCGGCTGCCTCCCGCTCTTGAGGTGTCATCCCAAAGTGGGAATGACTAGCTGGGTGCATTGCGATCGTCCGGCTGGTCCCAAAGGTGGGCATCAAGCAAATCATCTGGAAGTTCTCGATCACTTTGGTGGCACCCTCCATCCCACCATCAACCACGAACGACATCATTCCGCCGAAGCCCTTGGGCATCTGTCGCTTTGCCACCTCACGTTGGGGATAATCCGGCAAAGTGGGATAGTTGACACCCTTGACTTTGGGGTGCTGAGCCAGGTAAGTGGCCACCTTCTCCGCATTTGAGCAATGCTTGGCCATACGGGGTGGTAGCGTTTCAAGGCTTATGAGAGTGAGCCAGGCGTCAAAAGGCGACATAGTCGCCCCGATATACGGCAGAGTATCTCTGAGCATGCTCTCGATCAGTTCCTCGCTCCCGATCACTGCCCCACCCACGATGGTTCCATTCCCACAAATACCCTTCGTAAGAGAATGCACCACAATGTCAGCTCCCAATGCCAGCGGTTGTTGAAGACATGGGGTAGCAAGCGTGTTGTCAACGATCAAAGGCACGTTGTGAGTATGGGCAATCTCGACCAGACCGGCAATATCGGTCACGAAGAGGGTTGGGTTGCTGGGTGTTTCAGCCCACACAAAGCGCGTCTTTGGCGTGATCTGGCGCTCCCAATCCTCCAGGTCGCCGGGGTTTTCGACGAAGCGAGGTGTGATACCCATACGCTCAGGAGCCAGACGAGAGAACAGCGTATGGCCCTCACCGTAGGTCATATGGCTGGTGACAAATTCGTCTCCGACCTTGGCCAGATGGTAGGTCAGAGCAAAGACAGCATGCATGCCAGAGGCTGTCACCATGGCGCGCTCGCCGCCTTCCAAGGCGGCCATCCGCTTTTGCAGGACATCGACAGTGGGATTGCTAGAGCGGCCGTAGCCGTAGCCAGGCTCCAGGTGCTGGATGACTCTAGCACCATGAGCGACGCTCTCGAAGGGATAGACCGAACTTTCAATTATGGGAGGCACAAAGGACCTAAACAGTGTCATATCCAGCGGAACCGGGCTATAGCCCGCATGCAGGGCAATCGTGCTCGGTCCCCACTTCTTTTCTTGTGCCATGAGAATACTCCCCTCCTTATGGTTATAGCTATCAAGCCGTGAAGCTTGACCATGTATATGGCACAGCAACCTAGCGTTGCTGCGCAGCTTCAATACCGTCGCTCAACATGCTGAGCGCTACAACCAGTGAGCCTAGCCCAGCCGCCGGGGCCAGCACGACCCAGGGACAGTGCGCTAGCGTGCACAGTCTTTCCTTGGGATGTGGGATCGGGACCGCGGACAGCAGCGCCTGGGAGGGTGGGTGCGGTGGGTTCTCATACAGTTCGATGCGCTCAGCCAATTCGACCATTCCATGCTGTGTTCACAAATGCGTCAGCGTCGTCGTAGCAGAGCGACAAACTCGCCGACATCCTGCAGTTCATCAAAATGCCAAAGCGTCTCCAGAAGCGTGGCTATCCGATTCTCTTCCAGGACATACCGGGTCAACCATCGAAATTTCTGCTCCAGCCCTGCCTCATCCCCGCGTGGTCCGAGCCTGCATGCCTCTGGGACCAGTCCTGAGTCAAGAGTAGTACCGTCCTTAAGGCGAATCACCACTCGACTGACACTCGAACCATCCTCCTCTCCCTCGAAGATGGGACGATAGAGATTGTCAATCTCCTCTGACTCCACCAGTTCAATCTTATCCACCAACGCGTTGATACTCGCATCACCCAACCGTGTCTCAAGTATTTGATCCGGCCCTACCTCTCCGTCAATAAGGAATGCTGCCAGTGGCCACTTGACGCTGAACTGGGCCTCCTCGGTTGTGGTCGGATGAGACGTCTGGAGAACCGCCGTCCAGTGGTGTCCCTTGACCCTAATAGCTGCGATATCCTCAACGCCCCAATCGTGTTCTCGTCTTAGCTTCTTTACTGCTGCAATGGCCATGTGGCCCCAGCCACAAGAACAGTACCGCTTGAAATCGACGCCATCCACCATAATATATTCGTCTCCAAGTGTAGCAACCCAGTCTTGATATTCTTCGAAGCCCAGGAAACTGGGGATACCCGTGAAGCCTCGCTCGGCTAGCTCGGCAGCTACGATGCCGGTCATGGCACCCCATCCGTGGCCATGCTTCACCATAGCTGGCTCACGAAGATCCCGCTCCATCGGGAGATTGGGGGCGTGGTATTCCGCGATCCCCAGGGCCTGTCTGATTCTGTCTTCATCAAGTCCCATTAGGTTGGCGGCTGTCGCAGCGCAGGCCACCGATCCCCAGGAGCCATCAGCTTGGTAAATCTGGTGATACCTATGCCAGCACCGCCCAGCGCGATGAGCAATTTCATACCCTACAACCATAGCCGCCAACATGGCGCTGCCGCCAAGCCCCAGCTTCTCACCCACCGCCAGCGCCGTTGGGAAAACCTGAGCACCGGGATGTCCGCGCGTGTATTGCGCCCCATCATCGCAATCTAGACCATTCGCCGCGCAGGCGTTGGCAAAGGCCGCTCCGGCAGCACTCGCGCGCCTGTCGTGCAAAAGGATCGTTGCTTCGTTTCCCCTCCACGCCTCGGTGGCGTAGGCAGCAACGATGTCGCTGATGGGAGTTAACACCCCGCCAACAGTTGCCGCGACGATGTCAACCAGGCACATCTTGACCTTGTGCTGCACGACTTCGGGTAACCCGGCCCAGCACGTGCTTCGAATAAATCGAGCAGCCATCTCATTCCCGTCCATGCGTCTTTCTCCTTTGAGCCAGACACCAGCGCGTGCATGGCTTTAACCATCAGGTTCCGACTCCTTGCGCAGCTCATTCCGAGGAGCGGATGACCGGCTCCATATCACGCAGGTCTTTCATGCTCATGTGGCAGTTGATCCAATGTTTGTCTGTTATCCGTCGCCACGGGGGGGACTCGGACTCGCAGATTGCACCGATCTTGCGCGGGCAGCGAGTGTGGAACCTGCAGCCAGATGGTGGGTCAATCGCGCTCGGGACTGGGCCAACCAGCCTTACCATGGTTCTCTCCACCGTAGGGTCCGGAATGGGTATGGCTGATAACAGGGCTTCTGTATAGGGGTGATAGGGCGGAGCAAACAGGGCATCGGTGGGACCGATCTCACAAAACTGACCCAGATACATCACAGCCACATGGTCACACAACTGGTACACAACGCTCAGGTCGTGGGAAATGAATATCATCGTGGTCTCGTATCTCTGCTGAAACTCCAGCAGCAGATTCAAGACTGCTGCCTGGACAGACACATCTAGCGAAGACAGTGGCTCGTCACATAGGACGAGCGTCGGCCGGCCAGCGAACGCCCTGGCGATAGCCACACGTTGCCTCTCACCGCCGCTCAATTGGCGTGGCAGTCGGCCGTAGTATTCTTCCCCCAACCTCACTGCCTCCAGGAGACGCACCACCTCACCCTTAACCTCGGAGGGGGGCACAGTTCCGAACAGGCGTAGAGGACGCCCGATTATTTCTCCTGCCGAACAGCTAGGGTTAAGAGTGGAATCGGGATTCTGGAATATCATCTGCAACTCTTTCAGTAGCTCGCGAGGGCGTTTCTCGACGATCTCCGATATATCTACACCCACGAAATTCATTTCCCCGTCATTGGGTGGCACCAAACCTGCAACGCATTTAGCCAGCGTAGTCTTACCGCATCCCGACTCGCCCACTATGCCAACCGTGGATCCTCTCCATGTGTCAAGGTTTACACCGTCCACCGCCTTCACATAGCCTCTTCCTCTCTTGCCAGTCAATCCCGCCAGTCCCTGCGCTTGAGCGGTGTAGTAAGTCTTAAGCCCCTCGATCCTTAAGACTAGGTCCGCTCTACTCTCAGATCGTTCGACCGTGGTTCGCGTGACTTGCGGGATGCTCAGCAATGGCACTCCTGGCTTGTCAGCATGAAAACAGCGCACGAAGTGGTCGTCAACGGCTCTTGCCAACTCCGGGTGGTTGGATCGGCAACGCTGGTCGGCGCGATCACAGCGGGGCTCAAAAACGCATCCGCTTGGTATCTCCCGAAGCGAAGGGACTCTTCCCCGGATCGGTTGCAGGGTTCCTGACTGCCTGCCAGCGCTTATCTTCGGTATGCATCTAAGGAGCGCTTCTGTATACGGGTGCAGGGGATACAAGAATATGTCCCGAACGGAGCCCAGCTCGACCAACTCGCCCGCGTACATAACGGCCACGCGATCAGCCACCCTACTTATCACCCCGAGGTTGTGGGTAATGTAGAGAATGGTCGAGTCAAACTCGCGTTTCAACTCGCTTATGAGATCCAGTATTGTAGCCTCGATTGTTACATCTAAGCCGGTGGTCGGCTCATCCATGATCAGCAGCGCCGGGTTTGTCAGCAGGGCCATGGCGATCAGGACTCGCTGCTGTTGACCGCCCGACAACTGGTGTGGATAGCGCTGCATCATCGCAGGTGGGTCCGGCATACGCACCCGTTCCAACATCTGCAAACATTCGTCTCTGGCCAAATTGCCCTTCAGTCCTTTATGCTCTGTTAGCACCTCGGTCAGTTGGACGCCTATTCGGAGGCATGGGTTAAGAGCAGTTCCCGGATCCTGATACACCATGGCGATCTTGTTGCCACGGATCTCGTTCAGTTCCCTCTCGGTCTTGTGCAGGATGTCTTCGCCGTAAAACAGGATACGCCCACCCGTTACGTTGCCGTTTTCCGCCATGTAATTCATGATCGCAAAAGCGAGAGTGCTTTTGCCACAGCCAGACTCTCCAACCAGCCCATGCGCATCGCCAGGCCAAATCTCGAAAGAGCCGCCCCGGACCGCTCTGACGGGCCCCTCTCTCGTCGAGTAGGTAACTTCCAAGTCTTCCACTTCCAGAACGGGCGTTCTTTCAGGCTGATGCATACGCCGAATCCCTTACCTTTACTGCGCCTGAGTGGCTACCGCTCCCTGAGCAATAGTCCTGATCCTCTTCTCAACATCGGCCGGCAATACATGCCGGGGCTCCTCGGCCAGGATTTCATCGATTTTCTCCCGGGCGCGATCACGCATCGAGGTTCCTCCGCTGGCCATCCACCCTTCATAATTTTGCCGGTCGACCAGGCGCGGCTGCCAACCCTCACGAACGTGGCGCACGGTGTGCTTGGTCCCCAGGAAATCCGCACTCAGCGCGTGCTTGTGGACCAGGTCCAGGGCCAGATTCTCTTCGCTGAAATCCAACCCTTTCGTACTACCGGCTTTGATTATGGACACAATCTCGTCTTGAATTGCCAACAGTTCCAGCGAGCCCATCAGCCCCGACTCCATGTAGCCCATATCGTGGATCATGTTGCCCCCGGCTAGCATGGACCCATGCAGGGTCAGAGTGCCTTCAAAAATAGCCTGCTCGTCCAGCAGCTTCGAATCGCTCGCTCCGCCGGTGGAAAAGAGCGGCAAGTTGTAGTAATGATTGATGTCAATGCCGCCAAAACCACCCGGTCCAGTCGCGTACGGAGCTACCATCGTTTTCATGTCCAGGTGGGATGGTCTTGCGCTACTGATTATTATTGGGGCTCCTTCGTTGACCAACTGAGAAATGACCAAGCCGACCAACACGCCCGCATTATGACAGGCCATTGAACCTTCACGGGTCATCGGGCCAGTCATCCCACGTAGTATATCGGGCAGGTATACGAAGGGCAGCCGTTTTTCGGCACAGTAAAATAGTTTGCGCAGCGCTGCTTCGTTGTGCACAAACGAGGAAGTGGGATTGAGATAACAAACAACTGACGGATTGATGCGCAAAATTTCCGCGCCACCCATCGCAACCTCGGCCATCTCGATGATCTCAGGCGTCCCTTCCCATTCGTAGGTGACGAAGCAAATGGGCTTGGCGCTGTAGGTCAGCATCACCTCCATCTGCATAACATCCGCAGCAACAGGTACATCACTGGGAAGAAACATGGACATGATGAAATCAACGTGTGGCATGGCGTCGGACACGCGGATGCCGTCTACTACGTCCTGAAGCACGGCCTTCCGCCTCTCACCCGTCCGGTGATCCAGAATATGCAGGCAGTCGGACCCCGTACCATAGGTAGAGATGCGATCTCCCAGGGGCATTACCGGCTCCCCTTTACGATTGTACAGCATGATGCGGCTGGGAGCAGTGCGCAGCGCCCACTCCACGAGATGGGTTGGGAAGCGGACGTGGTTATCTTGCACCAGGCAGCCAGCTTTTTTCAGAAGGTCGAGAGCCGGTTGGTAATTTACAAAGACACCAGTGCGTTCGAGTACATCCAGACTGGCACGATGGAGGATGCGGCACTGGTCATCCGACATACCACGGTAGTAAGGCCCAGTGAATGTAGTGACGTTAGTTTGAGGGTATTTCATCTTTTGATTTCCTTTCTCGCTTGTTGCAGGCGACTAGAAACTGATCTGGAGGGGCCAAATGCTGGCGCTCCGCTAGAGCGTGTCAAGTGCCTGTTCCAGGTCGGCAATGATATCTTCCGGGTCTTCAAGCCCGACGGATAGCCGAAGCAAGCCGTCAAATATGCCGACCGCCTCCCGCTCCTCGGGTGTCATATTACAGTGCGTGTGCGTAGCGGGGTGCGTTACGATGGTGCGGCTTGTCCCAAAGCTGGGGATGATGGTAATCAGTTGGAAGGCGTTTGTTACCTTGACAGCACCTTCCTTGCCACCGTCCACCACGAACGACATTAGCCCGCCGAAGCCGTTGGGCATCTGTCGCTTGGCCAGTTCACGCTGGGGATAGTCTGGAGAGGTGGGATAGTTGACGCCTTTGATCTTGGAGTGCTGAGCGAGGAAAGCTGCTACCTGCTCCGCGTTTGACGAATGTCTGGCCATTCTGATCGGTAGCGTTTCGAGGCTCAAAAGCGCCAACCAGGCATCAAAGGGAGACATTATCGACCCGACAGCCGCGAGCGTACTGACCATTTTCCTGATCAACCCCTTTTTTCCGACCACTGACCCACCCACAATGGTTCCATTCCCGATCATAAACTTGGTCAGGGAGTGAACCACGATGTCAGCGCCCAGCTCAAGAGGATGTTGAAGCATTGGGGTCGCAAGTGTGTTGTCAACGATCAACGGCAGGTCGTGAGCGTGGGCAATCTCGGCCAGGCCGGCGATGTCGGTCACGAAAAGCGTTGGATTGCCAGGCGTCTCAACCCACAAGAAGCGCGTCTTTGGCGTGATCAATCGCTCCCACTCGCCGAGGTCCTCTGGGTTCTGGACGAGGCGCGGCGCGATACCCCAACCGGGGGACTTGAGGAAGAACAGCTCATAGGCCTCGCCAAAGATCCTGTGGCTGGTGATAAACTCGTCTCCGACCTTGGTCAGATGACGGGTCACCACGAAGCAAGCGTGCATACCCGACGGTGTGGCAAGCGCCGCCTCTCCGCCTTCCAGGGCGGCCAACCGCTTCTGCAGGACATCGACGGTGGGATTGCTGTTACGACCGTAATCGTAGCCGGGCTCCAACCCATTAACGATGCGAGTGTAGTGATCGACGTCGCTGAGGGGATAGATCGCGCTCTGAATAATGGGAGGTACGAACGACCTAAAGGCCGTCATGTCCATCGGGATCGGACTATAGCCGGCGTGCAAGGCAGTCGTGTCCAGGCCAAACTTTTTCTCTTTTGTCATAGTAATATTGTCCTCACTATCGCTGTAAGAAATCTCGATCCAGGCTGATCGCGCAGCAAGGTGGGTGTCTTACGGCCCGAGAAGCGTGATACCAAGCGCACTGGCGCTTAGCGCTGTTGCGCAATTTCCCTGATCCCATCAGCCACCAGATTAAGCGCAATAACGACCGAAGTCAAAGCCGCCGCCGGCGCCAAAACGACCCAGGGCATGAGAAAGATCCACGGTCGTCCCTCGTTGATCATCCCTCCCCAGTCCGGCGTCGGTGGCGGTATGCCCAGACCCAGGAAGCCCAGAGAGCCGATGGCCATGATCGCGTACCCGATCCGGATGGTGGTATCGACGATGAGCGGACCGCTTACATTGGGCAGGATTTCCCGCAGAAGAATATAGCCCCTTCGCTCTCCGCGCAGCCGTGCCGCGTTCACATAATCCTTCGTGCGTTCGTCCAGCGCGAGACTGCGCACGATGCGGGTTACTGTGGGAACGTTCCCGATCGCCACAGAGATGACGACGATAAGCGCCGAAGGACCGACGCTGGTGATGATCAGGATGTAGATCAGCAGGGTTGGGAATGACATGAGGATGTCAGTGATCCTCATAATGAGCATGTCAACAGCGCCGCCGACGTAGCCCGAAGTGAGCCCCAGGGGGGCGCCTATCACTATGCCCAAAAGGACGGATACCGGCGCCAACAAGACGACCACTCGCGTACCCCAGAACAATCGGGATAGCACATCCCGACCTATGTTGTCTGTTCCAAGCCAGCGCTCCGACGAGGGTGACTCTAGCTTGGCGCCTTGAATATCGGTCGGCGAGTATGGAGATATGATGGGGGCGGCGATGGCGATAAAGATCCAAAAAAGAATGATGACAACGCCAATCGTCGCGCTTTTGGAACGGATGAGGTTAGCGATCGTGGTGCGCAGCCGAGCGCCTGGCGGCGATACCCGCCGCAACCGGTGACCTTTTTCCCCCTGATCGTGCGTCTCTGATGTTGGTGATATATTGGATGATAATGAATTAGAGCTATCGCTCATGGTAAAGGCTCCTGTGCAATCACCGATCACTCAAATCGAATGCGTGGATTCATAAAGTAGATGCCAATGTCCCCGATGACTTGAGATGCCACCGCCACAAAGGTGAGCACCAGCGTTCCTCCCTCAAGCAGGATGATATCGTTACGCATCGCGCCCTCAAGAAGCAGCTTCCCCAGCCCAGGGTAGTTGAACAGCACCTCGACCACGACGACGCCGCCGATCAACCAATTGACGTGCAGCATGATGGCTGTGAACGGCGCGATCAAGGCGTTGCGCAACGCGTGCCGCCAGATGACTTTTGTCCTCGGTATCCCTTTCAGCACCGCCGTCCGAATATAGTCGCTTTCCATCACCTCAGCCATATTGACCCGTGTAAAACGAGCCAGATACCCGATCTCGTCAAGGGACAATGTCAAAATAGGCAGGATCAGCCTTGTGGAAAATTCAAGAAAACTCGCATCGGGGTCAGGTATGCTCACGCCGGGAAACCAATCCAGCCCCACGGGACCGAAAATCACAATCATAAAGATCCCACCAGCGAAAGGAGGGACAGACACAGCCACGCTGCTGGTCACCGAGATGATGCGATCCAGGAGCTTTCCTTCGGTTATCCCGGCGATACAGCCCAAGGCCAACCCCAGCGGGATCATAAAGACAAATCCCAGGGCCGCCAGGGTTAGTGAACGCCCTAGGCGAACGGCAACGAGCTCGCTCACGGGACGGCGAAAGTGGATCGATTCCCCGAAATCCCCGCGCAAAGCACTTGTAATCCAGTCGACATAACGTACCACCACCGGGCGGTTGAGACCCATCTTTTCCCGCAGCTCATCGACCTTTTGCTGGGAAGCATATCGTCCCAGGGCATTTCGAGCGGGGTCGATAGGAACCACCTCAGCGATAAAGAAAACCAGAATTGAGATGACCAGCATGGTCAACAGCATCGTGCCGAAGCGGTTTAAAAGAAATCGGAGCATGTTCTTCTCTCTTTGTAATGGTGCGGCATCACCTCAGACGGCAATTACTCTGTGGCTTCCAGCGTGTCGCCGGAAGCCACAGAACACACCGTTCAGGTTAGCTTAGTTGTGGTGCCTAGTCAGATTCTAACCAGGTCAGATGCCAGAGAAAGGCGGCTCTGGACCAGTCGTCAGGTTCGTGCACATGACTTGCATGGCAAGCGAATTCGGCAGCAAAGAAGGGTATGAGCATTGGGGCATCCTCTTGCATGATTTCCTGCATCTGGCAATACAGCCCGCGTTTTTCCTCGATATCGACTGTGCTATCGATCGCATCCAAAACGGCGTCAAGCTCTGGGTTGCAGTAGTACGCTTCGGACCAGGCGGCATTGCAGCGGAGGGCCAGGTTGACATTGGCAGTCGCCGGGATCCGTCCACTCCAGCCGCTGATGGAAAACGGCCATTCCGCCCATTGGTCCCAGAAGGCATCACTGGGATAGATATCGATCGTGACTTCTACGCCGGCCAAGGCGGCCTGCTCTTTAAACACCTGGGCATAGGCCGGACGAAAGCCATCGTCAGCGGTGGCGAGTGTGAGCTGAAGGGGATTATCAGGTCCATAGCCCGACTGTGCCAGCAGCGCTATGGCCGCCTCGATGTCTTGCGGCCGCCCGTCCACGTCGGTGTCGGGGCAATAGGCGCCGGCGTTGGGCAGTATCCAGTGGTCGTAGGCCACCCCGCCCAACGGTTGGACGAGGTCCTTGACCTGTTGACGATCCTGGGTCAACTTGAGGGCCTTCATTATGTTGGGGTCAGAGGCAAAGGGTTCCAAGTCGACGCGCGCCACGATGGGCGTAATCCATCCCGTGAAAAAGGTCTTGATTTTGATCTCATCGGGATACTTCTGTAGCTCCTCAAGAATCGCTTCCCCTGGAGACAGTCTGTCTGCCTCGTCGCCGATGAGGGCTGCCAGTCGCGCGGCGTCATCCCAGCCGGCGGTGATAACGACCTTGTCGACATAGGGCAACGGGAGACCGTCTGCGCCCAGCTGCCAGTAGTTCGGGTTCGGCACAAGTACAAACCGCTCGTCGGGAACGAATGATTCCATCATGAACGGTCCCGTCCCGATGGCGTCGGCCGGGTCGCCGCTGTAGAAGTCGGTCCAGCCACCTTCAGGGGCGATCATGGTCGGATAGTCATAGAAGACGAGCATCAGATCGGCGTTGGGGCGGTCAAGCGTGAGCTCAATCGTCAAGTCATCGATCTTCTTGATGCCTTCGGGCTGTAGCATGTCAAGCTTGGCTGCCGTCGAAGCTCCGGTGTCTGGGTCCAGCCAGTGCTTTAAATTCCAGATCACGTCATCGGCGCCAAATTCCTTGCCATTGTTGAACGTCACCCCCTCCTGGAGGTGAATCGTCCACACAGTCGCGTCTTCGTTGGCCTCCCATGACTTGGCCAGCTGCGGTCGCGGAACCCCGTCTCCACCAACCCAAACTAAAGGTTCTGCGATCGACAACCCGACATAGCCGGTACCGACGCCATCCGCGGCTGGGTCCTCCACGTAAGGCATCCAGGCATATTCAGTCCGTAGTGTGCCGCCGCGTTGCGGGAAGCCTTCTGGAACTGCGGTTGGTTCCGGTGGTTCGGTGGCCTCAGGGGCAACCTCTTTAGTAGGCTCGGGGGCAACCTCTTTGGTAGGCTCGGGGGCAGTAGGCTCTTCGGTCGCAGGAGCACAGCTTATCAAACCGAGTACGAGCAGTACCAGGACAATAGTGAAAGTTAAGAGAGTCACTAATTTGGTTTTCATCTTCTTATCTCCTTAGCTCGTGAATGAATTGTCTAATATCATCTTCTCATTTGAATACGTACGACCTCCTTTCCAAACATGAGTTATCCTGGAAATCGCAGGGTAGGTAATTCACGAAATGCTCTTCCAATAGCGCTGCCCAGAACTGGCCAGGTTTTCACCCTGTTACCTCTTGATTTTCAGTCATCTTCTCCTGCCGGCGTTCCCACCACGCAATTGCCTTCTCTGCACTAGGTAATATATGGTCCAGCATGATCTCATTTACTTTACTGCGGTCGCCTTGCTTGAGGAACTCAATCAATATGCGGTGCTTCTCAGCGTAATCTGTTTGACCGGCCTGCCGAGTGAGGTACATGTAATACTGTGCCTGGGGTTTAATATTCTCAAGCGCTTGCTCCAGCAAATCGTGGCCTGTGCGCGACCAAATGTAGGTGTGGAACTGAAAGTCAAACAGGGCCATCCGCTTGTAGTCACCACTAGAGGGATCTGCATCCATTTCCCCCATCTGGCGAGTGATCCCTTCCAGGTGATCAAAGTCCTCTCGTGAGAGGTTTTGCGGAACGAGGCTAAAAGCCAGGCTCTCCAGAGCCGCCCTAAGGGTGGCGATCTCCCACAAGGTCTGCCTGTCCCACTCGGCGACATAGTACGCGCCGCTCGCATTACTGCTCAGCAGGCGCTGTTGTTTTAGCCTCACAAAGGCCTCGCGAACCGGGGTGCGGCTGACGCCCAGAGCCTTCGCCATCTGCGTTTCGCGCAATCTCTCCCCCGGAGGCAGCTTGCCTTCCACAATCGCTTCGCTTAGTGCATTATGCACGTGTTCCGACAACCGCTGAGATCGCACCACGTTGGGAAATAGATCCGATAACTTATCCAATTCTTCTGTCATATCGAGGCTATTCTCCTTTCTTGGTCAGTCAGCTCAAAGATCAACCAGAATTTAGAGAGTAGTGGTCGCAGTGATGCCGGAATTGGGACCAAGGCGG
>Ga0209986_10003990_pt1 | contig 12707 bp, 23 predicted proteins | sample BlataG_FD_183168 | JGI IMG/M metagenome (GOLD analysis project Ga0209986, IMG submission 183168) | Deep subsurface microbial communities from Black Sea to uncover new lineages of life (NeLLi) - Black_00105 metaG (SPAdes) (version 2) | ecosystem: Environmental > Aquatic > Marine > Oceanic >...
AATTAAAGAACACTTTGATTCTCTTCCAGAACACAAACGTGACAACATGTTCTATAAAAGAGCAGTCGCTATTGTTAATAAACAGCCAGACCCTTTGGAAAAAGAATCACTCTTTTAATCAAGATGCTTTGCCATTGCTGCAGCACAAAGTTTGTCATTAATACTGGTGAACAAATCCGTTTGATCTGCTTCAGAAAAGCGTTGAACGCCAGTGTGACTGAGCTTTACATCATTACGAATCCAAGTTTCTAAACCAATATCATTTGCACGTTTGCAAAAAGCATAGTCTTCGGTTAGGTAAAGATCATTTTTATCTTTATCAATAATTGTCCCAAATAAATCAATATACCTATTATTCCAATAGCGGAACCCCATTTCTTCTTCGTAATGCTCAAGCATTTTTGCAATAGCTTCACGTTTACATAACATAAAACCGTTGGCAATATAATAAGTACGCACTAGCTTTTTATCCATCTCGAATTCCTCATTAATGGTGGGATAGGGGGTGCTTGTGTAGCGTATGGGGAAAGATTTGAATGGATATAGCCCACCGACAATGTCCTTATCTGCGATCAAAAGCTTCCACACGTCGTCTATCGTGAAGCCAACGTCTGCATCAACCCACAGCATGTGCGTCCATCCTTCCAAGTGCTCAAACGCATTGCACGTCATGATGCTCCGACCTTGAGAGATCAGAGAACACCTGGAATCAAAGTGATAAAGAATATCAATACCATTTTCAATACCTTCGCGCTGTAGTTCCAACAGAGACTCCACTGTCTCAAGAAAGATCTTCCCACCATAACAAGGCATCATCACCACGATAGTAGGTGGAGTGAGATCCGGACTGTTTGGATCAAGCATCAGTCACTAAAGGTGGGAATGAATACCTCAGTATCTCTTGTTTCATTCATTTCTGCAAGGTCTCTTGTGATCGCTTCCATACGTTCAAACCATTGATCACGCATTGCACGTCCGGCTTCATTCAGGCAAAAATTTTGCCAGAGACCCGTATAAGTTCCATGGAGGGGATGGTCTTTTTTATCCCGACCATCAATCCTATACATGTGGTCCATAAACAACACACGCTTTTCTTCTTCAATTGTGTCCCATCCGATGATGGTGGTACCTTCCATGTGGGGCATCAGTCTTCTACCAGTGCTGTGTGAATTTTAGTGGTAAAGAAACCTTTTGTCTCGTCTTGTCTTAGTTCCCAAAGGACATCAACAAGATCATCATGGACCAGTTCTGAGAATTGCTCTAAAGTTTTTCCAGAGAAGGGGTCGTAATTGATTTCGACATCAACTTGAAAAGTAATCTGCGCGGTGGGCACGTTTCTTTTATTGCTAAGGTTAATTTATCACAAAAGCTTTTCCAAGGAGTGAGCTTGATTAGACCGGTAGTAACCGATGCGCTCCTGGATCATATTATAAAAATGAATGGCACTATCAACCTGTTCTTCAATCTCCATGGACGCAGCTAAGTTTTCGTTAGAAATCATTGAACAAGTCAAAAGAATTACTCCAAGCTCCATCTTGTCACCGAACAGAGCTTGGAGTGGCGTTCCATTTTGTGTGAACCCTTCAACTAGCCTGATTAATTGATCTAGCTGTTCGTTCTTTTCCATGGAACTATAAAAGGCATTCTTTTAGTTTAAACCACTTTGCTTCTCAAGATGCAACCAGTAAGAATAAGCATTAGCTGCGTTTACATGGAAACGTTTACCAAGAATCAAACGCTTCTTTTTTTCTTGACAGTCCTCAAAAGCTTCGCATTTGTACTCAGGGATCTGTTCATCGATAGGATCTTTGAGCATCTCTAGCTCTTGATCAATCAATTCAAGTTGAATAAGAAAATCATCTACTGCATTACGATGTGCAAGGATATGTGTCTCTGCATCAATGTTGCTCTTAGGTTCAATAATTTTTACGTAAAAGCTTTGAGGAATGTGAGGATGTTTGAAACGCCATTCTTTTTCTTCACGTTTCCATTCCTTTGTGTGCGGTGTCTTAAACACTGAAGCAGACATGAGTTTTACAATGATGTTTGGTTAGATAAAGAGAGCCGGTTCGTCCGTCTCTTGAGATAAGGTAGCACGTCGGGATTGGTCACTGCGGGCTTTGATAACCGACAGAGTTACCATTGAGAGAAAACTTGCTGCAATTAAATAAGGCATTGAAATAAAGGTAGAATAATTAAAAGTAAATCCAGTTTATGTTTTCCAAACTTGATTTCACTCCTCAAACAAAAGATCTTTTCTGGGAAGAAAAGATAAAACGTTCTATCAAAGATAGTAACGACATGAAAGAGGTAAAAGAAATCGCTACCCTCTTAGCGAAGATAGCGACCCAAAGAGCTGGTATGGTCTCTGGTTTAACTAAAGCACTGATGGACGCGGAATTTCCCCTCCGACCCGCTCCTTAAACTTCATCGCATTGCTGTGAGCATTGATGACAAACTCAGCAACAAACTCATCAACGTCCATGTTTTCATTAGCGGCTAAGCCAACGATCTGATAGTACGTTTCTTTAGGAAGCTCAAGGTAAATACTACGGGTCTCCGGTTCTTTACAGTTAATAATCACAGTGAAGCGTCCTCTCCGGTTGGGTTAGCAGCAGCAGGCAGAGCGGCTTTTGCTGACTCAGGCATAATCTCCACGCCAGCAGCGATGCCATACTGACCGTTGAGCTTACTTGAGATCATGTCGCAATAAGCAACAATGTAACCTTTGTAACGCTCTTGATCTTCCCAGGTCAATTGGTAAGCTTCCTCAGGGATCATGAACCGATCCAACGCTTCCGCAGCTTCTTCAATCGTATCAGCCAGCGGTCGCTCATAAGCTTCGATACCACAAATTTCAACACCGCGCTCACCTTCCATGGATCGCTCAAAGGAGCAACTGAAAACAGTAAGCGCATGAACACGGGCTCCGAAAGTAGCACTGACATCTTCTTCGTTCACCTTGTTAAGGCAAGCTTCGATGGTGCGATCAAAGTCCCGTTTCTTGCGAGACAGATCAACTCCATTGAGTCCCTTGATGGATAACACCACTGGCTTGGAGTGCGCCCTCCTGTTGTCCTTGGTAAGAATAAAGCCGCAGTACATAGTGCGGACAGTGTAACGGCGCTTGTGATTAGGATCCTCTGCAGCCTTTTCTTTGTCAGTATCGAATAAAGCCTTGGCTGCCTCCTGCTCAAAGGTTCCAATCATTTCCTTGTTCCCATCAGTCTCTTGAATAATCAATGGACTTGTGTGCAAGAACTGCATACGAATGGCAGTAAAATTAATCCCCTTCTCAATATTCTTTTTGGCTCCGTAACCACCGAACGATTGTTCGTAGCCAAAAATGACAGCACCCTTGGGATGTTCCGGGTACTCCATATCTTCTTCTGAAGCTGTCCACTCGCAGTGAGGAAGATCCTGTTCTTTCAGGAACCAACCCATGCGCTTGGATTTGTTCAATGGTTGCAGCGTTGCAAGCTGCTGATAACCACTCTTGAACTCAGGGTTTGAAAAGAGCTTGAAACTATCAGCACGACGTTTTGTCAGCGCCGTTTCTTTTGGCTTGGATGGCATCGGGATGGTACGTGATTGTTGGGCGGTTTTTGAAGAGAACCGCAAAACTCTTCTTCAATTTAGGTCAGAAGGGTTGGTTGTCATCATCCAGTTGTTCTTTTTGGAACTCTGTCGGCTGCGAGACCGATCCCTGGGGCGCACCCCATCCACCTTCGGATACGGTTGGCCACAAGGATTTGACCTCGGATCCCTCGGAGATACTTGACTTGGGCTGGATCATTTGATCCTGTGTCTTGGGTGGACGAGGAGGAAGAGTCATCTTGTTGACTACAAGTTGAGTACTCATGCGAGGAGCACCCGTCTCCTGGTCCTGCCATCCGCGAGTTGAAAGCCGTGCCCACACTGTCAATCCAATTCCCTTTTGTGTGTAGTCAGCCATCATACGTCCGAGCTGGAGTTTGTCCGCTGAACCATTGATAGCGACAAGATTGAACAGATCACTAACACCATCTCCGGTACGCACCTGGAGAGTTTGATTCACGATGATCAAACCATCTTGAGTCCGGCGTACATGTTTCGGATCAGACTCGTCGATGTCTTTAATGCAGCGGCCAGACAAAATAACTTCATTAAAGCTCTTGAAGTTTTCATGAACTGGTTCAACACTGGCCGACGTGACTGAGAAAGTTTTGTTTTCAAGGTTGTGACGCAGCGTTCCGCAGTTAACGAAAACCCTCTGACCAACCTGGGCATTTTCTTGGAACAACCTTGCGTTGCTTCCAATTACCTGAAGCTCAATTGGAGTGTCAATACGATTCTTTCCAGCAGCACGAACACTAGCCTGGCATTTAGAAACAAACCATTTAGCACCGTTGTCAGTAGCCTCAGGGGCCGAAAGAATCTGGAGCGTCAAAGAAGCGAAGTTCATTTGTCAGAGGATAAGTCGAGAGTGTCGAGATGAAGGCAAAGGTTAGTTAGGCCGACCAGCTTCATCGCATCTTCTATCAAGCTGTCAAAAGTTTCAGCTCGATAGAATTGTTTCAGAATCAGTTCAGCCTCTTCAAATCCTTCAGGTTCACCAGTTAATTGCTTGATGAACTTGAGAGGAGCGTTGTCAATAAACAGGGAGACCAAGCTACAAAGTACAGCTTCCTGTTTGTTTTCAGGAATGTTCTTAATGATCTTTTCTTTAAGATCAAGATCGATGTAACAATCGTCCATCAGTGACACTCCTTCCAGTTGGAACCAACTTTCGCATCCCCTTCAATAGGAACACGAAAGTTATAGTTTTCTCCTGCCATCTGAAATGATAACAAGGCAAGCTTAGTCACGTCTTCAACTAATTCAGGACGACAAGATAACTGTATCTCATCATGAACGAAAGCGTGTTGTTGCCAGTCCATACCGTAAATTAATCCGAATTCATGTAAGTTTCGATGAAGGTTTACCACCGTAGCTTTCATCAGCACGGCCCCTGCAGCTTGGAGCAAAACATTCAACGCTTTAAATTCAGACCGACAATACAAAGGACGGCGGTCAAGTCCCATCAAGAAGCCACGCTTTTCTAAATTTGCGCTCAGTTTTGTTTTGAGCTGTGACAAAGCTGGCACACCACGCATGAATGAATTAATTGCAGTACTCCCTAGTTTTCTAAGGATATCTGCATTTTTTTCATTCGGATCAACAATAGTACCTGCTTTGTAATGTCCAGCACCATACAACACAGCGTAAAGAAGGCGCTTAGAAATGTCTCGGGTTTCTACACCGAACTTCTCTTGGTTGTAGACATGAATATCAATATCGTCGTCACAGACCAGACGACCGTATTCACCTTCATCGTACAGAGCTAAGTAACCAGCAAGACAGCGGAGTTCCAGAGCCTTTGCATCCACACCAATGAGAGAATAACCGCGAGGAGCATGGAATAAAGCGCGGCACTCCTTACCGTACGGCGAATAGACGGCAGGTACTTGACCCATGTTCGGGTTTCGATGTGCAGCACGACCAGTGATGCAACCGTTGGTAATAAGATCGCCATGAATAAGACAATCTTCATCCACAAGTTTAAGCCAAGCATTCGCACCATCCTTAATTTGTCCTAACCTTTTCTTAACCAGCATGTATTCAGATAAGGGTTTAGCTTCTGGAAAAGACAGAGATGCAAGTACATCGTCGTCAACTACAGGATTACCTTTATCAGTGACTGCTGTCGGTATCCAGCCATACTTTTCCTTTAACCTTTCACAAATCTGCTGCCTGCTGCCCGGATTGAATTCAGTCAGTTTTGGACGCCAAACTTTTTCGCCAGCGACATAACCCTTTGCTTTGTTATTAACCTTAGGAATAAACCAGTCTCCCTCATCCTTTGCAGGAAAAGCCTGGCGCAATTCAGTTACTAATTCATCTCTTCGCTTTTCAAGTTCATCCACAAGATCAAGAGCTGTATCAACATCAAATGGAAAGCCTGATCGAATTTGTTTTTCAATGCAGCGAGCCAGGTCATGTTCGAGCCTGTTAGCTGGTTCTTTGAGGTGGGGCTGATTAAGCAGAAGCTTGTAGAGTTGCTCGGTAACACGCGTATCTTGCTCACAATAAATGAGCATTTCCTCGGTGTACTTGCTGAAGTCTTTGAACTCCAGTTTATTGTTTTTAAACCTATAGCCAAAAGCTTCAAGAGAGAAGGAGCCATGTAAGCGGGAGGGAACATGAGGGTAGTCAATCCTGTCAACATCGAGAAGCTTTTCTTTGGGCCAGAGAAATCTGGCACATACTAAAGTATCAATTAACTCTTTGCTGTCGAAGTCAACTACACCTGGATACAACTTCTCGATTACAGGACAGTCGTAGAAGATAATGTTGTGACCAATGAGAGCATGAGCGGAAGCCAGATGGATAAGAGCACCAGTAATATCGTTAGGCCCGTAAGTAGTAACCTTTCCTGTCGCAACATCTTGAGTGACGATGCAGTAAATTTTATTGACTTCATTGTAGAAACCATTTGTTTCGATGTCAAAAATTAGATATTTTTTATCCGAACTTGGCTGCAGGGGAAATGTCGAATTGATGCTTGGAAAGTTTGGAGTCATTGTTTTCAATCCAAAAAAGGATACTGCGAGCAAGAGAAAGTTGAGGCAAGTTCATGATGTGATATACATCGGAAGCTCGCTCGATAGGAACTAGTGAGAACTTTTTTCCTTCAGGCTTAACACCGTGAGGAACACCGTCGATGACAGTGGTGATTACAAAACTCATTTGTCGTTTTTGAGATACTTAAAAACAGTTGCTTGAGTACAACCAATCTTTAAAGAAATTTCATAATAAGTAAGACCTTTCTTTCGAAGAGCTTTCATCTCTTCAAGCCTGTCAAGAAACTTTAGGGTATTTCTTACTACCATCACCCAACCTCCCACTGCCAAATTTCCTGATAGCCATCATGGACCAGGGTTGCCATCTGACTGGCTTTCAGTGCTTCACGAACAAGGCGACCCTTACCGATCTTATTGCCTGTGTGGGGGTGCTTCACGTTGTCATCGACAACAACGAGGCTGCCAGGTGACAAGCAAAAGAATGAAACCAGTAACTCCTTCAGGTGATGTGCGGCAGCAGGCCAGTCGAAGTTCCAGTCATCAATGTTAAAAGAATCGAGATAGAGCACGTCGATCTCTTCATCACACTTGGACAACCACTCGACACTGTCACTTAAATGAATGGAAGCCCGCTTACAGTGTTGCGCTGCTTCATGGACAGCGTTTGGATCAATGTCAATGGAAAACAACTTACCGTTGTTGTACTTAAGCCAGGTATCAAACAGCTTGGTTGAGCATCCATCACCCTCGTAATTATGTGGTTCACGCAGAGTACCAGTCTCTACAATTACGGGGGCGTGAGAGAGGGAAGTAAGGTGATCGAAGATATATTCGAATCCTCTTGCACGTTCTTTAAGCCTGGGTTCTACTAACGCCCAGTAAACTTCCCATGAATTGTGCTCTCCATTCAGAGGAACAAACTTGCTTGAGGTTGACTTTGAAGCTGGTGTGATTCTGCGCGAGAGAGGCATTGAATTGACCTGGGACAGAGGAAAGTTAACGTGGTTTACTGAGGCTGTCTACTAAGAAGTAGCTTTGGCGGGTGTAGACTTAGTGATACGTTCACCCTTCGGGGCGCATCTCGTCAGGCATGGAACGGGGCCTGAGATTTGACGAGGAACTAATCATGACCCAGTGTCTTTGCTATCGTGGCGTCCGTTATGTACGTCCGTCTCATGAGACTCAATACCTTCTAAACATGCGTACAAAGCTTGAGAAAATTGAGCGTGAACTTCAGAGAGACAAACAATCAATTCTGAAAGCATCCGAAGTTCCAGTTTGATTTCAGCAAGCTCTTCGTGAATGTCTTGATGATGAAACCGCAGAGGCTTCTGAATTAATTTCCGGAGCTTTTTTTTCTTCATACAATGTTCTTGTAGGTCTTTTTGTTAACAATACGAGAGATCATTGAACGATCGACTTTAAGCTTATAAGCAATCTCAGCGTTTGTAAGACCGGCTTCATGCTCTCCACGGATCCACCTGATGTTTTCAGGGGTGAGAAAAGAGTGAGGATTGTCACATCCCTGCATGGGATTAGGCTGGAAAGGCATCCTCTTGGTCTGTGCAAATCTCTCGATGGTTTTAAACTTCTCACCACAGTCAAGGCAGCGTTGATAACGCACTGTGGTGTGTTCTTTCTTCTCGGTCACGGTGACGCGAGTTTTTTTGGACGAACACTTACGGCAGTTCATTGGATGTGAGCGTGGACTTTGTTGTTGATGATACGAGTGATGGAAGTTTTGGCACAGTCATAGCGACGTGCCAAAGCAACAGAGCTTACACCTTGGTTCCAGTAGGAGTTTCGGATGTTAATAACATCCTTTGCGGTGAACTTAACTGAAGCTTTCCTAGAGGATTCATAGATTGATTCAGCCTCCATGCTTCGCTGAATTGTTTTAAATACGTGAGAGCAGTTCGTACACTCTCGGTATCGAATTCGAGCGTTGAGTGTTGGCTTGTGTTTGCTGTCATAAATAACAGAGCGACTGTTACATTTGGGGCAAGTAATTTTCACTTGAACAGGGACGTGGTCCACAAAGCCTCCGCAATAGTTGGAAATCTGCTTTCAAAATGTGCACGGCACTTGAGTGCAACATCACGATGCTCAAGTTGTGTGGAAGGATCTGTTCTCAACTCAAGGTAATGTATCCATGAACGAAGAGTTCCGTTCATAAATAATTTAGTGCTTGAGTTAAGAGGAAGCACCGCACGGGCACACTCCTTTGCCACACCAGCTGACACCATCTCTTGATAAAGATGTTCACCGTCTTCCATGTGAGTTTGGATCCGACGATAGAAATCAGCAACAACACCTGGACCAAGACGCTGTTCTAAATCGTTCAGAGAATTCTGACGATTCTTGTTGTCTTGAGATCGAAGGTGAGGAATGTTTACCCGACCAATCTCATTAACGTTGGCGTAACGCTGTGAGAATTCTTGGAACGAGAAAGAGCGATGACGAATAATCTGTTGACTGATTGCACGTGGACAATGGATCTCTAAACAAAGATTGGCCATTTCATATGGACTCCAATGCTTATGCTTGATCAAATACTTTAACAACCTGGGGGCTGTCTCCATGTTGTCCGCGTTCTTTGGTGCAGAGACACGTGCCATCTTTACGATTAGCTGTTCTGCATCTGCGGTTGACCAGACGTATTTAACACACATCACATTAATGACTCACGGAAGTCAGCAGTCTTAGCTTCTAAATCTTTTTCCATCCACAGACGATTAGCAGCGTGAAGATTAGACTGAGAACAATTATCCCACTTCACTTCTACATAAGGATGTGATGCCCCGGATTTATTTTGTTTATACACAATGCCAGTCACTGTTCCCCGTTTTGGATCACGGATTTTAAGTAGGTCTGGGTGATAGTTATTCACAACCAAATTTGGTTTGGTTACAACACGATCTCCGATTGAGAAACGTTTTGATTTTGGGCGACTGGTCATGAACCTATTAGCTGAATTGGGTGAAGGTAAGGGTGGTGGGACTCGAACCCACACTGGCGCGATTTTAAGTCGCGTTTCTCTGCCAATTGGAATACACCCTCTGGCATGTCCTTAGCGGACACACGAAAATTAGCCCGTTTCTTTTCGGCTGCAACTAAGGAAAGGTTAACGGTCAGCGATGGCTCACTCTTTTAACTTTTTCAAGTCTTTTAGTAACAACTCCCATTCCTTGAGCCGGACTTCCCAGCTATAATTATCTCTGTAAAAATTTAATTGTCTTTTAAGCTTTTCTTGTACTTCCTTGGTCCAATAGTTGTCGCAAACAAAATTAATTTTTTCCACAAAGTTATTAATCAAAGCGTCATCATCGAAACTCATGGGGCTGAAGTAACCAAACTCACTGCCCGTTTCAGGCAACGCTCCTAAGTTGGTACAGATTGAGGCACATCCACCAGCCATCGCTTCCATCAACGAAAGACAAGATGTCTCCATGGTGATTGAAGGATAAAGATAAACGTGAGCATCCAGACAAGCTTGCTTTACTTCTTCATTAGAAACATAACCTTTGTAATTGATACCTGGAAGACTATCTAACTCCTTGTATAAATCATCAAACTTACTTCCATAAGCTTCTTCTACTTTATCTTTGAAATCTTTACCGTAGATCTCCAATGAGGAGTAGATATCTAGCTCGATATCATCTCGATCAAGACGCCTCCAAATTTCAGGAACAAGTTCTAATCCACGGAAAGGAGTTGAGGTATAGATTGCCTTAAGTTTTCCGTCAGTTGTTTTGTTTGGTTCGGAGAAAGTGCTAGTGGCGTTTTTAATGATGTGACACTTTCTTGTGTCAAGCCAAGGGAAGTTAATTAGATAATCTTCGTACTGCCAGTGACTAACAAAGACCACGGCATCCATCAAACTGATCCGTTCTTCAGTGAAGATGTTTTTCATATCACCGAGCGAAGCTTCAAGATGCTGGTGATAAACGTTGATTACATTTGGATCAATCTCTCTACCATCAAAAGTTGTTGGCCAGATATGAAACCCATCGAGATCCAGGTTCTCATGCAAGTAGTTATTGATAAGTTGAGTGCCACCAATGGGTTTCAACGGCATTGCTCTTTACTTAAAAATCATTAAGTAAAGCGTACCATAAAAAGAAGGAAGCTCCTATTGGAACTTCTCTGGCTTAGTTATAATCCACTGCCTGTAGCTGGTACTACCACGACTAACTTTTATCAAGTTCTTCCTTTCTAAAGTCTCTAGCATCTCTAAGTACTTAGCCAGAGCTCCAGCCTCGCTGTATTTAGGAACGAAGCAAGGTTGATGCGGATGTTTCTCCCAGAACCTCCAGACATACGTCATCAAGTTGCGTTGCTTGCGCCCAAGGTTGACCATTTTTATAGGATAAAAACAGGGACAGTCCCATAAAATTAGCTGATTGCTTCCTCCTTCTTCATGCGCTCGTTGTAGAGGTATTGGATTTGAGACAGCAGAGCTTCCTCTTCCATCGGACCATCATCAGGATGGCGACCAACACCAGGGCCTCCCATCTTCATCAGCTCACGGATTTCTTTAGTCAAACGTGGCAGAGTCTTGGTGTCTTCTTCGATAGCAGCGTTGAGAACATTCTGATACAGGATGTTAATCAGAGTGTCACGCATGTCCATCAGTGATTGTTGTGCATGAAGACCGCCTTCCTCTGCAGAACCACGTTCATCGTTGGCATGTTTCACATCACGCCATGCAGTACTACGAGTGAGATCGAAACGGGATTGCATTTGCAGAGCGACAGCGTAGGAAGGAACATTCATGTCAAGCAGTTTCTTGGCAAACTCAATGTGAGTCTCACGCTCGGCGTCAGTGCGACGGTTACGTTTGTTCTTTTTCGAGGTTGTCATAAGGAGTTGAATCAATGAAGTGAATCTTCTCTTCTTTTGGAAGAGGAGAGTTGAACATCACGGGGATGTCAGTGTGCAGCTTGGTAATCCAAGCAGGATGTGAAGAGCAGATGTCAATCCACTCTGCACTCAGCCAGTCCGCCAACTGCTGCTGGCCAGAGAATGTTACTTGACGGAAGATTTTCTTGTGTTGATCAAGTTGCAAAGTGTAATCCAGGATGCAACCTGACTCAGCTAGTTCCATTGTCTTCAGGCAAAGGTCCATCGTATTCACACTCATGGGTTCCGTCTGGTGTGTACCAGCCATCTTCATCAAGTTCCCAGCCAGCCTCGGACCGTGCCTTATAAACACGGTCCTGTTCGGCTACAGCTGCGTGAACCTTATCGAGATGGTCGTACCAGTTGGGGTACTTGTCTGCCATCATCAGGTTCCAAGCTGCATCAGACATTAGGCAATGTCCTCCCCTGCTTCCATGGCCTGCTGATGGAGTTCAGCCATCTCACTATTGATCTTATCTGTCTCATCGTAAAACTCCATGATGAGATAGTTGAGATCCTTTGCCATCTGGACGATGTCTTGTTCGAGATTGGATTGCCAGTTTGAAGTCATGAGCTTGAGTGTGAAGGGCTCGCTCACCTTACAGGACAGGTGAGCATTGTGTGTGAAGAAAAGGTTAAAGCACAGCCGTAACCCCGGAGGACATTTTGTGAACCCATGTCTGACCATTAAGTCCAGGCATGATGAACAGGTTATCCCAGTAACAATTCGTGAATGAATCGATTGCCATCTTAGGACTGTGCAATGGATTGGAACTTCCGTAGTCGAAAAGATAATCATCGAAGACAATCGTTCCAAACTCAGCCAGTAACTCGTAACTCATTACAGCGTCGAAGAGTACATCTTCAACCTGATGTGAGCCGTCGATGTAGATAAGATCGAAATAACCTTTCAATCCAGATACCAACAGCTCAGGCAATAGCTTGCGACTGTCGCCCTCATGGGTCCGAACAGTGACGTTGTGTTCAACAGAGTCACATGCTTTCTTTACATTGTGTTTATAATTCGCCTTGACTTCCTCCCAGTTGTACTTAAAGTTTTCATCACGTTTTGCACTAGCTTCTTCATGGATCAAATGATCTTCTCCACCTTCCCAGGTATCGATAGCAACGACCTCAAGATCATGAAGGTTGCCGAAGGTTTCAATGAGGTGGCACATGGAACGCCCTTCAAACGAACCGATC
>Ga0209986_10003991_pt1 | contig 12706 bp, 11 predicted proteins | sample BlataG_FD_183168 | JGI IMG/M metagenome (GOLD analysis project Ga0209986, IMG submission 183168) | Deep subsurface microbial communities from Black Sea to uncover new lineages of life (NeLLi) - Black_00105 metaG (SPAdes) (version 2) | ecosystem: Environmental > Aquatic > Marine > Oceanic >...
CTCTCTCTCTCTCTCTCTCTCTCTCTCTCTCTCTCTCTCTCTCTCTCTCTCTCTCTCTCTCTCTCTCTCCTCTCTCTCTCTCCTCTCTCTCTCTCTTTTGCTTTCCAATTACAATTTCTCACCACACGTTCATGTTCACCGACGGTGGTTTTCAAGGAGGGAAATAGTATAAGATGGTGCAACGTGGCAATGCGTGATCATAGCTATGAAAATTGATTTATTGAGAAGATTAACAAGTAAAAGCATCAGTTGTAATAATGAGTGAAGCACAAAAGGGAACTTTTGCCGTCAAGGTGAGTTATTATTATTATGTTAGAATGAACATGGCGAGCGAAATATGGCTCGCATGCATCTTGAATTGACTTGAAGCATTGTTTGGAATGAATCATAATTGCTGAATCGTTCAATGTGGCTCTAGAATTAGAGGAAGAAGGTCCTGCCATAGATTCACAGACAAACTCTAACATGTTGTATTATTTTCAATATTGCAGGTTGGTCTGGCACAAATGCTCAAGGGAGGTGTCATCATGGACGTTGTTACCCCTGAAGAGGCTCGTATTGCCGAGGAGGCAGGTGCAGTGGCTGTCATGGCCCTTGAAAGAGTGCCAGCTGATATTCGCAAAGAAGGCGGTGTTGCTCGTATGAGTGATCCACAGGTACGTTGATACATCCAGTCACAACCATTTCATCCTCTCACATCAGTGGTCTCGCTCTCCCTCTACTACTTTACCACGAAATCCACCCACGCACACGTTTCCCACCACACACATCCCCCCCCCACACCCTCATACACACTCACAACCTCCCTCCCCTGCTCCCTATCCCTACCACGTATGTAAACAGATGATCAAAGAAATCAAAGCTGCAGTGACCATCCCAGTCATGGCCAAGGCTCGTATCGGCCACTTTGTCGAGGCCCAGATTCTCGAAGCTGTGGGCATCGACTACATTGACGAGAGTGAAGTCCTCACCCCAGCCGACGATATCCACCACATCAACAAGCACAACTTCAAGGTCCCATTCGTCTGCGGATGCAGAGACCTCGGTGAAGCTCTCCGCCGCATTGCTGAAGGTGCCGCTATGATCAGAACCAAGGGAGAAGCTGGTACCGGCAATGTCGTCGAGGCAGTCCGCCATGCTCGCGCCGTTCAAGGTGCCATCCGCCAGCTTCAGACCATGGACGACGATGAGTTGTACGTCTATGCCAAGGAAATCAGAGCTCCAATTGAGTTGGTCAGACAGACCAAAGCTCTCGGCCGCTTGCCTGTAGTCAACTTTGCAGCTGGTGGTGTTGCCACCCCTGCTGACGCTGCTTTGATGATGCAGCTGGGCATGGATGGTGTCTTTGTTGGATCTGGTATCTTCAAATCCGGTGATCCAGCTAAGAGAGCACGTGCTATTGTGCAGGCAGTTACCAATTTCAATGATGGTAAGGTCTTGGCTGAAGTGTCTTGTGATCTTGGTGTGCCAATGGTGGGCATTGATCTTAGAGATAAGAGCTTCCAGAGCATGGCTCAGAGATCAGAGTAAAACAACTTGAATTGTATGTGTGTAGTAGTAATAATATTGTAGGTAATATAATGACAAAAATCCCCACGTTTGTTGTTCTTTAAATTTGATGATTCTTTCTTTCTTCTTCTGTGTAAAACAAAAGAGAAGCTGATACAAAAACACAACCAACTCAAACCCACTATCTCCCACCGCTCTATCTACTTCTCCTAGTTTCCTCACCAAACTCCAACAATGTGCCTGAGAATATCAGTAGGAGTAAGCACAGTCTGTACCTTTAGCTTACTTTCATCATCCACGACGTACACTCTATGAATATGTCTCTCCACCAGCCTAGTCAGCACTGTCCTAAGACTAGAATCAGGGGTCACCACATGTCGTGAAATATCTGCATTGCCAGAAGGTGGAGGAGCCATTGGACTTGAGGGAGACACCCCACCATCTCCTCCTGCAAAAAAGGCATGTCTCCTGCGATCAGTAGCATATCCCAGATAGGAAGTGTTATGACTGAGGGCTAAAAACTCAGCGACGGGGAGGGCCAAGACACCGAAATGTTCAGAAGTGAGCGATCTGAGGTCTGATATGGAAATATTGGCGATGAGCTCGCCATCTTCATCCTCGCTGATGACGGGGGCCCCGCTGACTCCTTGCTGTGACATTGCATGATAGGCAAGGAGAGTAGGGACATGGGGGCTGACTGAGAAGACTGGTGGTCTGCCAGTGAGAAGACCAAGCTCGGAGATGGATGAGTCGATGGAAGGGGCCAGGGAGTCGGCATGTGACAAGAGAAACTTCATCATATCCATATGCGATATGATATTAGTAATAGTACCGTGCTGCTCGAAAACAGCAAGACGATGAGCGATTTTAGTTTCTCCACCGGCAACTGGTTTAAGGAAGACGTCCTTGACTGCAGAAGCTAGGGTGGTAGTGCTGCCATCTGCTTGATAGATGAGGCCACGGTCGTCAGATGATTTTATGGTGATCAATGTGCGCTCAGCAAACTTGGGTCCTTCTTTTTCTAGTGCGGTCATGAGAGCAAGCATTTTGGTAGGTATGGGGTTGTGAGTGTGATTGAGGTGATCTAGAAGACCTCTCAAGATGTCGGAGATGTCTATCCAGCCGAGAAGAGTGGAAGGAGCGTCAACGCCTTCTTCGAGGTAATCTGGACTGAGCAGGAGAGGTGCGGAGAGAATATGATGTCTGCTGAGAGTCTTGAGTGCTTGGGCTATACTCATGTCATGCTCTAGCATTACGATGTTCTGTTGTCTAGAACAGATGTCTGATAAGAACGTCTTCTCGAGGAGCTTTTTAGACTCTTGCATTTTGTGTGATTGTATTCCCGTTAATTGGCGGAAAACGCAAGACTAGTGCTGTGAAAGGTATCGACAACAAAGGCTGAAACTATCTTGGGTGTTAAGATATTCAAAGTTTATGGGTTCAGTGTTGAAAACGTTAGGCTGAAGTAAAACAAAATTCCTGGAGGAATTATGAGCTCATCATACTTGGGAACCCGTGTCCTTCATTACTCGTATGTTTCATTAATATAAAACTATATGTACAATTCGTATATAGATCAACTTCAGGATGGATGTCCCCAAACGAAAACCTTTCAGAGTCGGAGCGGCATTGAGCTTGGACAAATTTGCACATGCCAAACAAAGCACTTACGATCCTCGAATTAATAAAGAAAGAGATAGAACCATACGCTCAAAGACATTCAGCAAGTATCAAAAGCTTAAAAAGAAATTAGCGGACAAGATCAGACCTGGAATCAGATTCAAAGTTCAGGTAAAATTTTAAAAACAGAGCAAAATGACACTTAAAAAGGTTCTTCAAATCACCCGTAATGACCATATAAAACCCCAACCATTATCTACAGGACGAAGAAGACGAAGATCTAACTGCAACTAACACACACCGACCAGGAACAGAGGAAGCGGAGGCCGACGACGGGGCCAACCCAGAGCACCAACATCACCCGTCATCATCCACTGATCCCCACCATATCTCCCCTTTAAACAAACTCAAACCTCATGAACCCCACAAAAATCATATCAATAAAACCCCCAGCAGACTAGAAAGAATAGGTGCCATCACACAAGCACAAAAACTAGCAGAGGCAGAGGAAAGGGAACAACGACGACTGGCTGCCGAACAACACAGGGCCAAGCTACAAGCTGACGCATCTAGGAGACAAAAGGAGAGGAAAGCTTTTAGAAGGAAGAATGCTAGAGGTCAGCCAATAATGAAGGGGAGGTTGGATAAACTATTACAGAAGATAGAAGCTTCTGCATAGGAGAGAGCAGGAGGGAGGGAGGAGGGGGCATTTATTGTTGTTTTAGAATTCTTGTTGCATTGTAATACGTCATACAAGACAAGTTGCAATCTTTCATGGCTTGGGTCCATTAAATTGTACTTCCCCAAGAGGGAGCAGCCTTGCCGATCCACAGCCTCAGTTGTGAAATACTTGAAGAAGAGCAGTCGGTGGCAGACATAACCATTGATTCATTAATTGGTTGGTTGTTATATATAGTCGAGTCTGGTTAGTGTTTCATCATACGTGCTGAATTACACATCGATCATTGTAGCTTGGAAACCATCAGCAACCAGTCGAATACTTTCATCATAATGTCGAGATTGAGGAGCACCCTGCCGATTGCAAGGCTTCTTCTCGAATCTCCAGGGTTGTCTGAATGTTATAGTACAGTAGCACAGTCATCAGCTGGCCGTGGTAGCAGAGGCAGAGGCAGAGGCCGACCACAATCAAGAGACGGACCCGCTCCGCCAGCCGCTCCAGGCACCTCCTCACCTTCCTCCTCTAGACCCTCTGCTCCCTCCTCATCTCGCCACAACCAACCAAAACCATCCTCCAAATCTAAATCCAAATTACGCTACAATGAAGAAGAAGATTTTGACTACTTGGATGACAAGTTTTCAGAGGCAGACGACTCTGCTTCCAAACATAGATTGACACTAGACAAACTGAACAAACTCATCCAACAGCACCCCCCTCCCCACCAGTCCTCCCCTCATGAACCAACTGTCGTCTTCCAAGACCCAGACAACCCCAACACCAAGTACACAGTCACCGCTTCTCAAATTGCTGCAGATTTTGGAGACCAACTCATCCACCCAATGGCACACGCCATGATCCCCTATCTCATCAAACCAAAAGATTATTTGAAATACGTCAAAGGGAAGATGAAGAAGAGGGAGCTGGATGATTTCTTAGAAAAGCTGGATCTGCTTATTAATCCGGAATTATCTAATCCAAGAAGCATATTTGAAAATAAAAAGTTGCAGTACGATCCATCATATGCGTTAATGTCGGGAGAGAGTACTGGCCCCTTAACTGCCAGTAGGAGTGGTAGTGGTAATAATAGAAGACATAGTGCAAGTACAGCATTAAAACATCTGCAGCCTCCTTCCCCTGAGGACTTTGACCGTCTGAAAAAGCTAGGCTGCATAGTATTCGGACAAACAGAAGCAGAAGCAGAGAAAGCAAAAGACCCCGTTCTCACACTCGTAGCTAAAGACATTCAGAAACTGAAAAAGGAGCTCAAGGCCAGAGATGCCTATACAGAAGAGGAGGAATTAATGAATTTCATGAAGAAGCACATTCCAGAAGATTTTCCATTCAAACAGTCATTGGAAGCTAAGATTAAGACAATTATTGGGAATCCAGGGTGGCCTCATCATGAGAAGATGGTGGCAGCCAGTAAATTGATAAAAACCATGATGGCAGCTGCTGGTAGCAGTGGTGGTGTGAAGGAGGAGAGGGAGCAGCAGAAATGAATGATGATAGATAGATATGCTATAGTGTAAAAGGAAGGAAGGAAGGAAAACTTTACAAAGCAGACAAAATGGAAAATGAAATGGAATGGAATGAAAAAAGAAGAATAAGGGGCACATTTTGTTCGTTCAATCAGATATGTCCCCCCCCCCCCCTTCAAATTATCATACTACTCTGGTTCATTCTAAAAATCAGCAATATCTTATTATTATTAATTACCTATGGGGTAAAGTATATTTAATTTTCCCCTGGAAGCATGGTATCCTGAGTAATCCTGCAGACTGGATCATTAACAGGATTAGGCAACAAATGACCAACACAATCCCTCTCCTTCTTCAACTCCTCCTCACTTGCAGCAATCTTCTCTTGCAGCCAATCATCAATGACAAAGTCATTAATCAGCTCATAGTTACCATCTCCATCAGATCTGCACGGCATAGAGAAGACCAGCCCTTCTTCAATTCCGTATGGGTTGCCATCTGTGATGACAGCGGTGCTGAAACAGTCTCCAGCAGGAGTTGGGACATATAAGCTACGGAGGTGGTCTGCGATAGAGACAGCAGTGGAGGCAGCAGAGGAGCGCCCCCATTTCTTGATGAGAGCTCCTCCCCTGGTTGCGACAGTGGGGGTGAAATCTGTCTTCAGCCACTTATCGTCTTTGATGACTTGAGGGGCACGTTTGCCCGCAATCTTGGCATTGACAAAGTCTGGAACTTGAGTAGTGGAATGGTTGCCCCAGATAGCAACATTCGTCACTGAGGTGTAAAATTTCCCTGCCTTCATTGCCAGCTGGCACTTGGCTCTGTTCTCATCCAGGCGGGTCAATGCATGCCAATTCCTCCTGGGTAGATCAGGCGCATTTTCCATACCAATAAGAGCATTTGTGTTGCAGGGATTCCCCACCACTAGCATTTTGCAATCACGAGCAGCCACAGCATTAAGGGCTCTGCCTTGTTCTTGGAAGATCTGTCCGTTCAAGTCGAGCAGCTGACTTCTCTCCATCCCGGGGCCTCTAGGCTTGGCACCAATCAGGAGAGCCCAATCTGCATTTTCGAATACTTTAAGAGGGTCGATGCCCAGACGGACTTCACGGAGGAGAGGGTAGAGAGAGTCTTCTAGCTCCATGGCGACGCCTTCCAGGGCCTCTCTGGAGCGCTCACTGCCCAGGAGTTGGAGGGCAATGGGTTGATCTTTGCCGAAGACTTCCCCAGAGGCGAGCATGAAGAGGAGATGGTTGGAGATTTGGCCTGCTGCACCGGTGACGGCGATGCGCATGGTCTTCTTCCAGGTTCTGGTGAGATCAGGGGATTCCTGTAGTATGCGAGTATATGGGGGGAGGAGTGGTGAGTGGGCGAGGGTTTGGGGAGGGAGAGTGGTTGGCGGGGCAACCTCAAAAGGGAGATTTGGGGGAAGATGTCTGTCTAAACACGGTAACTCACGTTGTCAGTGTCATAATTGAGGGTGAAGACGCCGAATGATCCGTTGTCCTTTGTCTCAGCTATAGGATCGGCAACAGCAGAGGAATTTTGGATGACAAGCAGCCGCCTGGAAAAGGGTTCATTTTTTGACTGGATCGACCAAGTTGCTTTAGTCTTAATAGTTGGAACTGCAGTTGGAAGTATAACATGGGTGTTAGTGATCTATTTTCTGAGTAGTATCTCTCTCTAGTTTGAAAAATAAGTCTTGCAGGCATCTCACCAGCCAATGAACGAGCAGCCTTGTTTACAGGCGCCCTTGAGCCGTTCATGCTACCAGAATACTGCAGCATTTTGAAATATATCAAATGAAATGTGGTTACCGATACTTCTCCTTGAGGGCTTTTGAAATCCTTCAGCTTGACCGTCTCTCCGGAGCCTCTCTCCATGAGTGTCAAGGCTCACCCCTCCTGTCCACAATCAAAAAGTAGCAGATGCATGCATTGGGTTTGGACTGTCTACTGGCACATTTTTTTTTCCAACGGACCTTTTATTACACACGCAACAATTGACTCAAATCAATCAATCATCTTCTCCCTCCCTCTCTCTTGACATACAACCTCTCCAACGACCTCTTTGCCTCCCCTGCTGGGAAATTTTCCAAATCAAAGTAATGAGGAGCCAAATCCACCAACCACTCCCCCCTAATATCAGTCACCGTTCTTATATAGTTTCTAGAAGTCAATACAAATTCGTGATACAACACCCACTCTGGCTTGTCATTCAGCGACGTCGAGGGATGTAAAAACACCGCCTCGTGATCCTTTGCAGTGAGGTACTTTTTATCCCTCGCACTCAGGTGAGCCACTTGCATAAAGTACCCAGACGTTATCGCTTTCCTTATATTAGTATAGTATTCCTTGCTTTTGAAGTCAGTAGACACCAGTTCTATGCCCATTCGGTTGCATAGTCCTACTAATTGCCTTCTCACATTATCTGCTGACTTGAGAGCTCTGGAATTCAAATAGTTTTGAAAGCACCAATCTCCTACACTACTGCCTTTACCACCATCTTCATCCATACCAGTATACCCACCACCACCATTATCATTACCGCTATGTTGCTTATACGCATGGTATACATTCAACAACGTCAGGTGATCCCCGTCAATATGCGCAAACTTTGCTTTTGCTTCATCAGCAGCTCTCGCTGCTTCCCTTGGTCTCACAAACACATTAGGTATACTCAGCATGGCTGCTATGCTCACTGCTTCATTCGAGCATTTGAATTGTGGGGAGGCTACTATCATCTTGGATAGTTGGGGGTCTAGGGGGAACTCTGCCATGAGGGAGCCTACCTGGGTCAATTCACCTTCATCGTCAAGTGCACCCAGGTAGTTGAGCAGTTCTAGGGCTCTCATCAGGGTTTCTGGAGCTGGGGGGTCCATGAAATCGAAATGTACCTGTTGGAGGGGGATCAGAGATGGGAAACTAGAGGTTAATATATGAATAAGGAGAGAAGAGATGTAGAAAGAAGGGGTAAACACATCAAAAGAAGAGAAAACGAGGAAATGAAAGAGAAAGGGAGAAGAAGAAAAAGAAAGGAGACACACATCAAGCTCCATCTATATGTAATATTCTCAGACCTAATTGATAAATGGGTTCTACTCATGTGGTTACCCACAATCAGTCTAATGTAGATAAGGTTGTGTCATTTTCTGATCATCACTGAATAATAATAATAATAATAATAATAATAATAATAATAATAATACCATTTACTAATAGCGCTCAGATTCTATGGGTGATTTGCTTGTTCAGTCATGGTTTGTATCAGACCGAGGAATGCTAAAAGCAAGATGGTTTCTAATCACTGCACTCTGGTATTATTATTATCAGGTGTAATATAGCAAAGTAGGAAGAGTTCTCTCTCTACTAAGCTGATGGTTTGGGGGGAAAAAACGAATGAATGCAATAAAACTTACCAAATCGTCGATTCCTAGCTTCTTCAATTGAAGTACCACAGATCCCAAGTTACTCCTCAATATCTCTGGATACGTCTGTTCCTGTAAATCCCTCTTGAATGAATCTTCAGTGTACAGTCTGAAACATTTACCCGGCCTGGTTCTCCCCGCACGACCAGCACGCTGATGCGCTGAGGCTCTACTGATAGGGGACACCAGCAAGCTTTCTACTCTCTGTCTTGGGTTGTATACTTTCTGTTTAGAGAAACCGGGGTCAACAACGTAGACAATTCCGTCAATGGTGAGGGAAGTTTCAGCAATGTTGGTGGAGATTATGATTTTTCTCCCCGGGGGACCACCTGGTCTAGCAGGCGGTGGAGCTGGGTCAAATATCCTCTGTTGTTGATGGGGAGGGAGAGTAGAGTAGAGCGGTACAACTTTAACTGGGCCTACTGCTTTACCTAAAGCTTCTATTTCTCTAGATATCTTTCTACAAGCATCTTCAATTTCTTCTTCTCCAGTGAGGAAGAGGAGGACGTCTCCCTCAGGCTCTGCAGCGTGTATTTGAACGACTGTTCTGACAGATGCTTCCAAGTAGTCCTTTTCTGGTTCTTGTGTGTAGAAGATCTCTACTGGATGCATTCTTCCTGGAACTTTGATCAAAGGAGCATCTAGGAAGTAGTCTTGGAATTTCTCTGCTTCAAGAGTAGCAGACATTACGACAATCTTCAAGTCGGGTCGTTTTCCAGCTACTTCTTTCAAAAGGCCGAATAGTATATCAGTTGACAGTGTACGTTCGTGAGCCTCATCTAATATTACTACAGAGTAGTTGCTCAGCTTGTGGTCAGTCATTGCTTCTCTCAGGAGCATACCGTCGGTGGCAAATTTGAGGAAAGTCTTGGGACCTGTGCATTCTTCAAAACGAATAGAATAGCCTACTTCTTCACCCAATTGGACGTCCATTTCATCTGCAACACGTCTAGCAACGCTCATTGCCGCCACACGGCGTGGCTGGGTGCAAACAATGCGTTTTTCAGTGCAATAACCTGCCTCCGCTATAAACTGAGCAATTTGTGTTGTTTTACCTGAACCGGTCTCACCGACGAGGATGACAGTCTGGTGAGAGTTCAGCATTTTGATGAAGTCTTCCTTGGCTTGCCATACAGGTAGGGATTTTCTGGTGAAGAGGATGTCATGATAGCGCTGAGTGAAAGTGCGGCCGGTGTAGGGATTGACGTCGCCATTGGCAGAGGCGGCGGTGGGAGAGGGGGCAAGTGAGCCATTAGATGGGGCGGATCCATCAATGTCAAGTTTGCGTTTGCGTTCCATTGAGATGGTTGGTGCCTAAATGAAGTCGGTTGTGTCACTAGATGGGGTGAAAAGGGTATAGATTTTGAATCAGTGGATGAAAGTTTTGGCTTTAATAAAACGAGCAGTGGGGTGATGAGATGTGTGAATAAAGTCTCGAAGACAATACCAATATTGCATCTGGTTGAATTGGTGCCACATGCCGTCATTTTAAGTCTCCCACCTCTCCCCGCTCCCTCGGCCACCGACAAACAGGCAGGCCTTTGAATCCACGCTGTCCCAATATCGGCACCATTAAAAATTCATCGTTTTCGAATCAAAGAGGTCAGAAGATTGCAATACTTGACTCTTGTTATCCAAGTCCACTGCTACAGACAGCAGATCAAAGGGTTCTCCATTCACTTGTGCACTCTCGAAATGAAGCTCCTTGTCGCTTTAAAGCGCGTCTTAGACTATAATGCACGTGTGAGAGTCAAGCTAGATAAGGTAAGCCTATCAGTACACCTCCTTGCCCATTTCGTCCTCAACACTCTCTTCTTCTTCTTTTTTCCCACTTCCTCCCTCTCCCCGCCACCTCACCCTCCCCCCATCCCTCCATCCCCAATCAGACTGGTGTGGACCTATCCAGCGTCAAGATGAGCATGAACCCCTTCTGTGAAATCGCAGTAGAAGAAGCAGTCAGGCTCAAAGAAAAGAACATTGCAACTGAAGTCATTGCCGTCTCCATCGGCCCCAAGCAATGTCAAGACACTCTTAGGACATCGCTCGCCATGGGAGCAGACCGTGCCATTCACGTAGACACAGACTCCTCTGCATCTCCTGAAGATATGCAGCCTCTAGCTGTAGCCAAGATCTTGTCCGCAATAGCCAGAAACGAATCTCCAATAGGCCTGGTCATTTTAGGCAAACAAGCAATAGATGATGATAGTAATCAGACTGGTCAAATGATGGCAGCGCTCCTTCAATGGCCTCAAGCCACCTTTGCCTCCAAAATTGATATCATCACTAATAACACTAATAATAGTATAGCAATGGTAACAAGAGAAGTAGATGGTGGTTTAGAAACATTAAAAGTCCCTCTTCCAGCTGTCATTACCACTGATCTTAGATTGAATCAACCACGATATGCCACGCTGCCCAATATTATGAAGGCCAAGAAGAAACCTATACATGTGATGACACCTGATGATTTGGGGGTTGATGTTGAGCCTAGGTTGGAGACTGTGAAGGTGGAGGAACCTGTGAAGAGGAAGGGAGGTGTGATGTTAAAGAGTGTGGAGGAGTTGATTGATAAATTGAAGAATGAAGCCAAAGTGATCTAAGTTGTTTTTTGTTTTTTGTTTATTTATTTTTTCTTGGGGGGGGGACTCTGGATTTTGCACATTTAAACATGAAAATAATATCAAACATTAAAATTTTAACACCGCCTTTTACTATCCTACCGAGTTACAATTTCAATTCATGAGGAGCAACCAGGATCCCATCCTTGTCTGCATAGATCCAATCACCAGGCCTGACCGTTACCCCAGCAAAGTTGACTGGGACATCCCTCAGTCCCTTGTCTCTCTTTGAACTCTTCAATGGATATGTAGCCAGGGCTTTCACCCCCAACGGCATCTTCTCAATATCCTGACTATCTCTAATACATCCATTGATGATAATACCACTCCAACCATTCTTATAACCCATCTCTGCAATGTTGTCACCGAGAAGAGCGCAGCGTTTGGAAGCACCACCGTCGACGACGAGGACTCTTCCTTTGCCTTGTTCTTCCAGTGCTGCTCTAACGAGGGGGTTGTTTTCAAAGCACCTGACGGTGGCTGCTTGGCCGCTGAATCTGATGTTGCCGCCGAAGTCCTTGAAGATGGGCTCTGCTATTTGGACGGGAGCGTCAGTGATGAGATCGACTGGGTCTGGAACGAAAACGTCGCAAAGGTCAGCAGTGGCGCCTCTAGAGGCATCTGGAGGAGGGGTGGATGTCTTGGGGCCGGTAGTCATGGCTCTAAAGAGACTGTGCCCCAATCTGTTTGCTGTAGAAGAGTTGGTGCGAAGCATCTGGGGGATTTTATGATCAGTTGGGTGAAGAATGTCTTGTATTCGTGTACCAACGTATTTTTTACGTGCAGATGAAAGGTAAAATGGTGATGGTGGTCGGTATTTGTCGTCATCTAGGGCTTGTTTGACAATGGCAGCATCAGATGCTGCCCGGTCCCTCTCCTCTTCGTGCGGATCCGGACCTCCAACATAGAAGAGAGAGCAGCTTTTGAGAAGAAGGATGCCCACGCAGTATGCCCATTGTTTGCCCATATTACCTGCATTGTACTCTAGAACAAGTGATCGGCCATATCAGATAGACAGAAGACTCTTTGGATCGGGCTATCAGCGAATTTTCAAGTCTACAACGCTGGCCAAATCACTCAATTCCACAATGCAAGCCATAGAGACAGTCACTCCCGCGCCACAAGTGACTGCAGTACCTAGTGCAGCAGTCAAGTTTTTAAAGGATTGCACGGCGGGAACAGTCGGTAAGTTTTCAATTTAAATCGATGAAACCACAGACACACAACCCCCAACGCCCCTACTATCTCCCCCTTTCCCTTCCTTCCCTCCTGCTCACCCATCTTCCTCCCCCACTCCTACCCATCGCTCCAAACACCCCCACTACTACTCTCTACAGGTGGAATAGCAGTAGTTGCAGTAGGACATCCTTTCGAC
>Ga0209986_10003992_pt1 | contig 12704 bp, 13 predicted proteins | sample BlataG_FD_183168 | JGI IMG/M metagenome (GOLD analysis project Ga0209986, IMG submission 183168) | Deep subsurface microbial communities from Black Sea to uncover new lineages of life (NeLLi) - Black_00105 metaG (SPAdes) (version 2) | ecosystem: Environmental > Aquatic > Marine > Oceanic >...
GGCTATTTGAACCAGCTTGTGATCATGAGTCACTTAAAAAAAGAGAGAGTAGGCAGAAAAGCTTACTTCTATGTGGAAAAGGAAAATCAAGGGTGATCATCTTGGGCAATATAATAGCTCTGCACTCATACAAGGGTGGAACCGGAAAAACTCATATTTCCATAAATTTAGCTGTGTCCTTTGCAAAACATGGTAAAAAAGTATGCTTGATGGATCTTGACTTCCGAGCTCCAAGCCTTGCCACATTTTTTAGTCATGAAAAAGTGGAGTGTTGGCTGAACGATTATTTGAATGGAACATGCAAAATTGACAAGGCTTTGATAGACATAAGCCACAGAATCAATGGTGGAGGTAAACTGTCTGTCGTGTTGGCTAATCCGTCAACAGAAACCATTAGAGAAATGTCTGCAAAGGACAGAAAGTGGGAGATGAGGGCTTTAGGAAGACTTTTAGCCCTTAGAAATTCACTCCTAAATGACAAAGCTTTTGACTACCTCATTTTTGATACAAGCCCGGGACTGCAATACTCATCTATAAACGCTATAGTAAGCGCGGACCTAGTGATTGTGGCGACGACCTTTGACAGGTCAGATGTTGAAGGAACAAAACGTATGTTGGATGAGCTTTATGACTTGTTCGAGAAAAAAACCGAGATAGTCATGAACAGAGTCTTATACGACATTTCTTCAAAATCTGGAAAAAACAGTTTGGAAAAAAAGATTGAAGACATGTATCAAACTCCAGTTTTAGGCATGATACCTTGTTTCTGCGATGTTGCAAAGGCTGAAGGAGCCATCATCTTCGTTCAAGAAAAGCCTGAACATCTCTTCAGCAAAATTGTGGATGAAATGTCGAATAAGATAGAAAGAAACAATTCGGTGTGAGTTACTGCGCTATTTGGTTTATTAACTGATAGATTTTGCATTTCTCACATTCAGTGTAATCCTTTGCATCACAGTTTTTACATATCATGCGATTCAATTCTTTAATTTCAGCGTTCATATCTTTCACATGATGATTTGAGTGTTTGTGATAATATACTCTTATTCCGCTTTCGCAATATTGCTTGAACTAAAAACTTATAGAGCAACAAAAACACTCAACACGCAAATTCACAACAGCAGTGGGGACAATCAATTATTGGATAAATCAGCAGTAATTCTTGCAGGAGGCTTCTCCAATAGATTCGGACAGGACAAAGGATTGATGCTTTTGGCAGGTAAGCCTCTCATAAAACATGTTCTAAACGTGCTTCATGGCATCATTGACGAAACAATCATTGTCGTTAGTTCAAAAGTTCAAGCTGAAAATTTTGCGAAAGAAACTGATTCAAATGTACCTATTGTTATTGACGCAGATAATATGCAAAGTCCACTCATAGGCGCATTAACTGGTTTTGAAAACGCAAACGGAGAGTATTCACTTCTCCTTCCATGCGACACTCCTCTGGTTTCCAGAGACATTCTCTTGCTTTTGCTCGAATTACGCACAAACAAGAATGCGGTTATTCCGCGTTGGCCGAATGGTTACATAGAACCGTTGCAAGCGGTTTATTGCACAAAACCAGCAGTAGAAGCTGCCAAAAAAGCTTTGAATGCGGGAAAATCGGATATGCGTTCCATGGTGGATGAGCTGCGAGGTATACGTTACATTTCCACGCTTGTTCTACAGCAATTAGACCCGAAACTCAGGACGTTTTTTAATGTTAATACTCCTCTGGATTTGAGAAGGGCTGAATTCATGCTTAGGCACATGAAAAAATGAAATTTAGGTTAGTGTAGTGAGTTCTTTCTAGGTTGCTTTACGTTGTCTCGCATATTTCTCTGTTTCTAGACACAGCTTTTCTATGTCGGTTTCAGAGTGTGCAGTGCTCAGGGCTCCAGTGTGTGTTGGTAGGAAGAAGACTCCATTTGTAATCAAGCTTAGATGATAATCAACCTGTTTCTTCCTATCGGCTTCAGAGGCTGCACGGGCATCTTTCACTTCTTCTTTTGTGAAGTGGGTGTTGAAGAGAGAGCCTGCTCCCGTAACTTGCACATCCACGCCGTCGGATTCGAAGATTTCTCTTAGCTTTTCTCTGATTTTTCCTCCAACATTATTCAGCTTGTTTATCAGTTGCCCGTCTTCTAGAATTTTCAGCGTTGCTAAACCAGCTGTCATTGATATGGGGTTTGCTGCGAAGGTTCCGCCGTGGAAGGAGTAGTGTGGGCGTCGATAAACAAGCGTGTCTATTCTTTCCATGATTTCTCTGCGTCCGCAAAAGGCGCCTATTGGAAAGCCTCCTCCCAAGATTTTTCCGAAAACCGTTATGTCCGGTGTTACACCATAATATTGTTGTCCTCCTCCAGGAGCTAACCTGAAACCAGTGATTACCTCATCGAAAATTAACAGAATGCCTCTTTCATTGCAAAGTTCCCTTAGCCCTTTTAGAAATTCCTTTTCCGCTGGGATGCATCCGCCAGCCCCGAGGACGGGTTCAATTGTGATGGATGCAACTTCTTTGTTTTTCAACCTTTCTTTAACTCTTTCAAGATCGTTGAAAGGTAAAATTATGGTGTCTTGTAGGGCTCCAGTTGTTAAGCCTGCGGATTCTGGAATGTTGATGGGGTATTTGACGCTGGTGTGAAGTGCATCGTATCCTCCGTGCCATCCGCCTTCGAATTTGGCGATTTTGCTTCTGTCTGTGTATGCGCGTGCTAAGCGTGTGGCATACATGTTTGCTTCTGTTCCTGAATTAGTGAAGCGTACCATTTCCGCGCTTGGAACGATTTTTTCAATTTCCTCGGCTAACTTGATTTCTAGTTCGTGGGATGTTCCGTAATGGGTGCCGTTTTCAAGTTGTTTCTTAACAGCTTCTACAACTGCTGGTGGGCTGTGACCGAGAATAAGGGCTGTGTGTCCCAGCCAGAAGTCAACGTACTCGTTTCCATCAACATCGAAAAGCTTGCTTCCCTTCGCTCTGGCAGTGTAGAACGGATAAGGCTCAAAATGCCTTATTGCATATGAAACCCCGGCTGGAAGAACACTTTTTGCTCTTTCGTATAGTTCCTTGGATTTTTGAGTTTTAGAAGTGTATGAATCAAACATGCTGGATAGCACTTCCATTTGACGCTTATCTAGTGTTTGTTTAACATTTAAATTATTTAAGCTTCTTTTTGCCTTTTTTCGTTGGTTTCAGCACAAACTTCAGCTAATGGCTAAGTCTGTTACAGAGAATTCTCTTTTTAAGGCTGAGAAAAAAGCCTTCGTTTCGCTATGTCTTCTTTTCGCGATTTTCTTAGCGGTTTGAGTGTTCACCAAATTGTAAATGGGTGTCAACTCGTCAAAACATTTTTTTACCATGTTTAACTTTCAAAAAGAAAACGGTGTACGCGTCTCCCACTAAATTATTCCGGAGTTTTTCACAGTAAAAGGTTGACTATAGGCAGATGCAAAAACAACAAAAAAAGTACGGGCTTTTCTTTCCCCCTAGAGTTTGGATGTAGGGAAGAAACCAAAGCTGGGGGTGAAAACCCGCGTGTACAATTTTGAACGTATCTTAAAAAAAGATTTATTGCTTGTTCGGAGTCTGAGCGGAAAATATCTTGTGGAAAAGCTTTTAAGCAATAAGCCAAAACGGATTTTTTTAGGCATTATTGTGTAGAATCTTCGGAGAGGATTAAATGGATATTGAAAGAGAGTTGATCATTTCTATTCTAAAACTCACCAAGAACGGGCCTATCGGAATTGAATTAATAAGGAAAGACGCAAAAATTCCGTCCGCGATTGCTGAAGATTTGATCAAAAAGTTGCAAAATGATGGGCTACTTTATTTGCAGAATAAACTTATAGAGGTGAACAGTTTAAAACGTCTGAAATTAGCTGTTCACACCATTGAGTTGGGTGCTGACGTTGAGCGTGTAAGCGGTTTTCTTGATTGGAAAGAGTTTGAGAACATTGCTGCTATTGCTTTTGAGCGGAACGGCTACAGTGTCAGGAGGAATTTGAGGTTTAAGCATGCTGGAAGAAGATGGGAAATGGACATAATAGCATGTAAAAAACCAATAGCTGTATGTGCAGACTGCAAACATTGGCATCATGGAATGTACCCATCCGCAATAAAAAGAATCGTTGAGGAACAAGTTGAAAGAACGTGTGCCCTGGCTGAATCAATGCCAAAACTAACCGAAAAAATCGGATGCGCATCATGGAATAGAGTAAAACTTGTCCCAGCCGTTTTATCCCTTACTGCTGTCAGATCAAAATTCTACAATAAAGTTCCCATGGTTCCCGTGCTTCAGCTACAGGATTTCCTAAACCAACTACCAGCATACACAGACTCGCTTAAACATTTTTCAAAACGCTCAGCCAACTAACTCGACTCTTGTACCTAAAGCCTGACCTGGCACACCCTTTCTAAATCTTGCTCGGACCAAGCCTTTACCGCCATGCAAGGCCACAATTTTTCCAACAATCTTGTTCTTTCCAGCCTTCCAAGCAACTTTTCGTCCAATGAGCCTACTTGCTTCAGAAACAGAGGTTACGTGTGGAAACTTGATCATGCACTCTTTGGATCTCTGAGTTCCTGGACCTACTCGATAATTCTTTATTATTCCTTGAATCGTTTGAGCCATGTGTTTCCACCTGTGGAAGTACCTTTACAAGATACACCAAAACCTTAAATTCGTTTCGCTTCAGCCCTTCAAGGCTGATTCATAATTTCTAAAATTGGTTTTCTCGCAAATGTTATGGTTGGATACAGGCTTGAAACAAACACCAAAAGCAAGGAGGTTAGTAGCCATCCAGCTATCTCAAGAACTGTGTAACTTGTAATTATTGGTTCAGGAACTAAAATCAATAGAGTAAGGATTATTCCTATTGGGACTCCCGCGCCGAAACTTGAAAGCAAAATTATGAAACTCTGTTCCGAAACAATCTTAGCAACCGTTTTAGGCTTTATCCCCAAAGCCCTCAAAACACCTAATTCTCGGCGTTGCTCAGCAATGGCAAGCACAACATAACCTATCAAGCATAAAGATGCTGCTATTACAGAGAATAAAGGCAAAAACATTATAATAGACCAGATGTGCCCAAGAAAACTTAGATTTTCGTCCAATACTTCATTAAGCTTACAAACCGTAAATTGTGGATTTGCGTCTTTAACAACTTTTTCTATTTTGTCTAAAATTTCTGTACGATTAGCTGAGTCAACTCTAACCATAACGATGTTGGGTTTTGATACATCTATTGCATTTTGCAAGACTTGAAGAGACACATAAGTAACATTTCCATTGTTAATAGGATCCAGACAAACAGCAGTCACACCAAAAATTCTTCCGTAGAATGATATACTTTGACTTAAGGGCATTGAAAACATTTTCTGAGCTAAGGAATCTCCTATCATGACTTCCCATTCCTTATTCTTTTTGAGAAATTCACCTTCAATAAACCACTCTGCTAACACGTTTTCAGGCTCAACGCCGACGATCATTGATTCACCTTCACGCTCATCGCCAACAGAACTCGTAGTCGCAGTCTCAGGATCAATGATTACACCTGGAACTTCCTTCACATGCGCCTCTATGACTAAGCGTACATCAATGTGTATGTCCGACATTGCATTCAGCTGGTTTAGAAGGTTTTCTGATACTAAGTACTCCTCCTCTGTGTAGTTGAACTGCGAACCCTCACTTGCTTCGTGAAATCTTGACAGTAGACTTTTGTATTGGTTGCACATGTCTTGATGGGCTATCAAAATTATGTCTCTGCCTACGGCTTTCTCAACCCAGCTTTTAGTGGTTTGATCAGCGATTATTCCTCCTGCAATGGCTACGGTTATTAACGTGAAGACTGTGGCCAAACACAAAACAATTCTTATGGTCGCTGATTTTCTGCGAAACAAGCTTCTCAAGGCAATTTTAAAAGTGAAACTTGACTTTGAAATAACCTTGAAGCCTGGTTCTTTGCTTAATCCAAAGTGGTAGGTTGGGGAAATCGCCTTGGCTGGTTCAACCTTAGTCACGTCCAGAATCGGTTTTACTCCAAAGATTATAGTGAGCACAAAGAAAAGCACGAAAACAAAGAGAACTAGCCAAAAATTGATTGGTTTCTGCAAGATTTGAAAACCAAGAAGGTTAAACAAGCCGATTGAAGCGTAGTCTGCTAGTATTCCGAAAATTACGCCGAGAAAGCAGCTAACAGACGTGATTATGAGAAGTTCTGTCATGAAATAGCCGAAAATCAAGTCGTTTGGGCATCCAGAGGCTCTCATTAGCCCGATGTCTTTGGTTCGCTGGGACATCATCACAAAAATCATGAAAGAAACAATAACTGCTCCAGTGACTACGATTAGTAGTCCAATGAAAAGTATGAACTGAGAAAAAACCATTGAAAAACCTGCTGTCAGCTTACCTTCTGCTACTTGCGAAATTTCAAAGCCTATATTTTCTCCGAAAAGAAGAAGATAGACTGTTAAAGCAACGCACAAAGTTAAACTTCCGATAGTTAAGCCTGTTTGAAGTTTTCTACGTAGCAGATCGTTTATCGGAAAAGACGTTTCACTCATCTAAGCTTACCAGCTTTCCATCTTCCAGATACAATTTTTTGTCTGCAATCTGGATTATTCGGTCGTCATGGGTTGCAACGATAATTGTTTTTCCATGATCTTTCAGTTTTTGAAGCAATTGAGCGATTTTCAAGCCTGTTTTTGTGTCCAAATTTCCAGTAGGTTCGTCAACAAGAAGTAATGGGGGGTCATTTGCGAGCGCACGGGCAAAGGCAACGCGCTGTTGTTCGCCACCGCTTAATTGGAATGGGAAATGTTCAGTCCTATGTTCTAAGTTTACAGTTTTCAATAGTTCTCTGACACGGTTTTTTACGTGATCGTCTGGTTTGCGAGCCCATTCCATTGGAAAAGCAATGTTCTCAGCAACGGTCAATGTGGACACAAGATTATAAGATTGAAAGACGAAGCCAACGTTGTTGCATCGAAAATCTGCTAGGAAATCTTCGTTTTCAACGGTTAAATCGTGTTCAAAAACAACGATTTTTCCGATTGTGGGTTTGTCAATGCCGCCGATGATGTTTAGTAATGTTGTTTTTCCGGCGCCTGACGGCCCGCTTATAGCTATGAACCTGCCTTTTTCAACTTTGAGGTTTACGTCTTTCAAGGCTTCGATGTTGACGTCGCCGATTTGATAAATCTTGCATAAAAGGGAGGCTGAGATCACAGTTTTATCCAAGTTCACTTTTAACCTCCGTTTTCTATTTTGAAGTTTCCTCTGTCCCTCTTTATGATTCTTTCTTTTTCTGGCAGTTTGTCTTCCTCCCAGTCTTTCCATTGTATTTGTCTGAAAATCCATTTTTTGCCCAAGTGTGCTGCAAGCACTGCATGTTTGTACTGGTTTGGTCTTGGGATTAGTTCGTCTAGGAATCTGAAAAGTTTTTCAATTTGTTTTCTTGGAAAATAGGCGTAGTACTTGGCGTTTTTAACTTCAAAAGCGTAGACGTGTAGGTTTTTTCTAGCTATGACGTCTGGTAGGGGACTGAGGCTTGGGTTGCTGACTGGAATTCGAACAGCGTTGTATCCGTTTTTTTGTAGAAGTTTTACGAGAACTGTTTCGCTGTAGAAGCCTCTTCTGCGCCATCTGCGAATTTCACCCTTGTCAACATCCCTAACCATTAACGTTCTCCTATCCTAAAGACTTCTAGAAACGGAATTTAATTGGGTTTTCCTTTCAGCCTACAAAAAACTACAGGTTCTTATGCTTATAAGATTATAAGGACGTCTTATAAGATCTGACTTTCGCTCCCACAGCCTTTTCCTTTTGGGTTTTCACTCTGACCAAAATTATTGCGCACGCATGTTTAAACATGTCTGGACTGTTGCTCTCTGTTGAGCCCTACCCCCCTTATATATAGGTTGAACCACGTTTTGAAACACATTTCGAGATTTGAAGGCCTGAGATTGTTAGCGCGCGCTGTCTGTACATTTCATATAGGGCTTTTGGATGCTTTGACGAGTTTTAAATACCGCTAGATAAATAATAGACATGATGTCTCCTAAACGAAAAACCGATCATATCAATTATGCTCTTCTTGCTAAGGCACATCCTAAAAGACACCTTGTTCATAAGTTTTGGGCAAGAAAACCGCATAATGTAGTCGCAGAATACATTGAGCATTATACAAAGAAGGGAGATATTGTTCTCGACCCTTTTGTGGGAAGTGGAGTCACTGCAGTTGAAGCTCTAATTCTTGGTAGAAAGGCAGTAGCGATAGACCTTAACCCTATTGCGACTTTTATCACCGAAAAGCTTGTTGAACCAATCGACTTGGATGAATTCCAGAAGGCTCTCACTCGGATTGAAAAAGAAGCTGAGACAGAATCAATAGTTTGTATCTAACAAAATGCCCCAAGTGTGGAAAAGAATGTCTTGAAGTCTACGCCATTCAGTCTGATGTAATCAAATGTAGTACTTGTGGGCAAGAAACTCCCTTCATAAATCTCAAGAAACAAAAAGGCAAATACATAGGTTCTTGTGGGCACGCATTAGACGTCAAGAACGTTGTCTCAGAGGAACCAATTGAAATAGGCTATGACTGCAAATCATGTCGACTTAACATGAAGAGAAAAGTCCGATTCATGATTAAGAAAGGAAAAGAACTCTCTGAAGATTTGCAGAGTTTCAAGAAATCCTTCGTCCAATTCGTTATATTCATTCTAGGGATCGGCCTCATATGGTCTTTAGGCCTTATCTTCCTCGAATAGGAGAGCAAGATAAGAACGAAACCAAGAAGTGTTTGGATCTGTAAACAGATTCGCAAAGCAGACAAGGAGAACCAAGTGGTCCTGAGCTTAATATATACGCTAATCTCTAGCTTCACGTTTCTGTGATCTTTCTTTCTCCCTCGTCATCCACCATGCAGGAACCGTCGCATCCTCAGCTATGTCCCAATAATCGAAGGGTTTTATATCCAAGACTGGTGTGCCGTCAAACGCATCTAGACCACGAACAGTCACGACATTCCCTTCAACTCCCAAGAGATCAACTAATGTAAGCCCTATAGGATTTGGACGATACGGTGTACGGGTCGCAAATACTCCAAGCAATGGCATATCCCGTCTACCTCTAGGATGAACCTTCATCATCCTTCTATCTTCCTTCGAAATCTCATGCATCCAAAATATCACAAACAGATGTGAGAAATCTTCGGTTCCGTCTAAAGCCTCCACCAGATCCTTACGAAGAACTATCTCTGAAACATTCCTTCTATCCTTAACTTCCTTCCCAACTGCTTCGGTCCTGACAAAACCTATTGGTTTCAACTCAATCTTTTCAGTAACTGACATCCAATCACTCACCCTTTCAAGTTTAAAGAAGGTATCGTTATTATAAAACAATCTTCTGACGGTCTACGATGAGATCACGAAAGCAAGAACTTCTACGCCGATGAATTAATTGCAATAACGATTTTGAAGGAAAAAGGCTGAAGAACATTGTGGAAACCTTTACCTTTCTCTTTATACAAGTCATACTTATAGGCGCTGTTTCCATAATTTCGTAAAGGTTAGATTAGATGGGACTTGAAGAGTACCGGAAGAAAAGAGATTTCGAAGAGACAAAAGAGCCTAAAGGCGCTGTAAAGGTCAATGACGGGAACATTTACGTGATTCAGAAACATCAGGCCGCTCATCTACATTATGATTTGAGGCTAGAGATGGACGGAGTTCTCAGAAGCTGGGCAATACCCAAAACACCTCCAACAGAAAAGGGCATAAAGAGATTGGCAGTTCAGGTAGAAGATCACCCCCTGGAATACGCTAACTTTGAGGGAACAATTCCGGAAGGCCAGTATGGCGCTGGCACTGTGGAAATCTGGGACAAGGGCAGGTACATCTTGAAAGCAAAGAACGAAAACAAGCTGATTTTCGAGATCAGAGGTGACAAACTTAAAGGGGATTATTGTTTGATAAGGTTCAAGGGAAGGAAGAACTGGTTGTTCTTCAAGAAGAAATGAATGAGTTAACACAGATAAATTGGAGGAAGCCAAGATCAAAGAAGCCATGTTTTACGAGAAATTCCAAGAAAATGTTGTTCAATGCCACTTATGTAGTCACCACTGCAGAATCAACGAAGGCAGAAGGGGAATCTGTGGCGTACGCGAGAATATGAAAGGAACTCTGTACTCATTGGTTTACGGGAGAATTATAGCTAGATCTGTTGATCCCATCGAGAAGAAGCCCCTATTTCATTTCCTTCCCGGATCGAGGGCTTACTCCATTGCCACGGTTGGCTGTAACTTCCGATGCTTAAATTGTCAGAACTACGATATATCCCAGATGCCAAAGCCTCAAAAACCTGTACTTGGCGATGAGGTGCCCCCAGAGGAGATTATTGAAGGTGCCAAACGTTACCGTTGTGAAACTATAGCCTACACCTACACGGAGCCCACCATATTCTTTGAATACGCTTATGAAACTGCTAAGCTGGCCACCGAGCATGGCTTAAAAAACGTCTTCGTCACCAACGGTACATTACTGAAGAAGCCTTTAAGGGTCATAGCTCCCTACTTAGACGCGGCGAATATTGACCTGAAAAGCTTCAGGGACGAATTTTATCAGAAGGTGTGCGGAGCCCGCTTAAAACCTATACTAGATGCAATAAGACTCTACAAGGAGATGGGAGTCTGGATTGAAATCACAACCTTAGTTATTCCATCTCTCAATGATTCTGAAGAAAACTTGAGGGGAATTGCCGAATTCATCGAAAACCTAGATGAAGGCATTCCGTGGCATGTAACACAGTTCTACCCTGCTTACAGGCTTTTGGATCTTCCTCCAACGCCCTTGGATACCCTCAAGAAAGCCAAGAAGATAGGATTAGATGTGGGATTGAAGCACATTTATCAAGGAACCATTCCTGGCGAAGGAGAAAACACGCACTGCCAGAGTTGTGGTAGACTAATGATCGAACGATATGGTTATCGGGTGACTCGTTGTAATGTTAAAAATTCGAGATGCCCATACTGCGGTGCAAAGATAGGTGGAGTATGGGGATGACAGAAAGGTTAAATGTTTATAGACTTCACCTAGAGATACAATAGTCAATTAGGTGTTGAAATCTAATGAAAGATGAAGGATTCTTAAGGAGAGTTCTAGTTGCCGTAGACAGTTCTCTTTCAAGCGTTATGGCTGAAGAAACAGCAGCGATAATTGCCAAGAGGACTGGAGCAACCGTAACGGTTTTGCACATTAAAGAGGAAATTGAATTGGAACACCTGGTTCCTCGCAATATAGCAGATGAAATTCGAGGCCATCTTGAACAGAAGGCGGAGAAGACAATAAACGATGCGCGGGCCTTGTTTAGCGAAGAGGGAGTAACGGTAGACACTAAAACATTAGGAGGGAGTGATCCTGCAGATAGCATCTTGGGGTTCTCGAAGGACAGATATGATTTGATCGTCATGGGTGCTCATGGAGAAAATGAGAAGGATCCTTTCGCGATTGGGAGCGTAACTAAAAAGGTTATAAGACACACTAAGTGTCCAACGCTGTTTGTTAAAAAGGTCTCGTCTTTATCCAATCTGCTTGTAGGTGTCGACGGTTCCGAACATTCAATTAAGGCCTTAAATTATGCCGTCAAACTTGGTGAGAGAGTGGGTTCGAAACTTACGTTGCTCAACGTTCAAGACCATAGGTTGTATGACGTTTCGCCCAAAACAGCTCAAGAGGCGGGTCAACGAATCCTCTCGAAGGCTCTAAAAGCCGTTGGAAAAGAGGAAATGAAAGTTGATAAGAGACTCACGTTCGGCGTTCTCTCAGACAAAATAGTGGAGATTGCCGAAGAGCGAAATCACGACCTGATTGTTTTAGGGAGTAGAGGACTAGGAACCGTCAAGCGGTTCTTGCTCGGAAGCGTAAGTGAGGATGTAAGCCATAAAGCAAAGTGCTCTGTTTTAATAATTCCGACAAAAGACAACTGAACCTTTAGCATTTACTCATAGCGAGCAGGCATGATACAAGCTATACGTACAAGGAAAAAGGATGACGAAATAATCTCCAAAATCTGCTTCAAGACTTTAACTTTTTGGCAATCGACGTTAGGTGTCTGCCTAAATCCTTTGCCATTTTTAACTCGTTGGCCGATGGCATTCGTTCGCCCATGGTTCCGGCAATGGTTGAAGCTCCATAGGGTGATCCGCCAGTAATTTCTTTAAGAGTCATTTGCTCTGTGAAGGAGTAGGGCAGACCGACCAATATACAGCCGTGGTGCAAAAGTGTTATCATGGTCGAGATAATCGTGGTTTCCTGTCCTCCGTGTTGAGTTGCAGTGCTTGTGAACACAGCCGCCGGCTTTCCGATAATGCTACCCTTCATCCAATCCCCTGAGGTCTGATCCCAAAAGTTCCTCATCTGCGAGCACATATTGCCGAAACGCGTTGGGGTGCCAACGATAAGCCCATCAATTCCTTTCAGATCTGTTTGAGGATCTGCAACTGGGATGTCTTTCATCAATTCTTTCGCTTTTCGTATATTCTCGTTCCAACGCTCTTCTGGAATGAGTTCAGCAACCTGTTTCAGGATCGCTTCACCTCCTGTCTCGCGAACACCTTCCACTACTGCATTTGCCATCCTAAAAGTGTGGCCGTACATCGAGTAGAATAGAATGAGAATTCTTGGTTCACGTTGACTCAATTCCTAACCCACCTTCTTTAAATTGTTC
>Ga0209986_10003993_pt1 | contig 12704 bp, 11 predicted proteins | sample BlataG_FD_183168 | JGI IMG/M metagenome (GOLD analysis project Ga0209986, IMG submission 183168) | Deep subsurface microbial communities from Black Sea to uncover new lineages of life (NeLLi) - Black_00105 metaG (SPAdes) (version 2) | ecosystem: Environmental > Aquatic > Marine > Oceanic >...
CCCCGGCCAGTGCTTCTCCGCCCGCCGCGCCGGCCGCCTCACCGACCAGCACGGTCACCAGTTCGCCGCCGGAGCTGAGCAGCAGGTCGATCAGCCGGGCGGCGGCGGCGCCGGCGTCGGCGTCCACGACCACCACCTCATCACCGGAGATGCCGAGCCCGTCGCCGGCCGAACAGGGCCCTGCCCAGGTCAAGGCCTTTCCGGTGGCGATCCGGACTGAGCCGTGCCGGCATCCGGCGGCCGCCCGCGCCATCGTGTAGCCGTCGTCAACGGCTTGGCGGGCCGGGTCGTGGACCGCCAGCGCGGCCAGGCCCTGCACCATCGACGTCGCCGGCAGCGGAACCACGTCGATCCCCCAACCGATCGCGGCCGTGCAACCGGCCACCAGATCCTCGGCGGCCACATATCCGTTGGGCAGCACCATCACCTGCGCGGCACCGGTATCGACCAGTGCCCGCACCAGCCGGTCGGCGCTGACCCCGTTGGCCGGGTCCACCAGCTCGGGATCCGGGCGGAGCACGCAGGCACCCTCGGTGCCGAAAAGCTGGTCTGCGCCGTCGCCGTCGACGACCGCGAGAACCGCACGAGGCCGGCTCCAGCCGCCCGGGGCGACCCGGCCGGTGGTCAGCGCCGAGATCCGGATCCGGGTCACCGGCCCGGCCGCCAGACCCGCCTCGACCGCCGCGCCGGCGTCGTCGGTGTGCACGTGCACGGAATGCCGGCCGGCGGCCGCGGCGGCCAGCGCCACCGAATCGCCGAGGCCCTCCAGCGCTCCGCGCAGCCGGTCGGCTCCCGCCGGATCCAGGCCTGCCACCAGGTACATCACCTCGAACTGCGGGGGTGCCAGCTCAGCGTCATGCAGCACCGCCGGTGAACCGGCCGCCGCCGCGGCGGGCCGGTAGGCGTGGCGCTGCGGGGTGTGCCCGGTGACCGTGCCGGTCAGGGCATCGAGCAGGACCAGCAGCCCGCGGCCGCCCGCATCGACCACCCCGGCCTCGGCCAGCACCGGGAGTTGGTCGGGGGTCCGGTCCAGGGCGGCCGCGGCGGCCTCACCGGCTGCGCCGAGCGCACCGGCCAGGCCCGCGCGCTCGTCGGCCCGGCGTTCGATGACTTCGGCCGCAGCCTGCAGCACCGAGACCACTGTGCCCGCCACCAGCTCGCCGCCCATCGCCGAGACCACCAGCGCGACCGCGTGCCGCAGCGCAGCGCCCAGCAGGGCCGCGTCCACGTCGGCCAGGTCGGTGGCGGTGGCCGCTTCGGCCGTCGCGTCCGACAGCGCCTGCAGAATCTGGGCCAGGATCACCCCGGAGTTACCGCGGGCCCCGTCCGCCGCCCCCTGGGCCAGTGCGGCGGCCACATCGGCAACGTCCCCGGCCGGGACGGCCGCCTCGACCCGAGCCAGCGCAGAACGCATGGTGAACAGCATGTTCGTGCCGGTGTCGGAGTCTGCGACGGGAAACACGTTCAGCCGGTTGATCTCATCGGCATGGGACAGCAGGTCCCCGACGGCGGCATGAGCCCAGTCGTGCAGGGCTGCTCCGTCCAGCCGCCGCTCCGCCATCACCGCCTCCGATCCTCGCCCGGCGTCAGCCTAGCCAGGGCGGGCGACAGCCGAATTCGATGCCACGCAGGGCGCCTTTTTGGCGTTCGGATCACCGCGCCGGTATCCTTGCAGGGTTGTCGGGTCACCCTGGCTTGGTTGCTGGCCCCGCTGATCAGATCTGAGGAGTTGTGACATGGCTGCCGTGTGCGATATCTGCGCTAAGGGCCCCGGGTTCGGCAAGTCGGTGTCGCACTCGCACCGCCGGACGAACCGGCGCTGGAACCCGAACATCCAGACAGTCCGCGCGGTGACCCACCCGGGTGGCAACAAGCAGCGGGTGAACGTCTGCACCTCCTGCCTCAAGGCCGGCAAGGTCGCCCGGGGCTGATCCCACCGGCCTGATCGCCCTGCTCAGGGCAACCGCCAATCGACCGGTTGGGCCCCCATCCCGGTCAACAGTTCATTGGCCCGGCTGAACGGTCGCGATCCGAAGAACCCCCGGCTTGCCGACAGCGGCGAGGGGTGCGGCGACTCGATCGCCGCACACCCGCTGTCGGCGAGCATCGGTGTCAGGGTGCCGGCGTCGCGGCCCCACAGGATCGCCACCAGTGGGGCGTCGCGTGCCGCCAAGGCCCGGATGGCACATTCGGTGACCGCCTCCCAACCCTTGCCGCGGTGCGACGCCGGGGTCCCCGGCCGTACCGTGAGTACCCGGTTGAGCAGCATCACCCCGCGTTCTGACCACGGCGTGAGATCACCGTTGCCGGGTTGCGGGTAGCCGAGGTCGGCGCTGTACTCGGTGAAGATATTGGCCAGGCTGCGCGGCAACGGCCGCACCTCGGGGGCCACCGAGAAGCTCAGCCCCACAGCATGACCGGGCGTCGGATAGGGGTCCTGCCCAACGATCAGTACCCGCACCTCGTCGAAGGGAAAGGTAAAGGCGCGCAGCACATTCGGCCCGGCGGGCAGGTAGCGCTGCCCGGCTGCGACCTCGGCCCGCAGGAACTCACCCATCCGGGAGATCTGATCGGCCACCGGCGCCAGCGCCCGCGCCCAGCCGCCGTCGACGAGTTCGGTCAGGGGCCGCGGCGTCACGGAGTGACAATCTCATGCGCCGACGATGTGGCGGCGAGGGGCCCACTCCACTGCGCGAGCAGACGCATAATCTCCCGACACGCCGTAGAAAACTGAACTTTTACGTCTGCTCGCGCAAAAGGGGGGTGTCAGTCGAAGGACTGCCAGCCCGTCGGACCCGGCCACCGCTGCCCGTCCAGCAGAACCTCCGGCGCGCCGGTCCGCACCGCCCCGATGACCCGCCAGCCGTGCGGCGGATAGTCCGGGAAACAGGCCACCAGGGGATGGTCCTCACCACCGCCGAGGACCAGCGACCACGGGTCCACCCCGGCCGCCGTGGCCGCCGGGGTCACCGCGTCGACATCCTCGAGCAGCGCCGCCCGGCGCAGATCCATCACCACCCCGGACGCGGCGGCGATATGGCCGAGGTCGGCGAGCAGCCCATCGGAAACATCGGTCATCGCCTGCGCCCCGGCCTCAGCGGCGGTTCGGCCCTGTCCGTAGGGCGGCTGCGGCACCAGATGGCGGGCGCGCAGATCGGCGAACCCGGCAATCCCGTTGCGCCACAATCCGAGCCCGGCTGCCGAGCGGCCGAGGTCACCGGCGAGCGCGATCAGAGATCCGGCCCGGGCACCGCTGCGCAGCACCGGGTCGCAGCCGCCCAGATCGCCCAGCGCCGTGACCGACACCACCCACTGCGGACTGGCGACCAGGTCTCCTCCGACGATCCCAGCGCCCACCTTGGCCGCCTCCACCCACATCCCGTCGGAGAGTTCGGCGACCCGTGCGGCCGAGGTCTCCGGCGGGGCGCCGAAGGCGACGACGAAGCCGGTGACACGGGCTCCCATCGACTCGATATCGGCGGCGTTCTGGGCGATCGCCTTACGGCCGACATCATGCGGAGCCGACCAGTCCAGCCGGAAGTGCCTTCCCTCGACAAGCATGTCGGTGCTGACCACCACCCGGCCGTCAGGCGCCTCCAGGACCGCGGCGTCGTCGCCTGGGCCCACCGATACCCCGGCCGGGCGACCCCGCCCGGCGGTCAGCCGGTCGATCACGGAAAACTCCCCGACCTGCTGGAGTGTGGGGTTGTCACGGTCTGCCACAGCCCGCTCCTCTCCCCCGGCCCTGCGGTAGGTTCGTAACCGCAGTTTAGGACGGGGACAGTGGACCGGGACAGTGGACATGTCCACGCCGACAGCAGAGGAGACGAGGTGCAGGGCGATCCGGCGGACGCTCCGGTCACCGATGGTCCCCCCCGCGCACTTCTGATCGCCGCGGTGCTGGTTCCGGTGGTGGCCATCGGTGTGGTGTTGGCGATGGCCGCCTCCCTGAGCACCCCGCCCGCACCGGTCGCCATCGCGGCCCTGCCGGCCGCGCAGGCCTCGACGCCGGAATGCCAGGGCCTGCTGGCCGCCCTGCCCGACCGACTCGGCGACTACCAGCGCGCGGCGACCGCCGATCCCACCCCGGCCGGGGCCGCGGCCTGGCGCGGGGACGGTGAGCCGGGAACCGAACCGGTCATCATGCGCTGCGGCCTGGACCGTCCGGCCGAGTTCGTCATCGGCGCTCCGATCCAGATGGTGGACCGGGTCTCCTGGTTCCGACTGGCCGACCCGGATACCCGGCGCAGCACCTGGGTGTGCGTGGACCGACCGGTGTATGTGGCACTCACCCTGCCGGACGGCTCCGGTCCGACGCCGATCCAGACGCTGTCGGAGGCCATCGAACGAACCCTGCCGGCAACGCCGATCCGGCCCGGCCAGCCCTGAGCGCTCAGCGCAGACCTGTGCCCCGGGCCAACGCGGTCTCCACCATGGTCCCGACCAACGTCGGGTAGTCCACCCCGCTGGCGGCCCACATGCGGGGATACATCGAGATGGTGGTGAACCCGGGCATCGTGTTGATCTCGTTGATCACCGGGCCATCCTCGGTGAGGAAGAAGTCGACCCGGGCCAGTCCCTGGCAGTCCAGCGCGTCGAAGGTTCGGATGGCCAAGTCCTGCAACAGTTTCGCATCGGTATCGGGTAGCGCGGCTGGGACATCAAGTTCAGCGGCGTCATCGAGGTACTTGGTCTCGAAGTCATAGACGCCGACACCCGGAACCCGGATTTCACCGATGGTGCTGGCATTCACCGAGCCATCGGGAAACTCCAGCACGCCGCACTCGAGTTCCCGGCCGATGATCGCGGCCTCGATGATGACCTTGGGGTCGTGCCGACGGGCCTCGGCGATCGCGCCCGGCACATCGTCGGGACCGGTGACCCGGCTCACCCCGATCGATGAGCCACCGCGGGCCGGTTTGACGAACAACGGAAAGCCCAGACGTTCGATGTCGGGGGCGGTCGGGGCGCTCTGATGCGGGCGCAGCACGGTGAAGTCGCCGATCGGAAGACCGGCGGCGGCCAGGATCTTCTTGGTGAACTCCTTGTCCATCCCGGCGGCGCTCGCGAACACGCCGGCGCCCACGTAGGGAAGCCCGGCCAGTTCCAGCAGCCCCTGAACGGTGCCGTCCTCGCCATAGGGGCCATGCAGGATCGGGAAAACCACGTCGATATCGGCCAGCACCTCGCCCACCCTGGACAGCGGGTTCTCCGAGCCGCCGACCACCTCGGGAAGACGCCCGTCGGCGATGACCAGTTCCTCGGGATCGGCATCTGCGCGCAGCCAGGACCCGTCCCTGGCGATACCGACCGGCACCACGTCGAAACGGCTCGGGTCGAGGTGGCGCAGGATGCTGCCGGCCGATACGCAGGAGATCGCGTGTTCGGAGCTGCGTCCGCCGTAGACGACGGCGACACGGATCCGGGAGCCGGGGCGGGGAGTCACAAGCTAGAGAGGCTACAGCCCGCCGGTGCCCGGGGCGGAGTCGAGCGCACCCAGAACGTCTGCAACCAGGTCGTCGGTGTCCTCAATACCCGCTGAGATGCGGGCGAACCCGCCGGGCACCGCGTCCCCCCATCGGGCCCGCCGATCGACCGAGGTGTGCAGACCCCCGAAACTGGTCGCCGCCACCAGTAGTTCACTGTGGTGAACCAGGGCATGAACGGCGTCGGGACCGTCGAGTTCGATCGAGACCAGGCCGCCGAACCGGCGCATCTGGGTGAGCGCGATCTCGTGGGCGGGGTCGCCCGGTAGCCCCGGATACCGCACCGACCGCACGTTCGGGTGGTCGTGCAGGGCGGTGGCCAGCGCCAGCGCATTCTGGCACTGCCGGTCGAATCGCAACCCGAAACTGCCGATGCTGCGCAGCAGCAGCCAGCCCTCAAGCGCGCCGAGGATAGGCCCGGCCAGCAGCCGTTCCCGTTCCAGCGCCGCCATCAATTCGGGTCGGCTGCCCGCCACGTACCCGGCGATCAGATCACTGTGTCCGGCAAGGGCTTTGGTGGCGCTGGCCACCACCAGATCCGCGCCCAGTGACAACGGCTGCTGACCGAGCGGAGTTGCGGTGGTGTTGTCCACGACAAGCCGGGCGTCCCGGCTGTGGCAGATCCCGGCGAGCCGATGCAGGTCGACGACATCCAGACCCGGATTGGTCGGTGTCTCGGCCAGCACCACATCGGCATCCCGCGCGGCGTCGCACATCTCGTCCGCCGTCGCCTCGCGCACCGTCACCCCCAACGGGGCCAGGCTCTCCGCAGCGTAACGGCGCACCTGGTAGTAGCCGTCGGCCGGCACCACCAGCACCGCACCGGGCCGGCAGAGCACCCGCAGCGCCGCGCTCACGGCCGCCATCCCGGAGCCGAAACACAACGCAGTGGTGGCCTCCTCCAACTGGGCCAGCGCGGCTTGGAGCCGGGTCCAAACCGGATTGGAGTATCGACCGTAGACGTGTTCCTCGGTGCCCTCGTCCGCGCAGAGGTGGAACGCCGAGGCCGGGACTGGGGTGTGGCCCACCGGCTGACCCGGAATCCCTTCGGTATCAGCCGCTTTCACGGTCCGGGTGGAGTCCCCGTAGCGCTCCTTCATTCCGGCTTGGTGTTCATTCCGGCTTGGTGCTGCGGCCCAGCAGCAGGACGACGGCCTCGTCGACGAACAATCCCTTGTGACACACCCGGTACACCGCCTCGGTGAGCGGCATCTCGACGTCGTAGCTGGATGCCAGCGCCAGGATCGACGAACAGGAGGTGACCCCCTCGGCGACATGGCCGTGGGTGGCCGACTGGGCCTGCTCGAGGGTGTCCCCGCGGCCCAGGTGCACACCGAAGGTGCGGTTGCGGGAGTGCGACGAGGTGCAGGTCGCCACCAGGTCGCCCACCCCGGCGAGTCCGGCCAGCGTCGCGGTCTTGGCGCCCAGCGCCGTTCCCAGCCGGATGATCTCGGCCAGTCCGCGGGTGATGATCGCCGCCGCGGTGTTCTCCCCGAGGCCGACACCCGCCGCCATCCCGCAGGCCAGCGCGATCACGTTCTTGCAGGCGCCACCGATCTCGGTTCCCACCACGTCGGAATTGGTGTACGGCCGTAGGTAGCCGGTGCTCAGCGCACGCTGCACCGCCACCGCCCGGCCCGAGTCCGAGCAGGCCACCACGGTGGCGGCCGGTTGTTCGTCGGCGATCTCGTCGGCCAGGTTGGGCCCGGACACCACCGCCACCTGGCCCGCATCGACACCGGTGACCGCGACGATCACCTGGCTCATCCGCATCAGTGTGCCCAGTTCGATCCCCTTGGCCAGACTGACCAGGGTGGCCTCCTGCGCGATATGACCCCGCCAGGCCTGCAGGTTTCCCCGCAACGTCTGCGCCGGCACTCCGAGTAACACGGTGGTGACCCCGTCCAGAGCCTCTGCGGGGTCTGCCGTCGCCCTGATCGCGGCTGGCAGCACGATGTCGGGGAGGTACCCGCTGTTGGTATGGGCACCATTGACCTCATCAGCGGTCTCCGGACGGCGCGCCCACAGCCGGACGTCATTGCCGGCGTCGGCCAGAACCTTGGCCAGCGCGGTACCCCAGGCGCCGGCCCCCATCACCGCCGCGGTCCCCAGCGAGTCGCCCATGGACTCAACCTAGTATCGGCGGCTGGCCGCGGCGGACCGGCCTGCAGATCGCTGGCAGGATGACGCCCATGAGTGGTGCCCCTGATGTCGGCTTGATCATCGCGGTCAAGCGTCTTGAGGTCGCCAAGTCCCGGCTGTCGGAACTGTTTTCCGCCCGGGACCGCGAACGCGTCGTCCTGGCGATGCTGATCGACACCATCACCGCGGCGCGGGCGGTCGAATCGATTGCATCGATCACTGTGGTGACCCCCGACGCGACTGCCGCCGCCGCTGCCCGCGATCTCGGGGCCGTCCCCGTGGACGATCCCACCCCGGCCGCACACCCGGACCCACTGAACAATGCCATCCGGGTTGCGAACGCGCGCCTGCGCATACCCAATGTCGCTGTCCTGCAGGGCGATCTGCCGGCGCTGCGATCCGTTGAGCTGAGTGCGGCGCTGGCCGCCGCCCGCGCTCAGCCACGCAGCTTCGTCGCCGACCGTCAAGGTAGCGGCACCTGCGCCCTGATCGCATTCGATGTGCCCCTCAACCCGATGTTCGGGACCGACTCCGCGCGACGCCACCGCCAGGACGGCGCGGTGGAGCTCACCGGGGACTGGCCCGGGCTGCGATGCGATATCGACACCCCGCAGGACCTTGCCGACGCGCACCTGCTGGGCCTCGGCCCGGCGACCGCCGAGATACTGGCCAGGCACTGATACCCCGGGGCGGGAAGTTCACCGAGTATTCGCCCGCAACCAACCGTGTCCGCACCCGATGGGGGAAGATGTGGACATGACCGAGACGGAGGCGGATTCCCGCCTATCAGAGACCGACGGCCGAATCGAGGACGGGGCACCGGAGGCCCCCCCGGCCGCCACCGCGGCCACCGTCGACAATCCGCTGCCGCAGGATCGCTACCTCAACCGGGAACTGAGCTGGCTGGACTTCAACGCCCGCGTACTGGCGCTGGCCGCCGACACCTCGTTGCCGCTGCTTGACCGGGCCAAGTTCCTGGCGATCTTCGCCTCCAATCTCGACGAGTTCTACATGGTGCGGGTTGCCGGTCTCAAGCGCCGCGACGAGATGGGACTCAAGGTCCGTTCCGCCGACGGGCTCACCCCGCGCGAGCAGCTCCGCCTGATCGGCGAGCGCACCCAGCAGCTGGCCATCCGCCACGCCCAGGTGTTCATGGAATCCGTCCGCCCCGCGCTGGCCGCCGAAGGCATCGAGTTCGTCCGCTGGAACGATCTTTCCGAGGCCGATCACCCGGCGTTGTCCAAGTACTTCAACGACCAGGTCTTCCCCGTCCTGACACCGCTGGCCGTCGACCCGGCCCACCCCTTCCCGTTCGTCAGCGGGCTCAGCCTCAACCTGGCCATCACGGTCAAATCCCCGGCCGACGGTGTCGAACACTTCGCCAGGGTGAAGGTCCCCGACAACGTCGACCGGTTCATCCGGCTCGACAGCACCACCGACGGGGTCGAGACCATCCGGTTCCTGCCGATGGAGGAACTCATCGGCGCATTCCTGCCGGCGCTGTTCCCCGGGATGGAGATCGTCGAGCGGCACGCCTTCCGAATCACCCGGAACGCCGATATGGACGTCGAGGACCGCGACGAGGATCTGCTGCAGGCCCTCGAGCGCGAACTGGCCCGGCGCCGTTTCGGCCCGCCGGTTCGCCTCGAGGTCTCCGGCAACATGAGCGAGTACATGCTGGGGCTGCTCCTGCGCGAACTCGACGTGGACCCCGGAGATGTGGTGCAGGTGCCCGGACTGCTGGACCTGAAATCGCTGTGGCAGGTTTATGCCGTCGACCGGCCGGCCCTCAAAGAGCGGCCATTCGTCCCCACCACCCACCCTGCCTTCGCCGACCGCGAGGGCAAGAGCATCTTCGCCACCCTGCGCGAAGGCGATGTGCTGGTGCATCACCCCTACGAGTCGTTCTCGACCAGTGTGCAGCGCTTCATCGAACAGGCTGCCGCCGACCCGGATGTGTTGGCCATCAAGCAGACCCTCTACCGGACCTCCGGTGACTCGCCGATCGTCAACGCCCTGATTGAGGCCGCCGACGCCGGTAAGCAGGTGGTGGCGCTGGTGGAACTGAAGGCACGTTTCGACGAGCAGGCAAACATCAAATGGGCCCGCGCTTTGGAAGATGCCGGCGTCCATGTCGTCTACGGCCTGGTCGGGTTGAAGACGCACTGCAAGACCTGTCTGGTGGTGCGCCGGGAAGGCTCGGCTATCCGCCGCTACTGCCATATCGGGACAGGTAACTACAACCCGAAAACCGCTCGCCTGTATGAGGATGTCGGCCTGCTCACCGCTTCACCCGATATCGGGGCGGACCTGACCGATCTGTTCAACTCGCTGACCGGTTACTCCCGCAAGGTGGGCTACCGCAATCTGCTGGTCGCCCCGGAAGGTATCCGCAAGGGCATCCTGGACCGTATCGAGCGTGAGGTTGAGGCGCACGGCCAAAACGGCCAGGGCCGAATCCGGGTGAAGGCCAACGCGATCGTCGACGAGCAGATCATCGACGGCCTCTACCGTGCCTCGCAGGCCGGGGTGCGCGTCGAGGTCGTGGTCCGCGGCATCTGCGCACTGCGTCCCGGGGTGGAGGGATTCTCGGAGAACGTCTCGGTGCGGTCCATCCTCGGTGAGTTCCTCGAGCACTCCCGGGTCATGCACTTCCGCGCGATCGACGAGTGCTGGATCGGCAGCGCAGACATGATGCACCGCAATCTCGACCGGCGGGTGGAGGTCATGGCGCAGGTCAAGGACCGCCGGCTCAGCGGGTATCTGGACGAGGTGTTCGACTCGGCGATGAACCCGGCTACCCGCTGCTGGGAGTTGGGTCCGGACGGACGCTGGACCGCCTCACCACAGGCCGGCCGCGAGGTGCGCGACCATCAGGTCTGGTTGATGGACAGGCACCGGTCCTCCTGAGGTGGCGTCGGCAAAGACTAAGGCCGGCAAGCAGGTAGCGGCCGCGGGCGCAGTGCTGTGGCGTCCCGACGAGGTATCCGGCCAGCCGCTGATCGCGGTGATACACCGGCCGCGCTACGACGACTGGTCCCTCCCCAAGGGGAAGCTGGACGCCGGGGAGACGGAGCCGGTGGCCGCTGCGCGGGAGATCCTTGAGGAGACCGGCCAGGTGGCGTATCTGGGCCGACGCCTCGGCATGGTCAGTTACCCGATCCCGTCCGGCACCAAGATCGTTCGCTACTGGGCGGCTCGCGCCACCGGCGGCGAATTCACCCCGGGCCCGGAAGCCGACGACATGATCTGGTTGCCCGTCACCGACGCCAAGAAGCGGCTCAGCTACTCGCTGGACCGAAAGATGCTGGCGAGGTTCACCAAGAAGTCGGCCGACACCCAGACGGTGTTGATCGTGCGGCATGGCACCGCGGGCCGCAAAGCGCGGTACAAGGGCGACGACTGCCAGCGGCCGCTGGACAAGAAGGGCAGAGCCCAAGCGGAATCGCTAGTGCCGCAACTGCTGGCCTTCGGCGGGGACAGCATCTACGCCGCTGAGAAGCTCCGGTGTGTGCAGACCGTCGAGCCGACGGCCCGCAGGCTGGATGTGCCGATTGCCGTGGAGGCCACGCTGACGGCGGATTCCTACGCGGACGATCCCAAACGGGCGCACAAGAGGGTTCTGGCCATCGCCGCACAGGGCGGCACTCCGGTGATCTGCACGCAGGGCGAGGTGATTCCGTCCCTGATCGACTGGTGGTGCAAGCGTGACAGCGTCAAACTGGATAAGTCCCGAAATCGCAAGGGCAGTACCTGGGTGCTGTCGCTTGCGCAGGGACGGCTGATCGCCGCCGACCATCTGCCCAGCCCGCTGGCTTCCCTATCGCGGTCCTGAAACGCGAATACGCCGCGAACCTTTCGGCCCGCGGCGTATTCGCGATCAGGTTTTAGCGACGGCCCTTCTTGGCCGGGGCCTTCTTGGCGACGACCTTCTTCACGGCCGCCTTCTTGACGACCGCCTTCTTGACCGGAGCCTTTTTCGCGGGAGCCTTCTTCACGACGGCCTTGCGGACCGGAGCCTTCTTGGCAACAACCTTCTTCACGGCGGCCTTCTTGACAACCGCCTTCTTGACGGGAGCCTTCTTGGCAACAACCTTCTTCACGGCGGCCTTCTTGACAACCGCCTTCTTGACCGGAGCCTTCTTGGCAACAACCTTCTTCACGGCGGCCTTCTTGACAACCGCCTTCTTGACCGGAGCCTTCTTGACCGGAGCCTTCTTGGCGACGACCTTCTTCACGGCGGGAGCCTTCTTGGCAGCGACCTTCTTGGCAGCGACCTTCTTGACGGCAGCCTTCTTGACAGCCTTCTTCACAGCAGCCTTCCTCACTGCGCCGCCCACGGCGCCTCTCTTAACAGCGGGGCCTTCGGCCGGGAGCTTCTGCGCACCAGAGACAATCGATTTGAACTGCGCACCGGGACGGAACGCGGGAACCGAGGTCGGCTTCACCTTCACCGTTTCGCCGGTGCGTGGGTTACGCGCGACCCGGGCCGCACGGCGACGCCGCTCGAAGACTCCGAAGCCGGTGATGGTCACACTCTCACCCTTGTGCACAGCGCGCACGATGGCGCTGATCAATTCCTCGACGGCATCGTTCGCTTGCTTGCGATCGACGTTCAGCTTCTCCGTGAGAACTTCGATCAACTCTGCTTTGTTCATTCAAATCCTCCGAGACAGTGGTCCACCCTGGACCGGCTGCACAACACGGTAAACCCTCGATGAGCAGATATCCATGAGCCACGCGTAATTTCAGCAAAACGAGCGGGGCGTTCCGTCAATCCGTTTGGGGCGCTTGAGCCAAAGTGCCTACCGCACAGCAACCCCCGGTGAGGCCGGATCCGTCCGGCTGCGAGGCCGCTCAGGAACCGGTGGGAACGCGTGGCCTCCACTGCGGGCGAGCCGCCTCGAAAGCCTCGATTTCGGGAAGTTTCCGCAGCGTAAGACCTATATCGTCGAGTCCCTCAAGCAGTCGCCAGGCGGTGTAGTCGTCAATGGTGAACGGCACCACGGCCGTTCCGGCGTCGATCGTCCGATCTTGAAGATTCACAGTGATTTCCAGCCCGGGTTGCTGTTCGAT
>Ga0209986_10003994_pt1 | contig 12702 bp, 14 predicted proteins | sample BlataG_FD_183168 | JGI IMG/M metagenome (GOLD analysis project Ga0209986, IMG submission 183168) | Deep subsurface microbial communities from Black Sea to uncover new lineages of life (NeLLi) - Black_00105 metaG (SPAdes) (version 2) | ecosystem: Environmental > Aquatic > Marine > Oceanic >...
CGCACCCTTCGGCATCAAATACCCCGTGTTAGCTTGGGGAGGCGGATTAGAACGCCTAGTTATGCTGAAACTTGGAGTGGACGACATTCGATTCTTATATAAAAATGACCTCGGCTGGATAAGGAGAAGTCCCATATGCCGGTAATCACCCTGAACAAAAGTCGCTTCTGCTCGTTCATTGGTCGATCAATTACTGTAGAGGAGATGGCTAAATGGCTTCCTTGGCTTGGCGCCAGCTTAGAAGAAACCGGACCAGACTATGTAAAAATCGAATTTAACCCCAATCGCATAGATTTCTCCAGCTATGCTGGTGTGGCAAGGGCGTTTTGCGGACTTGTGGAATGGAAAACCGGATTACCCAAATATAAGGTGCAAAAAGGAAAAATCATCGTAAACGTGGACTCAACAGTATCCAACGTTAGACCTCACATACTAGGTGCGGTTATACGTAACATAAGGCTTGACGTGGATTCTATAGCGGAACTTATGGAAATGCAGGAAGACCTCCACTGGGGCATAGGCAGAGACCGAAAAAAAGCCTCAATCGGCGTGCACAACCTAGACAGGGTTCAACCCCCTTTCACATACACAACTGGCGACCCAAACACAGCTAAATTCGTTCCACTGGACAAAACAACAGAAATGAGCCTGAAGGAAATACTGGAAGAACATGAAAAGGGCAAAGCGTATCGACACTTGGTGGATTGGACTCCCAGATATCCATTACTCATCGATAGGAAAGGAAGAGTTCTCTCCATGCCGCCCATTATCAACGGTGAATTGACACGAGTTGACAGCCTAACGCAAAATCTATTTATCGATGTAACTGGTCCCGACATCAACGCGTTAGCTAGAAGCATGAACGTTCTAGTCACCGCTCTAGCAGATATGGGTGGCTCTGTTGAAAGTGTTCAAGTCAAGTATCCAGATCACACCGTGGTTTCTCCTGATCTAACAGCTCAACAAATGAAGTTAAGAATCGGCTACGCTAACAAGTTGCTAGGGCTCAAGCTTTCAGAGTCGCAGGCTGTACGGAGCCTTCGGAAGTGTAGGTTAGATGCGAAGAAAGTGGGTAAGGGGGTCTTAGAGGTTTCAATTCCCGCCTATCGAACCGACATACTGCATGAGGTTGACTTAGTTGAAGAAGTGGCTATTGGCTACGGTTATTTCAGATTGAAGCCAACTAAGCCGACAACTGTGACGACAGGCAAGCAGCATAGGGCCGAAGAAGTGGCAAACCATGTTCGGCAAATCATGATTGGACTAGGCTTCACAGAAGTGATGAACTTCATTCTCACAAACGAAGTAGTTCATTATAAAAAAATGAGAAAGAACATCAGCAAGATGGTCAGGCTTGCAAACCCCGTCTCCACAGAATATTCTATAGCCCGAGAGGATTTGTTACCCAGTTTGATGAAGAACCTAGCGGATAACAGACATGAAAGCTATCCTCAACGAATCTTCGAAGTTTCCGACGTGATAAAGATTAAAGAAAAAGCTGAAACCCGCAGCGAAAGAAGACTTCACGTGACAGCAGTCTCTTCACACCCAACCGCAAACTTCACCGAAATAAAATCCTACACGGAGGCGTTACTCGCCAACCTAGGCTTAACGGGATGGAAGATCAAGGAAGCAAGGCATCTAAGCTTCTTAGAAGGAAGAGTAGCAGCAATCCATGTTAAACGAAGGAAAATAGGTATTTTAGGGGAAATCCATCCAGAAGTTCTCAACAACTTTGAACTAGAAAACCCGACAAGCGCGTTCGAAATTGACCTCGAAGGAAACTTATAGAGCAACATTATTGGCGCATCTATTTTCTGCTTTCAAGAAGCTTTATTTCCATCGTTTCCATTCTTATTGTTGGCAATGATATGAGCCTAAAGAAATCCCACCGATACCCCCCTAAGGCTCATGCAGACGGACCCAACAGAGGCAGATGCTTCATCTACCCGTGACATAGGGTTTACCCAGGCATGGGACACGGTGGGCGCGGGCGCTCCCTAAACCCGCGTCAGAGAGAGCCCAACTGAGAGGAGCGAAAAAGCTCTGCTGTGAGGTTGAGTGTTAGGTTACGTGGGAAACAGCGCCCGCGACAAGAACTTTTAAGTTAATCGACATCGATGCATTAACAGTAAATATGAAAACAGGCGGTAAAAACTTGGACGTCGAGCAGAGGACAAGCCTTGTTACAAGAAACACAGACGAGGTTGTAACTCTTGAAGAGTTACGCGTATTATTAGAGACTAAGACTAAGCCGAAAGCGTACTGGGGCTTCGAACTAAGCGGTCTGATGCACATCGGTTTCGGCCTAGTCTGCGGCTCAAAAATTAAAGACATGATAAAAGCCGGCTTCAATTTCGTCGTTTTTCTCGCCGATTGGCACTCATGGATAAACAACAAGCTAGACGGCAACATGGAAAACATCCGCACCTGCGGCGAATATTTCAAGCAAGGCTTCACCGCGCTTGGAATCAAGCCAGATAGTGTACAGTATCTCTGGGCTTCCGACATAGCCAGAGACATAGAATACTGGGAAAAAGTTGTCAGAATAGCCAAAAACGTTTCGCTTCAAAGAACGTGGCGAGCGTTACCCATCATGGGTCGAGAAATGAGCTTAACAGACGTTGAAACCGCTTGGATGTACTACCCCTGCATGCAGGCCGCAGACATCTTCCACCTAGACCTCGACGTAGCATGCGCAGGGATGGATCAAAGAAAAGCCCACATGCTAGCAAGAGAAGCCGCAGACAAACTTCACAGAAAAAAACCCGTATGCGTCCATACGCATCTACTCATGGGACTCCAAGAACCAGAAAAAGCCAAAGGGAAATTCGATGAAAACACAAACATAAACCTGCAAATCAGCTCAAAAATGTCCAAAAGCATACCCGGAAGCTGCATATTCATTCACGACACACCAAACGAGATTAAAACAAAAATAAGGGCAGCCTACTGCCCGCCTAAACAAGCCCAAGGAAACCCAGTACTTGAATTAACTGAATATGCAGTGTTCACGGAAAGGAAAACTATGGAAATTCCGCGACCACCCAAATATGGAGGCCCGGAAATCTTTGAAAGCTATGAGAAGATGGAGAAAGCATACGTTGAAGGTAAGCTTCATCCACTCGACCTAAAAAACGGCGTCGCAGAAGCTCTCATAGAAATCCTAAAGCCAGCTAGAGACCACTTCCAAAAACGCCCACAAATGTTGGAAAAAATGATGAAAATAGGCGTCACAAGGTAAAAGTGTTGTCAACTAGCCTAAAGAAACGAGTAGAAAAAGTTTTGAGGCTTCTGGACAGACTCGCAAAAGAATCAGCCAAAGGCACTCCAATAATCGTAGAAGGACGAAAAGACGTGAACACCCTACGCGATTTAGCAATAAAAGGCGACATCATCTCAGCAAAAACTTCTGGAAGGTCCCTCCTCGACGTCCTTGTTGAAGTAGAAAAGCGAAGTAAACACGAGGTCATCCTTTTGATGGATTTTGACCGACGCGGCAAAGAATGGACCAAACACTTGACACAACATTTTGAAAAAATGAGAATCAAACCCAACCTGTTTTTCTGGAAAGGCCTTCTAAGCCTTGTGGGGCGAGACGTTAGAGACATCGAAGGCTTGGCAACATACCTAGAAAACTTGAAGAAAAAATGTGGAAATAGAATCTGAAGACTCTGCAATTCCAATGGTTGTACTAAATGTGGAGGGCAGATTCGGAAAGTATAAGAAGTGCAAGCTAATTAAAGACTAAGCACATCTTATTGATGAGGTTAACTCTGTTGATTGAGGTGAAAGTTAATGGGAACATCACAGTCGATTACTGTAAAGTATATGATCCGCGCGAAATTCGAAGTAGAGGGCGTTGTTGAAAAATCGGATGCAATCGGAGCTGTTTTTGGTCAAACAGAAGGATTGTTTGGACCCGAACTGGACCTCCGAGAACTCCAAAAATCAGGAAGAATAGGAAGAATAGAAATCCAGCTAAAATCGGAAAAAGACAAAACCACAGGCGCATTACTCATCCCCACAAGCTTAGACCGAGTCTCAACAGTCATTCTTGCAGCAAGCCTTGAAAGCATAGATAGAGTAGGACCCTGCGCAGCAAAGGTCACCTTAGAAAAAATCGAGGACATACGCAACGCAAGGCGGACGGCAATCATCAAGAGAGCAAAAGAAATCCTCCACAAATGGGCCATCGAAGCCATTCCAGGCACCGAGGAAATCTTTAGAGAAGTTTCAGAAACTTTAAGACTAGCCAGAGTTGAAGCATATGGACCGGAAAAACTGACAGCTGGACCAGACATTGAAAGCGCAAAAGAAATAATAATCGTCGAGGGAAGAGCTGACATAATAAACCTGTTAAGATGCGGCATACAAAACGTCATAGCCGTTGAAGGCGCCAAAATACCGCAAAGCATCATAAAACTATCTAAAGAAAAAGAAGCTACAGCATTCCTAGACGGAGACAGAGGCGGAGACCTCATACTCAAAGAGTTACTACAAGTGACCAACGTCAAATATGTGGCTAGAGCTCCTTCAGGCAAGGAAGTGGAGGAGTTAACTCCCAAACAGATTGCGACAGCCCTCCAGCACAGAGTACCTATTAGAAAACCCAAAGCTACGAGACCGCGAGAACGCCAAAGGATACTCGTTCCAAAACGAATTGTTGAAGTAACCAAAGAACTTGATGGAACATTAGAAGCAGTTTTGTTTGATGCAAAAATGAAAAAAATGGAGCGACTGCCAGTGAGTAAACTTGCGGAAAAACTTCAACAGACCAAGGATGTGGACACCGTAGTCTTTGATGGCGTGATTACACAAAGACTTGTAGACGTGGCGAACGAAAAAAACATCAAGTATCTTGTTGCGGCTCGTGTTTCAGATGCAGTAAAACAGCCATTAGGCATCCATCTGCTAACTTTCACGGACGTGAGAGGTTAGTCTTTCCCTCCTAAAAGGGTAAAGCACTATTATATTCTCAACGCTTTTTAATGATAGCTCTTCTATTGCATAGTGTACTATAGCTCGAAAGGGAAGCGTCGTTTTGAAAACTCTGAAGATGAACATCAAAAAGGGCGTTGTGAAGGTTTCGCCAGACAGCTTAGACGATCTCTGGCACTTGTATAACATAATCCTTAAGGGTGACGAAGTGCATGCGCGAACTACCCGTGAAATAAGGGTTGAAGCGCATTATGCACGTCCAAAAAGAGGGAAGCGAGTACCGGTTTTTTTGGGGGTAAAAGTTGAAAAAGTGCTTTGGGACAAAAGCTTGGATCGACTAAGGATACATGGAATCGTCTGCAAGGCACCTGAGAAGATAAACGTGAAGGGCGAGCATCACACCCTAAACGTAGCTATGAACAGGCCCATAACCATTGTGAAATCCGAGTGGTCTAAGCATCAAATTGACCGACTACGCAGGGCAAGTCGAGCTAAGGGGGCACCTCTCATTGTGATGTCTATAGACGACGAAGAATTTTGTGTAGCTGTTTTGAGACAGTACGGCGTCGACGTTAAGGTGGAGGAAAAGACGAGGCTTCCGGGGAAGTTGGAGGCTGAAAAAAGGACAAGTGCAGTGCGTGGGTTTTTTAAATCCGCTCTGAAATCATTGGAGGAAGTGTGGATTTCCCTTCGTAGCCCAACTGTCATAATTGGTCCCGGATTTATGAAAAACAATTTTGCCAAGTATATCAATGGCGAGGCTTCAGATGTTGCAGGTGCTGTCATCGACGTAAAGGGCGTAAACAGCGGAGGCTTGGCTGGAATACAAGAAGCGTTGCGTTCAGGAGTCTTCACGAAGGCGTTAAAGCATGTGCGGGTGGCTGAAGAAACCAAGGTCATAGAGGAAGTGCTTGAGCGACTTGGAAAAGGGAGATCAGACGTAACGTATGGATTCGCCGAGGTGGAGAAAGCAAGCTTGTTTGGCGCTGTTGAAAAGCTTCTATTAGCAGATACAGCGTTAAGGGAAGCACCAGACGAAAAGAGAACAGCTCTAGAAAAGCTCATGAGAGAAGTTGAACAAAAGGGCGGACAAATCAGCGTCATCAGCACAGAACATGAAGCAGGAGCAAAACTGCTTGGACTAGGTGGTATCGCTGCTCTTCTTCGTTTTCAAATGGGTTAAACGCGTATCATTGCACCCTTGTTTAGATACAAAATTCTCTCTGGATACTCCATTTCTAGATGCCGACTATTTTCCATAAAGCTTGAGACGTCTACGGACTGCAGGATTCTGATCGGCAAGCTTTTTCAGAACCATCTCGAAAGTTTCATTCGGCAACAGTTCTCTCTCTATGAAGACGCCTGTTCTGCCAATCTTGTCGCGACGTAAAAGGGCGCGAACGCGATCGCGGACTGTGCGGACAGAAATGCCTAAAAGACCAGCAACCGTTTCTTCTCGTCCCACAATGCTGTTTTCAACATGACCCTCCGGCACGGGTTCAATTAACATAAGTCTTTTGTCTACACCTGAGACGCGCATTTCTTTTTTAAGCATCGAAAGAGATGTCTCGCCGCCAAATTTGTAGAAGTCTTTCTCTACAGGGCGAAGTTTTACGAGTGGAAATGATATACACCTTTGTTTATCGATCTCGATGTAACCTTTGATGGCATATAGTGGCGTAGCTTGCACAACAATTCGACGATTAACAGAGACACCAGCATTTTGAAGAGCGTTTTCTATGATGAAAGAGGAGGGCGGGTCTGCCAGAAACACGTCGATGTCGCTCTTGTCTGAAACGTCGCCTCGCGCAATGCTTCCGTGTGCAATAGAGTGCAGATGGGACTGGTTAAGAATCTCCATTATCTGAACGGCTTTAGACCGTAGTTCCTTCAACCGGCTCCAGTGTTTCTTGTCGTAAACAACTTCTACGCGTTCGGCACGCCTTACAGGTTTTTTAGTCATCGGCACCCACCGACTGGAGGAAGACATTCGACTAATTTAAGTAAGAACATGTATTTCTACTAATGCTAGGAATTTCCCTTGACCATTCTTTCCGACAAGGAAATACTTGAACACATTAGAAACGGTGAGATGAATATTGTACCGTTTGAACTTTCTTGCCTTAACTCCGCCGGTTATGACTTGAGATCTGCTAATGAACTGACAATAAAACCGAAACAGTATAAACTAACAGCCACGTTGGAAACGATTGAGCTAGACCTAAAATTAACAGCTTTTCTTCATATACGTTCTTCACTTGCACGAGAAGGTGTTATTGGAAGTTTCGCGGCTGTTGACCCAGGATTTCGTGGGCAACTTACACTCAATCTTCATAACGATGGACAGAATGCTGTTATAATACGTAAAGGGGAACCAATAGTTCAAATTGTGTTCCACAAGCTCGGAAATACGGCGACCAAAGGCTACAGTGGAGCATATCAAAATAGTAAGGGAATCGTAAAAAGCAAGAGAAGCCAGCTATAGACGCCCGCAAAACAATCTTTTGACGGCGGGTCACCGAGGCTCGACGCCCAGTTTTCACCAAGCCCCTCAACCTCTTTACTCCTACCCGCGACCCCTCGAGCGCTGCACGTCCAAGCTTAGGTTGCTCCCTCCCGGGCCTGGCCAGGTTCACCTGGTGAACGTATTTGACAGCCTCCCTACGAAGGCTACCCCACGACCGCCAGCCCCAAGGGACGGATACTCACGGCCAGAAGGCTGAGATTCCTGATGATCTTTGACACCTTACCTCAGCAGTCAGCCCGTCGTATAGAGGGTTTACGGTTCAGGGGACCCCTAGCCCCCCGCCTAGACCCGCCGCCAAGAGAATTCATAACTTTCAATAGTATAAAGGTTTATCAATGCTCAAGTACGGTAATGTCTTTTTCAGAAAGTTATTCAAAGCAATAGATCACATTATCAGAAGAGGAGACACTAGTGGTCACCACCAAAGCTAGCGAAGCAAAGCGTAACCGATTAGTCGTTTTCGATGTTGAAGGAGTGTTATTTCCAAAGGGGCGTTTCCTATTCCTTGATGCTGCGAAGAAGCTGAGTTTCTGGGGATTTTTAAAGATTCTTGTAATAGGTTTTCTCTACGAAACTGGTCTATTATCGCTTGAATCTGCACTTAGAAAAATCTTTGTGGTTTATCAAGGATTCCTGATGGACGACCTCTTTCGACTTTTCAAAGAGGTCCCATTGATGCCGGGTGCAAAACATGTTTTCAAAATGCTGAATAAAGCTGGGTATAAAACAGCACTCATAAGTTCAGGACTCCCCACGCTTTTGGTTGAAGACCTAGCGACTAGGCTAAACGCAGACTATGCATTCGGCGTAGAGTTAAAAGCAGTTAACGGCCGTTTGACTGGTGAGATCGTGGGCGACGTACTAAAGCCGGATGGCAAAGCATATGTTTTGAGAAAAATTCTTCATAAAGAGGGGTTATCATCACAAGACTGCGTTGTGGTTGCAGACGACAGAAACAATTTGTCGATGTTTCCACTAAGCAGTGTAAGAATTGGCTACAACCCCGACTTCGTTTTAACCGTTAAATCAGACTACGTCGTCAGAGATGACTTATCTAACATCATTCCAATTATAAACGAAAAACCATCGCAAGTTTCTCGTCCGACATTCTCAAGAAATGAGGTTATTCGTGAAGCAATTCATATGAGTGGATTTTTGGTGCCATTTGTTTGCATATACCTTTTAGGAACATTTTTAGTTTCTTTCGTGATATTTCTCACAACTTTGGTTTTTACGGCGTCTGAACTCCTCAGACTGCAAGGAATCAGTTTTCCCATGTTTTCCACAATCACTTGGACAGCCGCAAAAAAATCAGAGTTCTACGAATTTGCAACTGCCCCAATCTTATTTGCCATAGGCATAGTGTTTTCACTTACTTTCTTCCCTGAACCTGCAAACTATGCGTCTGTTGCAATACTAACTTTAGGCGACAGCTTTGCCTCCATTTTTGGCAAAAAATTTGGAAGAACCTTATTTCCTTTCAACAAAGGACAGCATGTGGAAGGCACAGTTTTCGGCTTCCTGTTTGCCTTTATTGGCGCTCTATTCTTCGTAAGCCCGGTTCAAGCATTCATAGGCGCAGCCACGGCAATGTTAGTGGGATGTCTGCCCCTACCAGTTGATGACAACCTAACAATACCTATCGCTGCTGGGCTAGTGTTAACGATGATTCTATAAACAGGCAAGAGGGCAAAAAGGCTGAAGCTACATAATGTTCCGAGTTTCAAATTGGAAACTCTGGAACTGCGGGTAATGTCTATGCTTGTTTTCTTGTTTTAAGCCATCTAAATGCAACTGCGACTGGAACAGTGATGATCAGAGACCAAAATGCAGTGTCTAATGCAAATGATTGCCAAGAGAAAGAATAAGTTGTAGGGCTGCTCGGATAGACTATGTATGATTCTCTATACCAACTTAAAGGAAAACCGTAACCGGTTATGGATTGTCCTGGTAGAGACAAATCTTGTTTGTAAAATCCTGAAATTAACGTAGCAATGGAACCAGATGAGAGAATTACAAGGACAATCAAAACATGTTTTCTTTTCATATCGCGTCCTTCATTGTGTCTGACGCTTCGGTTTTATGAGTTTCTGAGTTTATATTTTATAATAAGGTTGAGATTTTATAAACTTACAAAGTTGATTTACATGTTGAGGTAGTTTGTTATGACTTGCTATTTTAGGCATATTCAACATATTTTCAAGAAAGCCGGAATAGAAGTTACAAAGGAAAACAGGCGAGAAATAGACAGAGTCATTCACGACCTTGTGGGTGCAGAGTATAAGAATTGTCCGGCTACTTGGAAAGAAGTAAAGAAGAGAATAGCAGAGGATGAAGAAAGCTTCGTTTCTGAGCTGAAAGAAACACTGACTAAGTATATGTATGCTAATTTAGAGTATGCCATCCCTGTATAGAGCGACTGAAGGGAACAGAGAAGCAGAAGCGAGAATACAGAAAGTGTAAAAGCTAATAAATTCCTTGGTAGAAGATTAACACAAGGGGAGAGCCATGCCCAAAATTCTTATTGTCTATTATAGCCACACTGGAAATACCGAGAAGATGGCTGAAGCCATAGCGGAAGGAGCTAGAACGGTTCAAGAAGTCGAAGTAGAATTGAAACGTTACGAATCACCTTGGAGTTTAGTCAATTTCGATGCGGTATTGATTGGAGCTCCAACCTATCACCATAACATGACTAGTAACACTAAGAATTTTCTTGAGCAAGTCGCTTTTCACAAAGTCAACTTAGAGGACAAGATTGGAGCAGCGTTTGGATCGTATGGCTGGAGCGGCGAAGCACCAAGATTGGTTCTTGAAATAATGGAAAACAAATTTGAAATGGAAGTCTTAAAACCGCCATTACTTATTAAGTATACGCCTGATGAAAAGGGTTTAGAAGAATGCCGTAAGTTAGGAAAAAATGTTGCTGAACAAATCCTAAAATCCTCCTAAGTTATTCCGTGGTCTTATGCGCGCGCAATTTATTCACGATGCATAGCCAATGCAGAAATGCTTGCGCGCCGCTACTTCTTCAAACGTTTCTCCTTGCGCCTTTTCCTTTTCTCCGCCCTTTCCTTTTTGGTCATCGGCTTCTTCTTCGAACTTTTTCCCATACCCAACTTAATCGCCATGTTCAAATGGTCGTAGTAGAGAATGAAGTTTTCGGTGCGAGCGACACCGCATACATGCATTTAATTGCACATAAAGTTATAAAAATAGAAACTTGATCCCTCGCCATTATTTTAAGAATACGTATCGTGCTATGCTGTACAATACTACGAGTAGTCCAACAGCTATTGCTTCTATTGCTAGAACCATCTGCCATGTAAGTACGTAGCTGCCATAGAGATTGATTAGGTAAGCGAATAATACTAAGGCAACTCCTGATAGTATGTCAGCCAAGACTCGTCTCCTAGCTTTAACGATCCAAAGTTTAATGCCTGCCTCAAAGAAGTTGGATAATCCTATCAAAGTAAAGAATAGTATCGCGCTGGAAACCAGTCCTTCAGATGGCCTAATTAAATGCTGTTCATCTGTCATCTGTTCGACCCATGAACTAAAATCGGAGACCAAATTTGGGTTGGCCACGAAGACTATACCTACTATTAAAATGAAAGCCCCGAAAGACACTAAGCCCAAGTAGTCTTTTTTGCGCAAGCCCACACTGAAACAGGTCTCTCGTTCTCGAGTTGCCATAACTATCATCTCGGTCTGAAATTCTCGACTTTAGTCTTCTTAAATTTTGCCTATTACTCGGTCTAGCGTGCGGTTTACGGGTTTGTTGCTCATGTTTGAAATTGACGTAATAGAGAGACTTTTTGACTTATTTCTAGAAATGGTTTGCTTCGCCTATTTCTCTACAGCTTTCCTTATTTTGCGCAGCTCTAAGAGAATTTGCTGGTTTATATCCTTTGAAGGTTTGACTTCCGCTTCTGCTTCTACTGCTTCTGGCTTCATTCCTTTGACAAACTTCATTACGATGTCTTTTACTTCTTCAAAGTTTTTTATTCCCAAAATTACTGCTTCTGCGACTTTTCCGCCGCTGCTGGTTGTTCCAGAGAAACCTGCAGTTTGTATTGAGAGTTTGCCTAATCCAAAATGCCTGGAAATTGGACCTTGGTAAATGTTGACGTTAGTTATGCGGTTGTAGGGCACGAAGCTTTTTGTCTTCCACCATACTCCCTTTGTGATTGTGATCTTGTCGTCTTCAAGGACATAGTTTATTGAAGAGTGAAATTTAGGAATCCAGTATAGAACGAATCCGACAACGATAAGAAGCGGCACAAAAGATGACAGAGCACCAGTCACAACTCCAATCTGCATCTCAAATGCAAGCATGGCATATGCAAAAACCGGAATCATCCACCAAAGAAAGCCGCCGAACAACACTATCGAAAGATAAACCTGATAGAGTGTTTTAAGGTCTGGGTCTGCTCCAAATTCTCTTTCTACAGTCATATAGACACAACCCTGCAAACACATATTGATTTACGCTTTAAACATTTGGTGGGTACCATTGCTTATTTCACATGAACAAAGCAAGCTGAAGCAGGAAAAACTCTACTGTTTAAGTTTCTATTTCTAATTTTAGTTAACATGTTAGAAACTTTCTAGGGTCTCCTAGATGCACACACGTGTGATTACCATACTATTGATAGGCAAGTCAGAGCACCATCTCCTTTACGGAATTCTGATGTGTCTAATTCCTTAACCGGAAAACCTTCCTTTTCTATGAGTTTCTTCGTCTTCGAGTAGCCCTTCGCCATCAAGATTGTTCCGTTTATGGCAAGACAGTCTGTAGCGTATTCCTCTCCTTTTGGAACCACAATTTTCTTGTAGTCTCGCAGAATTTCCGTGTCAAAGTGTCCCTTTGAAAGTATGACATAGTTTTCTCCGAGATGCGTGCACGCAGACTTTAGATGAAGCACGTTGTGGATCTTTACTGGAACTATCTCTAAGTTACTGTTTTCCAGAATCTTCTTAAGCTGCACTATGGCTTGCAAATTAGTTCGAGTTGAGAGGCCTACGAAGACTCTGTCTTCAATTTTAAGAACGTCTCCGCCATCAATGGTGGCTGGCGATTTGATATAATACGTTTCTTTTAGTTTTTCCAGAACTTTGGCGACTTCAACTGCTTCGTTAGCTCGTGATTTTATGCTCATATTACAGATTACGGCTTTTTCTCCGAATATTACGGCTGTGTCTTCTACAAAACAGCTATCAGGAAGATTATT
>Ga0209986_10003996_pt1 | contig 12702 bp, 12 predicted proteins | sample BlataG_FD_183168 | JGI IMG/M metagenome (GOLD analysis project Ga0209986, IMG submission 183168) | Deep subsurface microbial communities from Black Sea to uncover new lineages of life (NeLLi) - Black_00105 metaG (SPAdes) (version 2) | ecosystem: Environmental > Aquatic > Marine > Oceanic >...
TCCGCCGTGTCTACTACCCGGCGTTCGAAAGGCTTGATTTCTCCCTCTGAAGTGGTTTCACCTTCAATCTCAGCGTAGAAGAGTATTGCCTTGAGAGAATATTCACGCTCTCGAACCGCGCCTCGCAAGTGCATCCTGACTTCAATGTTACGGTCTATGCTTTCGATGATGCTGGTGGAAGCCACTTCCCGCCCTTCATTGTCGCTTATCGTCAGGTCGGCGTTGGGTCGCTTCTGGAATGGATCGACCTCCAGGTAGACGCGCACGAGTCTCCCATTGGGTAACGGGTCAACTTTAAGCGCGCGAACGCGCACTTCATCTGGTGGTAAGGGGACCCCGCCCGGATCAGAAAAATGGATATCCACTACATGCCGGCACAATATGCCAAACCGACCGTCCCTGGTCCTACGTGTGTACCGATCACTGGACTTACTTCGGAGAAGATAGTCTCTACTGGATTAAGCTTGTTCTTAGCCAGATCAAGCAATTCTTGTGCATCCTGGGGGGAATTAGCGTGCAGGGTAGCCAGACGAACTGGTTCTCTGCCATCAATCCGCTCCCCAACCAATTCCAGCAATCGGATGAATGATTTCTTGCGGGTGCGCACTTTTTCGATTGCCTCAATTCGTCCGTCTCTGACTTCTAATATGGGTTTTATATTCAGCGCAGTTCCGAGGTAGCGGCTGGCGCCTCCGATTCGTCCCCCCCGGTGCAGGAATTCGAGTGTGTCGACTGCGAATATTACCCCGGTATGCTCACGGGCTCGTTCAGCAATTTCCTTGCATTCAGCCAGGTTTGCACCTTCCTCGGCAGCCTTTGCCGCCTGGAGGACCTGAAAACCCAACGCCATCGCAGTATTGTACGAATCGACGATTTCGATCGGCGCTTCTGGCATCTCCGCTTGGACCTGGACGGCTGAGACGACCGTGCCTGATAACGGTGACGCAATCAGGATTGCGAGGATCTCATAGTCCTGCTCAAGGAGATCGGAATATATTTTATGAAATGTTTTGGGAGTCGCCTGGGATGTGGACGGCATGACCTTGGCACCTTCAAGTCGAGTGTAGAATTCATCAGGCTGAATGTCAACCCCATCTTCGTAAGTCTCATCGCCCCAGATCAACACCAGCGGCGCAACGCTGATGTGGTATTGTTGAATTAAATCTGGTGGTATGTAGGCTGTGCTGTCTGTAACAATTGCAACCTTTGACATAATTTCTGTCTCCTTTTAATACTATAATCTGAGATAAGTGAATTGATTCACTACAAAGATAAAACCCTTCCTGAAGATATTAGTTACGCATGGGCTGAAATTTTATACATTGTATTTTGTCACCTTGACCATAATGGGCTTACTTGCTAAAATGCAGTGCTATGTTTGAGAATTTGACCGGTCGTTTGAACGAGGTGTTCAAGGAACTCCGCCGCAGGGGTAAGCTCTCAGAGGCGGACGTTGATTCTGCAATGCGAGAAGTGCGTCTGGCGTTATTGGAGGCCGACGTTAACTATGGAGTCGTAAAAGATTTTACATCTCGTGTACGTGCAAGGGCAATCGGGCACGAAGTCTCAAAAGCGCTCAACCCGGGTCAACAAGTTATTAGAATTGTCAACGACGAGTTGGTAGCCACTTTGGGCGAGCCTGAACCCCTCAATCTAAGTGGACCCCGCCCGCGTACCATCATGCTGGTGGGCTTACAGGGTTCCGGGAAAACCACTACCGCCGCCAAACTGGCACGCCTGCTGCGCTCGCAAGGTGAACGTGTCCTGTTGGTCGCGGCTGATCCATATCGACCTGCCGCGGCACGTCAATTGGAGTTGCTCGGCGAGCAGCTCGATATTCCAGTATATTTCGAAGCTAACGTACCGCCGCCTCAACTCAGCGGTCAGGCGCTGGATTCGGCTCGCAAAGGTGGTCATACAGTAGTTGTCCTGGATACCGCAGGTCGTTCACAGCTCGACGAGGACATGATGGAAGAGCTGCGCGGTATCGAAACCAAAGTCCATCCGACTGAAGTGCTGCTGATCGTTGATGCAATGACAGGGCAGGAAGCGGTCAATATAGCGCAAGGTTTCCGAGATGTTGTTCCGCTGACTGGATTGATATTAACCAAAATGGATGGCGATGCGCGTGGTGGTGCAGCCATTTCCATCCGCACGGTTACAGGGGTCCCCATTAAATTCCTGGGTACCGGCGAAGCGCTCGAAGCGTTGGAGATTTATGACCCCGCCCGTATCACAAGCCGCATTCTCGGAATGGGTGATATTCTGGGATTGATTGAAAAAGCGGAAGCATCTTACGACGAGCAAACCGCACGTGAGCAGGCTGAAAAGATGATCTCAGGCGAATTCACCTTGCAGGATTTTTCCGATCAGATCAGTCAGGTGCGTAAGATGGGCTCCTTCAGTCAGTTGCTGGATATGATGCCTGGTGGGATGGGGCAGATTTCTCGCCAAATCTCACCCCAGGATGCAGAGAAGCAGCTAGGAATGACGGAGGCTATTATCAGTTCGATGACTCTTCAAGAACGGTACCGTCCTGAAATCCTGAATGCTTCCCGCCGCAGGCGTATCGCGAGCGGTTCGGGCACTCAGGTACGGGATGTCAATCGACTGGTTAAGCAGTTTAGAGAAGCAAAGAAAATGTTCAAGACTTTGAAAAAATCGGGCAGTCGCGGCTTGCCGCGTCTGTTTGGTTAGAAAAAGGAGACTAATTTTATGGTACGTATTCGTTTACGCAGGGTCGGAGCTAAAAAGCAACCCAGTTTCAGGGTTGTAGCAGCAGATAAAGAAGCGCCGCGTGATGGACGTTTTATCGAAAACCTGGGTTTCTACAACCCACGCACTGAACCGGCAACCATCCAACTTAAAGAGGACCGTATTTATGATTGGATGAGCAAAGGCGCTCAGCCAAGTGATTCGGCAGAACAAGTCTTTAGAAGCGCTGGTCTTTTAGATCGATATGAACGTTACAAGCAGGGGGAAGAAATGGAGACTCTTGTCGCGGAGGCGAAAGCTGCCGAAGCGCTAAGAAATATTAATCCAAAGACCCAACGTCAGGCTGCGCCTAAAAAAGAGAAAGAGCTGGAAGAGGTGGAGGAATAGATCTTACACCTTTCTGAAAGGAAGCTATGAGAGAATTAATTGAATACATTGCCAGTTCCCTGGTTGATGATCCATCCCAGGTTGAAATCAATCAGTACGGGCGCGGTTCTTATGTTACGTTAAAACTGCGCGTTGCCAAGGAAGATATGGGGCGCATTATTGGTAAGGGTGGAAGAGTGGCGAATGCCATGCGCACACTCCTGCGAGTCTCAGCAGCACAAGAAGGAAAGCAGGCTAATCTCGATATTGTTGAGCCTGGATGAATGATTCTGGGAGACCTGAGAACCCTGAGCGTTCAGCAGGCTCGCCAACGCTTGGCGAGCCTGTCTTCTTAGTTGTTGGGAAAATCCATCGACCGTTTGCCTTGCGCGGCGAGCTGCTGATGGGAATCCTTACGGATTTCCCTGAGCGTTTGCGACCGGGAGTAACGGTTTATGTGGGAGATGATCATATCCCGCTCGACATTCACGCTATCCGCGAGCATGGCAGGTTGCTGCGGATGTCCTTTGATGGTCTCACAAATCAAGAAGAAGCCGGCGAATACCGCAATCAGTTTGTGTACGTGCGTGCAGATGATCGCCCACAACTCCCGGAAGGCGAATATTATCACCATCAATTGATCGGGCTGCGTGTGGTCAGCGATGAGGGTGATATCTTAGGAATCTTGACCAAGATTATCGAGACCGGAGCGAATGATGTTTATATTGTTCGATCCGAAAATGATCGTGAGGTTTTACTGCCAGCGATCGAATCGGTCATTCTGGACATTGACTTGGAGCGGTCTGAAATGCGAGTCCGGATTATACCCGGGCTGATACCCGAAGGATAAACCTTCTTATCCAAGATGAGCCCTTTTATCCCGGATCAGAAGGTTTATCCCGGACAATCCCGGGAGAACTATGATATTATTTGCTGTCCCTGTAATGAATGCGGCATTCTTTTTAGCACAGTAGGTAAGGACGTGGAAGATTCCAAGAAATATTGGGTGGGATTTAACCTGGTTAAAGGCATCGGTTCAGCTCGTTTGAAGGCTTTACTGGATTTCTTTGGCGATATTGAGCGCGCCTGGAATGCCCCCGCTGACGCGCTGCGTTCGACCGGTCTGGGGTTAAAACAAGTAAACGCTGTGCTTGAAGTGCGCGCCAGCGACCAGCTTGACAAGACCTGGGAATTCATCCAGAAGCGAGGAATAACCGTTATTAATTGGGAAGACGGTGACTACCCGCGCTATTTGAAAGAGATCTATCTCCCGCCCCCCGTGCTGTATATGCGCGGCAATCTGCTCGAGGAGGACGATTGGTCAGTTGCAGTTGTGGGGACCAGACGTATCACCCAATATGGGCGTCAGGTAGCCAATGAGATTGCAGGGATGTTAGCTCAAAATGGGGTTACGGTGGTCAGTGGTCTGGCGCGCGGCGTGGATTCGGCAGCCCATCAAGCCGCGCTTGATAATGGTGGTCGTACTCTTGCAGTGCTTGGTAGCGGGATAGATCGGATTTATCCTCCCGAAAACCGTAAGCTGGTTGAACATATTGTTTCCCATGGGGCTGTACTCAGTGATTATCCACCGGGTACCGCGCCAGAGGCTGCAAACTTTCCAGCCCGCAACCGGATTATATCCGGATTGGTCAGGGCAGTGGTTGTGGTAGAAGCGGGTAAACGAAGCGGAGCATTGATTACGGCTGCATTTGCCGCCGATCAGGGACGAGATGTCTTTGCAGTCCCTGGCAACATATACGCTCCGCAGAGTATAGGCGCAAATTTATTGATACAGCAGGGCGCAAGTCCATTATTGGATCCACAGGATGTACTCGAATCTTTGAATCTCGCTATGCTGGGTGAACATCGTGCTGCTCGCACTGTCCTGCCAGCGGATGCAAACGAAGCAAAACTTTATTCGATTTTAGGGCGTGAGCCGCTTCATGTGGATGAAATCCACGCCCAGGCGGACTTGCCAATTGAAAAAGTGTCCGCCACCCTTACGTTGATGGAGCTGAAGGGAATTATCCGCCAGGTTGGGACTATGCATTATGTAGCGGTTCATGAACCTGAGGCTGAATACAAGACGGTTGAGGATGGGTAAGGTAGTTTATACCTATCTACTGGTATAGATATCTAGAAGGAGAGCGTTTGAAATGATGGATCATTACTATGCTGTAATAATGGCAGGAGGTGGGGGAACCCGCCTTTGGCCGCTCTCACGGGTGGGACGACCTAAGCAGATGTTGAGTCTATTTGATGAACGCTCATTATTTCAAACTGCCGTAGACCGGTTGGACGGGATTTTTCCTTTGGATAGGATTTACGTCGTCACGGTTGATGACCAGGCTGAGGAGATCCGCAAGCAGTTTCCCGGGATACCGGCAGAAAATCTTTTAATCGAACCTATGCCGAAGGGGACAGCTTGTGTGGTTGGATTTGCTGCCGCCGCTCTTCATAAGCGCGATCCACAGGCTGTGATGGCAGTTCTTACTGCGGATCACTACATTGGAAATGAACCACGTTTTAGAGATATCTTAGCCAGCGCTCACGAAGTCGCCCAGGATGGTTATCTCGTTACGCTCGGAATCGAGCCCACGTATGCTGCTACGGGATTTGGCTACATACATATCGGAGAACGGGTAGGGAAATTCAAAGATTTATGGGCTTATCATGGGCTGCAATTTAAAGAGAAACCTGACAAATCTCAGGCGCGCGCTATGATCGCTGCAGGAGACCACGTCTGGAATTCCGGTATGTTTGTATGGCGTGTTGAAGATATTCTTCGAGAATTTGAGACCCAGATGCCGGAACTGGCACTCGGACTGCAGGAAATCGAAAGTGCCTGGGATTCATCAGAAAAAGATGAGATTGTCCAGCGTGTATGGCATGAGTTACAGTCGAAAACGATCGATTACGGGATAATGGAGGGAGCACAACATGTGGCGGTTATCCCCGCATCCTTTTTGGAATGGAATGATGTCGGCAGTTGGGATGCGCTCTTTGATGTGCTCGACAAGGACCAGAATGGAAACATCTTGGGGGATGGCGAGACTGTTACTGTGGATACCTATCGATCGCTGCTTTACTCAGAAAATGGAAAGCGCTTGATCGTTGCCATAGGCGTACAGGACCTGGTACTGGTTGACACGGGTAATGTTGTGATGGTCTGCCATAAAGATTACACTCAAAAGGTGCGGCAGGTGGTCGAAAAACTCAAGCAAGATGGTAAAGATAACCTGTTTACATGATAGAAGGTACAGATTAGCGAAGTGGTAGATCAAATCAGGAGGAATAGTTAAATTGAAAGCATATTGTGTGAAATGTAAAGCGAAGCGCGAGGTTCAGGACCCCCAAGCAGTGTTTACAAAGAGCGGCACACCTGCAGTGAAGGGTGTCTGCCCGGTGTGTGGGACGAAACTCTATCGTATGGGGCGAACTGAAGCGCATAATGGATTGGCGCCGCCGGAAAAGAAGGTACCCCGCCAACGGAAACGTTCCGGAAAACTGGTGATCGTAGAGTCTCCAGCAAAAGCACGGACGGTGAAACGATTCTTAGGTAAGGGATATGATGTAAAAGCATCGGTTGGTCATGTGCGCGATTTGCTGCGTTCACAGATTTCTGTTGATGTAGAGAACAATTTTAAACCGAAATATAGAGTACCAAACGAGAAGCGGGAGGTCGTGAAAGATCTAAAAAAGCAGTCCAAGAAGGCAAAAGAAGTGTACCTGGCGACAGATCCAGACCGGGAAGGGGAAGCGATCGCCTGGCATTTGATGGAATCAGCCGAGATCGATCCTGATATTACCCGCCGTGTTGTCTTCCATGAGATCACCAAACAGGCGGTTGCCGAAGCATTCGCTGATACTCGAGAGATAGATATGAACCTGGTAGATGCCCAGCAGGCACGGCGTGTGTTGGATCGCCTTGTGGGCTACAATCTCAGCCCGCTTTTGTGGCGTAAAGTGCGCGGCAGGCTCTCAGCAGGACGTGTTCAATCTGTCGCGCTTCGATTAGTTGTTGAACGGGAGCGTGAAATCGAATCGTTTGTACCCGTAGAATATTGGACTATAGAAGCTGAATTTCAACCTCAAGGATGTAAGGAAACATATACTACCAAACTGATACACCTTGATGGAGAGAAGGTTGAGTTTGGCAAAGAGGGTGATGTCACTCCTGTTGTGGCAGACATGCAAAATGCCTCTTATTTGATCTCCAAGATCAAACGTGGTGAACGCAAACGCAACCCCTCGGCTCCATTCATCACCAGCACTCTCCAGCAGGAAGCTTCCCGACGCCTGGGGCTTAACGCTCGTCGTACGATGAGGATCGCCCAGCAGCTCTACGAGGGAATTGACCTGGGAGAAGGGGGACCAGTTGGATTGATCACCTATATGCGAACTGATTCAACCATCGTATCCAAGTTAGCCCAAGGTGAAGCCCGCAAATTCATCTCAGATCGTTATGGTGATCAATTCTTACCTCAAAGCGTGCGCGAATATAAAACAAACGCCAAAGCAGCACAGGAAGCCCACGAGGCCATTCGTCCTACTTCGGTGATGCGCGAGCCCGGTGAACTAAAAAAGTTTCTAAGTAATGAACAGTACCGTCTTTACAGGCTGATCTGGCAACGCTTCGTCGCTTCCCAGATGGCATCAGCAGTTTACGATACGCTTATGGTGGAAGTGACCGGCAAGACGGATGCCCACTCTTATCTTCTGCGCGTTTCGGGTTCAACCATACGGTTTCAAGGTTACCTGGTTTTATATACAAAAGCCCGAGGTAATGACCAGCGACGGGAGGAAGATGAAGAAGTGAGCATTCCTAAGGATCTTTCAGAAGGTCAGGTACAGCGTTTGGTCCAATTGATCCCTGAACAGCATTTCACCCAACCTCCAGCGCGCTATTCGGAAGCTTCCTTAGTGCAAACATTAGAAGAATACGGCATCGGACGCCCATCCACTTATGCTCCGATTCTAGCAACATTGCAGCAGCGCGGCTATGTGACCCGGGACGATAAGCGCCTACATCCAACCGAAACCGGTTTAATAGTAAGTGATCTTCTAACTGAAAACTTTCCCGACGTACTTAATGTTGGTTTCACTGCCCAGATGGAGGGTGACCTGGACAAAATTGCTGCCGGTGACTTGCCGTGGGTAGCAGTCGTGGATGAGTTTTATGGACCTTTCAGTGAAGACGTCAAGCGAGCCGAAGAGCGTATACCGGAAATGAAAACCGAGCCTGAAAAGCTGGGACGAAATTGTCCTGAAAGTGGGCACGAGCTTGTGGTTCGATGGGGACGCTACGGAAAGTTCATAAGCTGCAGCAATTTCCCCAACTGCCGCTACACAGAACCGTGGCTCGAAAAAATTGGTGTAGCCTGTCCCAAAAAAGATGGGGGAGAGATAGTAGAACGCAGGACGCGTAAAGGGCGAGTTTTCTTTGGATGCTCGAATTACCCATCTTGTGATTTCACCTCCTGGAAACGCCCTTTACCGCAGCCATGTCCAAATTGCAGCGGATTATTAGTCGTTGCGGGAAAACATAATGCGCAATGTCTGAGCTGCGAGAACCAATTTGACTTGCATCAATTTACAGAAGAGGGCGCGACTACCGAAACCGAGGCGGCATAAACCTTGCATCAATCTCTTTACCCTTTTTCATACTATTAATTCTGTATCTCATAGAGGAGTAAAGAGATGGATGCAATCCGTGAACAATCAAAAAACCCAATCGTAATTGGGGTAATAGCCTTTGTTGTAGGCACAATATTCGGTCTGGTAGTGTTGGGATGGTGGCTTTGGCCGGTTCAATGGACGGACGCCGCTCCCGCAGATTTAGTTTATGAAGAACAGGTTGAATACCTGCGCATGACAATTGAGGCTTTTGGCTACACAGGTGATACCGAACAAGCCAAAGCGCGCTACGATGCACTGGGGGAGGATGCAAAAACAGCACTGGAAGGGATTGTACAGGATCCTGCAGGGATGGACGCGAAGCTGCTCGTTGATTTTAACGCTGCTGTAGCCGTTGTTTCAACGGGAGAAACCGGCGCCCAACCGGAAGCGGATGTCCCAGCGGATTCTACAACCGTACAAACGGAAGCTGTTGTTGCAGAGGATACCGGTACCACTCTGCCAGCGGATGACGTGTTAACGGATACGGTCACAACCCAGCCAATCGAAGAACCTGAGTCAAAAAGCCTGCTCAAAACCCTATGGCCGGTCTTGTGCCTGATGGGCATGATACTGGTGGCTGGTGCGATTGCACTATTTATCATTCGGGGTAGAGGTGCAGTCAGTGAGGAACCGGAACCTGTTGCTGAACCGGAATCAGCAGTTGCTCAAGATACGCCCTGGCAGGAATATCCAACCCCATCGGTAGAACCACCTTTGGGACAGTTTATGGCTTCCTATCGATTGGGCGATGACTTGTTTGACGATTCCTTCAGCATTGATTCTGCTTCTGGAGAGTTCTTAGGCGAATGCGGGGTGGGGATATCGGAAATGATCGGGGTCGGAGAACCAAAGAAAGTAACTGCATTTGAGGTATGGCTATTCGATAAAAACGACATACAGACAGTAACAAAAGTATTGATGAGTGCTCACGCCTTTGGTGATCCCCAACTCCGCCAGCAGTTAGCAGCCAAGGGAGAACCAGTACTGTCTGAATTGAACGGGGAGACCGTATTAGAGACCCAGACTTTGAAATTGGTCGCCAGGGTTGTTGATATGGCTTACGGAGAAGGTGCTATGCCATCCGAGAGTTATTATGAACGCCTTGTCCTGGAGTTAGAAGTCACTCAAAAAACCTAGATCCTTTTAGGGTTTTGAACAGAAAAAATGCGAACAGCTAGCTCGCATTTTTTATTTTAATGCCCCCGGAGGTTTATTCAATGCTCAGAATCTTGAGATGGATCTGCCCATTGGGTGTTTCAACCACGACGGTATCACCAACCCGTCTACCGATTACAGCGCGTCCGATAGGCGACTCATTTGAAATACGTCCGTTGCGCGGATCGGTCTCTACTGCGCCAACCATCGAAAAGGTTTCAGGAGGGTGATCATCTTCCTGGATAGTAAAATGGGCGCCAATATCGATTTTTTCGCGGTCACCGTCGTGATCTTCGATAATGATGGCATGCTGCAGAATATATTCCAATTCCTGGATTTTACCTTCTAAGAATCCCTGGTCTTCCTTTGCCTTGTGATAGTCAGCGTTTTCGGATAAATCTCCCTCCTGAATCGCAGATTTCAATCGTTTTGCTAAATCTTCACGTTCAGGTCCTGTTAATTGCGCCAGTTCAGCTTTCAAGCGTACTGCGCCTTCTGCGGTTAAATATGGTTGCTCGTTCATGATTTACTCCTAGGAAAGTTATTGTACCAATAAATCACACCAATTATCAGCCGTATTATCTGAGGAGATTATTAAAATTTACAATAAAGGGCTACAAATTTTATGTCTTTTCGGATGCATCAAATAGCTTTTTGTGCTCTTCGATCGCGAATCGATCCGTCATTCCAGCGATGTAGTCACAAATTGTGCGCTCAAGACCGTATTGCTCGATAAATTCCTGGACGTGACCTGGGAGCATAGTTGGCTCGTTGCAATAGGCTTGGAATAGTTCGCTGATGATACGCTCGGATTTGACAGCCATACGAACGACCCGATAGTGACGGTACAACTGCGTATAAAGGAAATCTTTGAGCTGGCGGTTGCGGCGATGCATATCTTCGCTGAAACCGACCACATTGAAGGGCAGATGCTGCAGTTCGTTCACTGATTTAATTTTCTTGTCCAGAAGACGTTGGTAGGTAGTATCCACAAGATCGCTTACTTCCAATCCGATCAATTGCCGCACCAGACAGTGACGGGTGAGATTATCAATTTCGCCTCCCCGGCAGCCTACGCCCTCTACCAGAATTTCCCAAAGTGTAATACCCTCCAGCATTCCAGGCGCGATCATACCGGAGCGCAAACCATCATCCAGGTCGTGAGTCGTGTAAGCCAACTCGTCGGCTGCGTTGGCTATTTGCGCTTCAAGGTGGCCGCGTAGTTCGGGATTATATTCACTGGAGTTGGATACATCATATTCGGACTCGTGTTTAACGATGCCCTCTCGAACTTCCCAGGTAAGATTGAGTCCCGTAAAATCGGCATAGCGGCGTTCTAGTTCTGTCACAATCCGCAAGGACTGCTTGTTGTGTTCAAAGCCGCGATAATCTTTCATAAGCGACGCAAGGGCAGCTTCCCCGGAATGTCCAAATGCAGGGTGCCCCAGATCGTGCGCCAGGCAGATAGCTTCAACCAGGTCTTCATTAGCGCCAAGTGAGCGGGCGATAGTTCGTCCGATTTGGGCGACTTCTAATGTGTGTGTCAGTCTTGTGCGGTAATCGTCCCCCTCGTAGTTAATAAAGACCTGGGTTTTATATTCCAGGCGCCGGAAAGCTGTGGTGTGCAGGATGCGATCGCGATCGCGTTGAAATGCAGTCCGGTATTGGGGCTCCTCTTCGTGATAGACGCGCCCTTTAGAATCCTGGCTTCTAACGCCATAAGGTGCCAGAATTTGATCTTCGTGGTCTTCAAGTTGGGATCGTGAATATGTCATATTAAATTTCCTGCCGTTCCAGTTTTTATTAGATCCTTTTACCGATCAAGGAATATTCTAATACACAATCCGATTGTTGATCACAGCTCCTGCTGGAACGGTGGTTTCTTGAAAAAGGAGTGTATCGTGGATTCTGGCACCTGCGCCGATCTGACTATCACGCTCTATATATACGTTCGGTCCGATGGTGCAGTTCGCTCCGATGACAGTGTCGCGCTCGATCAACAGTGGTGGTATCAGGCGCGTATTTTCCCCCACGGATTTGGGCTACAATTTGGTATCCTCGTATCCTGAATAAAAGAAATGTCGGTTGATCTTCAAGAAGTCAGCGGGGTTGGTCAGTGTTAGACGACTGGCGATCATAAGCCCGTGCACCTTCCCATCGATTTCTATAAGCATCTAGATGGCATCCTGGAGTTCGTACTCGCCGCGCTGTGAGAGAACAGCTTCAGGTAGATAGTCCAAGAATTTTTTCTTGAAACAGTACAATGGCAGGCTAGCGATCTGCGAAGGCGCCTCCTCCACCGCTGGTTTCTCGACGATACCTGTCACCCATGGTTTTTCCATTGTTACCACTGCAGTGTTTACTACTTGCTCTAGTTCGACCTTCATCAAGGTTAAAATCCCGTTGGGACGCGAATTGCTCCATCACTCGTTCGACGATCGGCTTTCCCAAGATGGGAAGCATAGCCTTCGAACGTGTTGTAGTGGTCGGTTGTAGACGTTTTCCCTTTCAGGCTGCCAGGATTACAGTTTGCATAATCGCCAATTATCTGGTGCCACCCGCTGATGTTGGGTGAGACACCTTATGATTATAATATGCTGTATCTTTAATAACTCTGTTTGTATGAAAGTGATAGAAAGTCCACCGCAGAGCACGCTGATTTCGCAAAAATGCTATGATCTTGACACGTTATCAAGAATTTAGTTGTCTTGCAGGAAAAGGATTTTAGGAGCATGCCGATGATTGATCCCAACCTACCCTTGATTGACTTACACCGACATCTCGACG
>Ga0209986_10003997_pt1 | contig 12701 bp, 10 predicted proteins | sample BlataG_FD_183168 | JGI IMG/M metagenome (GOLD analysis project Ga0209986, IMG submission 183168) | Deep subsurface microbial communities from Black Sea to uncover new lineages of life (NeLLi) - Black_00105 metaG (SPAdes) (version 2) | ecosystem: Environmental > Aquatic > Marine > Oceanic >...
CTCGGACTAAAATACAAGGCGCCTGTGCGATATATCTACTCATGCTATCTTGGAAGAAAAGAAATGTGCGGTAAATGCGCCTCCTGCAAGAAACTTATCAAAGCCAGGGAGAACAGAAAGACCTTCCGTTAAGACCTATGGAGTGCAACGAGCCTGCGATGAGCTCAGTCGAATCGTCCTCTCGTTATAACTATGGAGTGCAACGAGCCTGCGATGAGCTCAGTCGAATCGTCCTCTCGTTATAACTATGGAGTGCAACGAGCCTGCGATGAGCTCAGTCGAATCGTCCTCTCGTTGCGAAATTATGAAACTATGAACAAAAATAACGCTAAATACATAATCTACAAACATAATCCACCCCATCTTTTCCTATCAAATGCTACCTATATAATAACCGCATCTACTTATAAAAGAAAAAGATTTTTTCACAATGATGAGCTAAAAAGTCTTGTACTAATTTCTATTCTACACTATTTCTCGAAATACTCATGGCATATTAAGGCATATGTAATTTTAACAAATCATTATCACTTATTGGTGCATGCCCCAGAAAACAATGTATCCTTATCAAAAAGCATAAATAATATACATAGATATACCGCTCACAAAATCAATCAAATAAATAAAAAATCGGGAATGAAAATATGGTGGAATTATTGGGATACTTGTCTGACTTATGAAAAATCATATTATGCACGATTAAATTACATTCACTTTAATCCAGTAAAACATGGGTATGTAGATGATCCAAAAAAATGGAAATTCAGTAGTTATAATGAATTCTGTGAATTAGATTATCCGGAAGCGAAAAAGGTTGAAAAAGAATTTCCATTTGATAGAGTAAAGGTGTATGATAACTTTTAAAAAAATAAAGAAAAGACGCAACGAGAGACTCGCTGCAGTCCAAAACCGGGAAAAGACGCAACGAGAGACTCGTCGCAGTCCAAATCTTAAAAGGACGTAATGAGAAATTCGTTGAATCCAAAAGTTATTATTCGTAAAAAACGTGATGGTAAAAAATTAAATGAACACGAAATAAAGTATCTGATTTCTGAATACACAAAATACAATATCCCTGACTATCAACTGGCTGCTTTTTTAATGGCGGTGTATTTTCAGGGTATGGATTTTAAAGAAACCACTGATTTGATGCAAGCCATGATGCACACTGGAAAGACGTTCAACCTTTCAGAAATTAAAAAGCCAAAGATCGACAAGCATTCTACGGGTGGCGTCGGTGATAAAGTATCACTGGTTTTAGCACCTTTGATGGCATCATGTGGTATCTGTGTTCCCATGATCTCGGGTCGCGGTCTGGGGCATACAGGTGGTACTTTAGACAAATTAGAATCAATCCCCGGGTTTCGCACTAATCTAACGCTCAAAGCATTCAAGCGACAGTTAAAAAAACTCGGCGTTGCCATGATTGGGCAAACCGCAGAAATTGCGCCAGCCGACAAAAAAATATATGCCTTGCGCGATGTAACAGCAACGGTTGATTCAATACCACTCATATCTGCAAGTATTATGTCGAAAAAGCTTGCTGAAGACCTCGATGGTCTGGTGCTCGATGTTAAGTTTGGCAGTGGCGCATTCATGGCCGATTTAGAAAAAGCAAAAAGACTCGCGCGAACCATGATTCAAATCGGCAAACGCTTTGGAGTGCAACGAGACTCTCGTTGCAAAAAAATTAAAGTTATCGCCATCTTAACTGATATGAATAACCCGTTAGGTAACTATATAGGCAATTCTTTAGAGATTATTGAAACGATCGAGGCGCTAAAGGGCAGGGGTCCAAAGGATTTGATGGAAGTAACCTTTGCGCTTGGCAAGGCAATGCTTAAGCTCGCTAAAATTAAAGGCGGGAAAAACCTCCTTGAGAAAAAGATAGCAAACAGTGAAGCCTTAAATAAATTTAAAGAGATTATTTATTATCAGAGTGGTGATGTCCGTATCATTGATGATTATTCACGTTTACCAGTAGCAAAAAATAGAATTAAAATCAAAGCACAACAAACAGGGTATATACATCATATTGATACTTTTGATATCGGCCTGTTGCTCGTACAATTGGGCGGGGGTAGATTTAAAAAAGAAGACAAACTCGACCCATCATGTGGATTTAAAATCCACAAAAAGATCGGCGATTTTGTAGAAAAAGACGATTGTTTAACGGAAATCATTTGTGACAATCGATCTAAAGCAAGGGCTGTGGCCAAACAAATGCATGCAGTATTTACGATCAAAAGAAAATCCTGCCGTAGTAAAAAATTGATACGAGAAACAATTCATTAGCACATTCTCGCACTACGGTAATTCGCCAATTGGCATAATGGCGTAGTGAGAAGTTAATCCCAGCGGATAATCCCGAGCTGTTCAGCTTTTCCGAATTTTATTAAGTATGCATCAGACCCCTTATCTGACACGCTTTCTACACCAACGCAGAAACTTCTAAATGCGGTTGGCCTGCATACTGTCCCGACCTTTGCGTATCTTGTAAACCAGGAAATAAATCCTTTAGTATTGTGTTTCAAAACCAATACATCATCGCCCACATATCCAGTTATGTAGAAATTATTGACGTCGTGCTGTGTTGGAGAATGGATTATTCTAGGTCCGTGCAGACAGGGTTTTGCTGATTCGTTTTTTCTCCCTTTGAATGCTTTTGTCCATATTTCGTTGCCGGTTAGATCATACTTCACAGTAAGCACTTCACTCACGCCATCTTCGTTCTCGCTGCTGCCAATAGCATAGACATACAATGACCCCGCGTATGAATCCTCCACAATCAAGGCATTGGCGACATCGTCCTGATGCGCTGGTCCATCAAAGCATTTTTCAAACAGGAGACTGTCGTTTTTATCATAGACTACAGTTACGTAGTCCTTGCCAGTTTTATTGTTGTGGGTTGTACCCAGAAGATAAACATTACCATGCTCATCAATTCGTGCATCTGCCAATGAAATCTCCTGCATAGAAGTTTCGCACTTTGTCAGATTCACAAGCTTCCCAAGACTATCATATTTCATGAAAAAGAAATCCTTGTTATGTTTTAGATGACCAGCAACCAGAAACTGGTCATTCTTACTAAAGCCAAACTTTAAGGTATCAAAGACAAGAGCAGGGTTATGATATTTGTTCAACCAAGCCAGTTCTCCTGAAGGTCGATATTTGGCAATGAAGATATCTATAGAATCTGCGGAATTAGTTGTCCAGCCAGCTATATAGAGGTTATTCAAGTGGTCGCTCAGCAATACACTCGTTATCTCGCCTCGGGATTTTTCAACAACCTTGTCCCATTGTACATTACCAAGGCTATCATATTGTATCAGGACTACGGCGTTGACATCTTTTAAGTCAGTGGTTTGTGCTAGTACATAAATGTCATGTTTAACCTCGACAATTCCACCTGTGATGGCACGGATAGCATTCCCTTTTGAAGATTTCAAGCCTTGCGATTCATAGACTGTGTGCCAGATGAGTTCACCATCAGCATCATAGTTTGCAGTAATGCAGACTGATTCCTTCTCATCTGTCCAGTATGCCCCAGTAACAACATAAGAATGTGTCTTTGAAGAAGAAACTCCTTTGACTCGGTGGTCGTAGTTGTGTGAATTAGTATATGTCCTTGAAGAAGAAATCCCATTGATTCGATAATTACCTGGACCTGCTGGTTCGAATTTTACTTCCCATTTGGTCTCCATTTCACTACAATTCACGATCAAAATTATTGATAGGACTATATATACTATGTTCTTCATAATGATATTATAGTAACAGCTAACACAGTGTCAAGGGCTTGGGCGCTTTCATGTTGAATTTATGTAACATCTTTGCAACTTCATTCCCTATAATAGTATCGCAATACGAAAAGTGTCTTGACAAAAGGAGCTTTTCTTTCCACGCTTTAGTGTAGAAATGCGGGGCTTTTACTGTTTATTTAGCCCATTCTTTTAGGGCTTCCTTAATCTTCTCTTCAATTTTAATCGCTATTTCTTCCCATTCTTTATCTTTTTTATCTTTCTCGGCTTCGTCTAACCATGATTTTATACCCTTTCGGACTCTTTCTTCAATGCGCTCGCCAAATCGATCCCGATCTCTCTTTTTCAAGCGGTATTTTCTTCGAGTATGTCTAAACATACCGCCAAGGGAAATCATCAAGCCTATAAGATAGCCCAAATTATACGACCAGCCACTATTACTCACCTCATAAATACCCACTTCATTGGTAAATAGACTTATAATAAAGGTTATCACAACAATCAAACCGTGCCATATACCAGCCCAGAACCCTGCATCATGACCCGGGTTGATCTCCTGATCCCATCGTTCGTTATCTGGAGCACAGCTCAGAATTACCAGGGTTATAATAAGCGCCAATCCTAATAATAAATATTTCCTTTTTGCGAGCATACATCCTCCTCGTTGCAATACCTTTTAAGTATATGGAAGATAGGACAACAGTCAATATACAAATTTATATGATAGGTTGTCTTAACTATGTGCCTGGGAAGATTGCAATTGACTTTTTTAATTTTTAAAGTACTATAATTATATATTAAAGGAGGTAATATGAAAGTATTTGCATTCGTGATTTCTGTCGTGCTTACTCTTAGCTTTTTGGCAGGGGTACCGATGTCCCCGGAGCTTGAGAGTAGACTGAAAAAGGAAGGTCGATTCAATGAAGTTATTGAACAGCTTCAGCAAGCTAAGGAAAAAGGCGTGGATCAACCAAATCCAGCTCATTATAATATGCCTCCTGGAGAGCAGACAACACTCCATGCCATTGCCATCCTCGTTGATTTTTCCGATAATGTAGCAACAACACCGAGGGCGCATTTTGATTCGCTCCTTGCATCACAAGGGACCTATTCAACCGGCTCGTTCCGTGATTTCTTTCTGGAAAACAGTTATAATAATATCGATGTTGTTATGACTGTCGTAGGGTGGTTTAGAATGCCACAAACCTATGCCTATTACGTAAACGGACAATATGGCTTTGGACCATATCCGATGAATGCGCAAAGAATGGCTGAGGATGCAGTTTGGGCAGCAGACCCGACCGTAGATTTTTCTCAATTTGATAATGATAATGATGGCTACATAGATGCTCTTTTTATTGTGCATGCAGGACCTGGAGCAGAACAAACCGGTAGTGTCAATGATATTTGGTCCCATGCATGGGTCACGGTCAATGTCCCCTATGTTGATGGTGTCTATGCCTATGGTTATTCGACTGAACCAGAGGACGGTAAGATAGGTGTCTTTTGCCACGAGGCCGGGCATAATGTTTTTGGACTCCCCGATCTATATGATTATGACTATGATTCGTACGGCACTGGGAGATGGTCGCTTATGTCCAATGGCTCATGGAACGGAGGCGGTACATCACCATCGCATCTTGATGCCTGGTGCAAGATACAGACCGGCTTTGTTGCTCCTCAGGTGCCTACGACAAATCAGATGGGTGTGCTTTTTCCAAGAGTTATGGATAATCCTGTAGTCTATAAATTATGGTCTTATGGCACGCCAGGACTTCAATATTTTTTGGTTGAAAACCGACAGCGGGTAGGATTTGATGCTACCTTACCATATGCCGGCATGTTGATCTACCACGTAGATGATGCCCAATCCAATAATAATAACCAATGGTATCCAGGACATACCACATACGGAAATTATCTCGTTGCGGTTGAGCAAGCAGATGGTGCCTGGCATCTTGAACAATATATCAATGCTGGTGATGTAAATGATCCGTGGCCCGGTACCTTGAATAGACGTACTTTCAATGATACTACAATACCGGATACAAAAGACTATTCATTTACTACTACTTATGTTGCTGTAGAAAATATAAGCAATTCTGGCGATACGATGACCGCTGATATCTATGTCAGACCAGTGGGTATTGAAGAAGAAATGTCCACTGAGAAAAATTTATCACTATTCCAAGTCTCACCATCTATCGGCACCAAAAATTTCACAATCTCATTTTTCCAGCCGGATGGTAATGATAATATCACCGTAAAAATACTCGATGTTTCCGGAAGAATCGTAAAAAAATATAACGAAATCAACAAGGGCTCGACAACCTGGAACGGTAATGATAATATCGGCAAACGAGTCTCGCCTGGTGTCTACTTCGTGTACGTTGAATATATGGGTTCAGACGGAGCCAAAAATGCTGCAGAGGTTAAACAAATAATTGTTTTAGATTAGCCCTACCCGAACCCAATAAATATCGATGTCCTGGAATATCATGTTTCCGGGTATCGATATTTAGAAATGACTCTCATTACCAGCTCCCTTGACTTGCCAGTAAATTCGATTATGATATAGGCAAGGAGGAATATGGCAAAAGACGATAAACAAAAAGTCTTGAATGTAGCAATCAGTCAAATTGAAAAACAATTCGGTAAAGGATCCATTATGCGCCTTGGCGACAAAGGAGCAAAAGTAGATGTCAAAGTGATTCCAACTGGCTCAATCGGTCTTGACTTTGCCCTGGGCGTTGGTGGATTCCCACGCGGTCGGGTTGTAGAGATATTTGGGCCAGAAGCAGGTGGTAAGACCACGCTTGCCTTAGAGGCTATTGCTCAGGCTCAAAAAGCTGGTGGAACCGCGATTTTCATTGATGTCGAACACGCTTTTGATCCAAGTTATGCTCAAAATCTTGGGATCAATCTAACTGACCTGCTCATTTCCCAACCAGATACTGCTGAGCAGGCTTTAGAAATTACCGAAATCCTAACTCGTTCTGGCGGTGTTGATATTGTCGTGCTTGATTCAGTTGCCGCCTTAGTACCGAAGGCTGAGATTGCCGGAGAAATGGGTGAACTACAAGTCGGCTTGATTGCCCGTCTCATGTCTCAAGCACTGAGAAAACTGACTGGCGTCATCAGCAAATCAAATACCTGCGCAGTTTTCATCAACCAAATACGCTACAAAATCGGGGTTATATATGGTTCGCCCGAAACAACACCTGGCGGCATGGCGTTAAAGTTTCATTCGTCAGTCCGATGTGATATTAGACGGATCGCCACGATAAAGAAAGGCGATACAATGATCGGTTCAAGAACAAGGGTTAGGGTGGTAAAGAACAAACTCGCACCACCTTTTAAGAAAGTAGAGTTCGATATTATTTACGGAGAAGGAATCTCCAAATATGGAGAATTAGTCGATATCGGCGTGGATCTGAATATTATCCAGAAAGCAGGTTCCTGGTATTCTTACGGCGACGAACGAATCGGCCAAGGACGTGATGCCGTAATAGAGTTATTAAAAACAGATAGCGACATCGCCCAGAAAATCGAACAGAAAATACGCGCAGAGATGAAGCCTGCACAGATATCCAAGCGTGAAGATAAGCAAGATCGAAGCTCAGAAAAAAAATAGGAAACGTTGTTCCATATTTATCGACGGTGAATTCAGATTTGGATTACCCGAGAAAATAGTTCTCCAGTATGGTTTGTATGAAGGTATTGAAATTACCGACCGAGAAATCGATGAAATTGTGCACCATGCAGAAAAAGCCAAAATCATGGAGCGGGCATTCAAAATACTCCACTATCGTGAAAGGTCAGTTGAGGAACTCAGGGATAGACTGATGCGTATTGGTTTTGACAATTCACTCGTAGATGAAGTGATTGACGAATTGATCGCTGATAAAACCCTTGACGATAAACGGTTTGCCAGGGCTTTTGTAAATGACTATACAAGCTTAAAGCCAAAGGGGAATCGTTTCATCTTAAGCGAACTGACTAGAAGGGGTGTTGATAGGGAAATCATTACGAATTTGCTTGACACAAGGGATGAGGGAGAACTGATAAGAAATTACATCGAAAAAAAAGCGCGCAATTTAGATATGAAAAACCCTAAAGAACGCCAAAAACTTGTCCGTCGCTTACTGGTTCGAGGATTCACCCCAAGCCTTGTATATGAAATTATTAAGGGGGAGAGATAAAGAGAGGGGGATAGATATATGAAAAGCAATGAACTGCGCACAAGTTTCCTGGAATTCTTTAAAGATAAAGACCATACCATTGTTCCTTCAATGTCCCTTATACCAAAGGATGATCCAAGCCTCCTTTTTACCAACGCGGGCATGGTTCAGTTCAAACCCCTGTGGACCGGCGCCATCCCCCTGCCTTATCGACGCGCAACAAGTGTCCAGAAGTGTTTAAGAACACCAGACTTAGATAATGTTGGAAAAACCCGGCGCCACCTCACCTTTTTTGAAATGTTGGGGAATTTCTCGTTTGGTGATTATTTTCAAGAAGAAGCAATCGTCTGGGCTTGGGAATATTTAATTAAGGTATTGAAAATAGACAAAAAGAAATTTTATGTCTCTGTATATGAAGATGATAAGGAAGCATATGATATCTGGAATAAAAGAATAGGGTTGAAACCGGCGAGAATTTTCAAGTTTGGAAAAGAGGATAATTTTTGGGGACCTGCGGGGAATTCTGGACCATGTGGACCATGTTCAGAAATATTTTATGATTTAGGTAAAAAATTTTCTTGTGGCAAAAAAAGCTGTGCACCTGGATGCGATTGTGATCGTTTTCCTGAAATTTGGAATTTGGTTTTTCCACAATTTAACCAAAAAGTGAACGGTGAACGGCTGCCATTAAAGAACCGTGGCATAGATACAGGTATGGGTTTTGAACGCCTTGCTGCAGTTATCCAAAACAAGAATTCGCCTTTCACAACTGATCTTTTCCATTCTATTGTTGAAGATATAAGCCGGATTAAAAAAGTAAAATATGGCAAAAAGCATAACCTAGATGTAACAATGAATATCATCGCCGATCACATCAGGGCATTAGTCTTTGCTATCGCTGATGGCATTATTCCCTCAAATGAAGAACGTGGATACGTACTTCGAAGAATTTTGAGGAGAGCCGTAAGACTATCAAGGAATTTAGGCGAGGAAGAAGTTTTTCTCTATAAATTAGTCCCGAGGGTCATAGAGATAAATCAGAATGCTTACCCAGATATAACTGAGCGAAGAGAAGAAATTACTCTTATTATAAAATCAGAGGAAGAAAGGTTTCTCGCAACACTGGAAAAGGGCTTGCACCAGTTTGAGGAAATATGCGAAGCCCGCAATTCTATCTCTGGCGAACAGGCGTTCAAACTCTATGATACATACGGATTCCCCATTGAATTAATTCAGGAAATAGCCAAGGAAAAAGGTATTAGTGTTGATGAAAAAGGCTTCATGGCTATGCTTGAACAAGCCCGCGAGATCTCAAAAGCAGAAACAAAATTTATTCCCAAGGGTGAGTGGACTATCTTAACCGATGAAAATGGTACATTCATTGGTTACGATAAAGTCAGCGTTGAAACCAAAATAATAAAATTTAATGCGCATGAAAAGATCATTGAGATAGTATTAAAAGAATCACCTTTTTACGCTGAGGCTGGAGGTCAGGTAGGCGACCAAGGTGAAATTGTCGGCAAAACCTATAAATTGATAGTCCAGGATACTTACTGGCACCAGGGCATGATTGTATGCCATTGCAAACTTACTCAAGGTAAGTTTACACCTGGCAAAGTTGTTGCTGAGGTAGATTTAAGGAAACGCAAAGAAAGCGCGCGTGCGCATACGGCAACCCATCTACTCCATGCTGCGCTCAGGAAAACCCTTGGCGAACATGCCCGCCAGGAAGGTTCGTTCGTTGAACCAGGAAGGTTCCGTTTTGACTTTACGCACTTTAAGCCGTTGAGCAACGATGAAATCAATGTCATTGAAAATCTAGTAAACGAAAAGGTCCTGGACAATATACCCGTTGAAAAATTCAATACGACATTGGATGAGGCAAAACGACTCGGTGCAATGGCGATATTCGGCGAGAAATACGGTGATAAAGTCAGGGTGGTTAAGATCAATGATTTCTCAATTGAACTCTGTGGAGGGATCCACCTTGATAATACAGGCGAAATTGGTCTCTTCAAGATTATCTCGCAGGAAGCTGCAGCGGCTGGTATAAGAAGGGTAGAGGCTGTAGTTGGTCTTAGATTATTTGAAGCACTGAGGAAGAGTGTAAGCACCATAAAAGAACTCTCCCAAATTCTCGGAACAGATAAAGACCTAATTAAAAAGGCTTATGATTTTCAAGAAAGATTAAAAGAATTAGAAAAACTGCATCAGGAAACAAGTGTTCAATTAGCACGCATTAAAGCGAATGAATTGGTGAGAAAACTTAAGAAGGAAAAATCAAAAATCATTGCCCAACAGTTTGACAAGTATAGCCCTGATGCAATAAGATTAACTGCTGATTTTATCAGAGAAGATACAAAGAATTGTATCGGCATTTTCTATCAAGAAATCAATGGTAAATTAAATTATTTAATTTTTGTGGGACAGAATCTGGTTAAAAAACGTCCAGCCAATAAACTCATCAAAGATGTCAGCAAAATCCTTGGCGGCGGCGGGGGTGGTCGACCCCACATGGCAGAAGGCGGCGGTGGCGACCCAAAAAAGGTCGCAGAAGCAATTGATTTTCTGAAAAACAAAATCGAGTAGTCCTCTGATTTATCAGGCATGAATTGACCACTATTTTAATGTACAGGTCATTAGCTTTGTTTGATAAATCAAACGACTACAAACACGCACCTGTAATCCCCTGATTTATCAGGCAATACTCGATGAATCGAGCAACTACACTTTCCACGCTAATGTAGTCCCCCGATTTATCGGGGAAAAAGCAAATATATAACCCTTGAAATTTAACTAAATGTATATAGAATTACATAAAGAAAAAAGGAGGAAGACATGAAGAAAATTCTTATCGTTATTGCAATACTATTGTTTGTTGTGGCAGCGGATGCCAAGCGCTACAGGTCATTGGTTGAGGTTGAACCAAAGGTTAGTCTTTATATTGGCAGTGTGCGTTTTGGACTCGGTTGTGACGTAATATTCAACCCCTTGAAAACAGTGGGGTTTCGCTTTAGTGGCACAGAACTCAGTTTTGGTGATTATACCCAATTCTACTTGAATTTTGGCAGCTCTCTTGATGCACTCATTTATTTCCCGATGCGGGGTCCGCAACCCTACGTGCATGCTGGTTTTGGGTTTAATATGATTGATACTGAAGCCGGTTCAAATACGCATTTCACAATCCGCGGCGGCTTAGGTTTAACCTATCCATGGAGCCGGGCAACCAACCTTTTTGTTGAACCCGGTGTGATTATCACCGACCTCGGTGACTTAGATACTGATGTCATATTTCGTCTTTCAGTAGGAGCAAGGTTTGGTGTTTTGAAATGATCGAAGAAACGATCATTTCCAGGGCCATAATTGAGTCTTATCTTAAAGATTTACTTGCCTCAGTTGAAAGCGATGTCATAATCGGCGGTGCTGGACCATCAGGACTATGCGCTGGCTATTATCTCGCACAAAAGGGCGTTAAAACTGTACTCTTTGAACGAGGACTCAAACTTGGTGGTGGTTTGCCGGGCGGTGGCATTATGTTCAATCGAATCGTCGTACAAGATGAAGCAAAACATTTGCTCGATGAATTCGGCATTGGTTATCATGAATACCAGCCCGGCTATTACGTCGCCAATTCATTAGAGACAACCGCGTGCTTAGCTAATAAAGCGATAAAGGCAGGTCTTCGGATTTACAATCTGATTTCTATTGAAGATGTCATTGTCCGTGAAAAGAGCGTGAACGGAGTTGTTATTAACTGGTCGAGTGTTGAATTAGCAAAGCTCCACATCGATCCATTATCTTTCAAGTCCAAAGTAGTGATCGATGCAACTGGTCACCCGTGCGAGATAGCTCATATCGTCGAGAGGAAAAGTGGCGGTAAACTGCTCACACCTTCAGGAAAAATCGAGGGTGAAAAGTCCATGTGGGCAGAGGTTGCTGAACAATTAACTATGGAAAATACCAGGGAGGTCTTTCCCAATTTATATGTCACTGGCATGGCGGCAAATGCCGCATTTGGTGGGCCAAGGATGGGTCCTATTTTTGGCGGCATGCTATTGTCAGGCAAAAAAGTCGCTGAAATAGTGATTAAAAAACTTTGAATACAAGACGAGCCTAAAGGCCTGCCTGTGCGTTCGCACCTGTCTGCCGTGCCAACGGCACAGGTAGACGCAGACAGGCTCTACTCCGTTAGTATAATAAAAAAAATGAAGTTGGGAAGATACGAGAATAAAAAAGGACGAAGTTGAGAAGATACGAAGATATGAGGATAAGAAAAAAAAGAAATCAAGTTGATGCCAATCCGGAGTAGGGCGTTTACGCCCGTTAAGAAAGCGTGTTACATTCAACTACACCAACCAAATTAAAAGAAAAGCGGGGAATAACAAAGTATTTTGAAAACCTAGGTTTGTTTTCAAAAAATGCCCGATTATTCCTTATCGGGACATTCTTTATGGGTATGGGGTTTTCTGGTTTTATGCTGCTTTTCAATCTCTACCTTAAAGAAATGGGCTTTCTGGAAAGTCGAATCGGCAACATAATAACTGCAACAACGCTGGGTACACTTATAATGGCATTACCTGCTTCAGTATTGATTAGAAAGGTCCCAATAAAACGTCTCCTCTTAATTGCCACACCGATTGCAACATTCTCCTACCTAATCCAGGTAAGTGTATCAACATATCATTTGATTATCGCCGGTGGGTTTATGGCTGGTTTAGCTGCGGTTTTCTCAAGGGTTGCCTCCGCGCCATTTTTCATG
>Ga0209986_10003998_pt1 | contig 12700 bp, 9 predicted proteins | sample BlataG_FD_183168 | JGI IMG/M metagenome (GOLD analysis project Ga0209986, IMG submission 183168) | Deep subsurface microbial communities from Black Sea to uncover new lineages of life (NeLLi) - Black_00105 metaG (SPAdes) (version 2) | ecosystem: Environmental > Aquatic > Marine > Oceanic >...
CTCGCAATGATAATTCATCTAACAATATGTTTATTCAAGTTGCAGTTTCCTGATAACCTCTGCCTGATCAACCGGAAGCCGGTCAATTCTGACACCTACCGCATTATATACTGCATTAGTAATCGCAGGAGTTGTCGGAATGCTGACAATTTCACCAACACCCTTTGCGCCATAAGGTCCTCCCGCGGTTGGATGCTCAACGACTATTGTGGTAATTTCAGGTGTAAAAATAATAGAGGGGACGCGGTAGCGCGCCATCCGGTCCGTGAACACCTGTCCGTCTTCGACTATGAATTCTTCGGTAAGCGCATTTCCCAATCCCATCATCACTCCCCCTTCCATCTGACCCTCCAGACCCAAAGGGTTGATCGCCTTTCCAACGTCATTGGCTGCGATCACTCTCAAAACGCGCACCTCACCTGTTTTTGTGTTAACCTCCACTTCTGCTGCTTGGGCGGCAAAGGAGTAAGCAAAATGCATGTCGCCGCCCTCTCCTAATGGGTCCGTGGTTGGCGCCCAGTACTCATACAGGACACGCGGTTCTCGACCTTCTGCCCGCATTAAACCCACGATCTCTCCAAGTGGGATTGATTTACCATCCACCTGCGCTAATCCCTCAATAAAACGGATCGATTCAGGGGGTTGGTCGAATCTTTCAGCCAGCGTGGTCGTGATTGCCTGTCGCAGCGTCCTGGCAGCATGCAGGGCTGCATTTCCTGTTACGTACGTCTGCCGCGAGGCAGTCGTTGGTCCCCCATCGGGTGTGAGGTCCGTATCCATTACCAGGACCCTCACACTGGTATTTTTCAGTCCAAATTCTTCCGCCACGATCATCTGCAGCACTGTGACCAGACCTTGCCCTAATTCTGCAGAAGATGTCCGCACCTCCAGTGTGCCATCTTCAAACAATTCTACTTCAGCACCTGCCTTGTCTGGAGCACCGCCGCCAAGACCTGTGTTCTTATAGGCTGCAGCAAATCCCCACGAACGGCGTAAATGTGGCGCCTCTAAAACCTCTCTTGATTCAAAGGGGTTTCCATCTGCCAGGCGTTTTACTTCGGATGCCACGCGGTCAATACATTCCACCAGTCCAACGCTTTCGTGCAGCGTTTGACCAGTGTTTGTCACGCTTCCAACTCGCAATGCATTTATACGCCGAAGTTCGATTGGATCAATATCCAAACGCTCAGCGAGCATATCCATCATACTTTCCACCGCAAACGCAGATTGGGTAACACCGAAACCGCGGAAGGCTCCTGCCGGGGGGTTATTGGTGTACATGGCGTAGCAATCCGCTCGTGCGTGCGGGATCTCGTACGGACCCGAAGAATGGGTCGTAGCGCGAGTCATCACCTTCTCGCCCAGAGAAGCATATGCGCCTGTATCTCCGTACAGCTCGGTCTCCACTGCTATCAGACGACCATTTTCCTCAGCGCCCACTTTGACTCGGATTTGAGTCGCGTGCCGCTTTGGATGCGCAATCAAGCTCTCATGCCGGTCGTAGAGCAGCTTAACTGGACGACCCGTTTCCTGAGCCAGAAGCGCCGCGTGAATCTGCCCGGCGATATCTTCTTTGCCGCCAAAACCACCCCCCATCAACTGCCCTATGACACGCACACGCTCTTCAGGCACTCCCAGAACGCGCGCTGTTTGGCTGCGGTCTGCGTAAGGTATTTGTGAACCAACGTAAATTTCCATCCGCCCATCCGGCGCAGGTCTTGCGATGCTGCACTCGGGCTCCAGGAATGCATGCTCTGTGATTGGCGTAAAGAAAGTGTGCTCAAGGATGACGTCTGAACCAGCAAAACCCTGAGAGACATCCCCCTTGCGCACTTTGATATGCTTGAGCAAATTCCCTGATGAGTGCAGTCTGGGAGCATCAGGCTGATGCGCCTGAACCGGGTCGCTGATGACGGGCTGGGGATCATAATCGACCTCGATCAAGTCAAGCGCCTGGGTGGCAATCTCCCGCGTCTCGGCAGCCACAAGCGCAACCGCATCACCCACGTAACGAATTCTACCCCCCACGCCGGCTAATACCGGCCAATCATAGATTACCAGCCCGTGAGTGACCTCACCGGGGATATCTTCTGCCGTTATCACAGCCTCAACCCCAGGCAATGCGTACGCTTTTTCAACATCGATACCTGTTACGACCGCATGTGGGATTCCAGCGCGTTTGACCCGCGCGTAAAGCATGTCTTCAAACTGCAGGTCATCAGTGAACTTAGCATCACCGGTGACTTTGGCGACTGCATCGGGTCGCGATTGGATCGTGCCGACAACCGCCAATTGCGGCGCTGATCTGCCCATTGATGAACTGCCCAGCCCAGAACTCGCCGGTATAGATGGCTGCCGGATCGCCTTTTTTGTGCTCAGCGACTCCGACGCAGCCTGGATTGCCCCAATGATCGCAGGATATCCCGCGCACCGGCACAGCGTATCTTTAAGCGCCTGTCGAATCTCGATTTCAGTGGGAGCAGGATTGCACTGTAATAATGCGTATGCGGTCATCAACTGACCCGGGATGCAAAACCCGCACTGCACGGCGCCATAGACCACAAATGCCTCTTGAAGAGGATGTAATCCGTCTTGACCCGGGCTCTCGTTATCAATAAACGTCGATAGTTTGGCTAAACCCTCAATCGTAAGCACCTTCTTGCCAGCCGCCTTTACTGCGGGATAGGTGCAGGACAGGACAGGCTCTCCGTCCAATAGAACGGTGCAAGCGCCGCACTCATCTTCGCTGCAGCCGATCTTTGTGCCGGTTAAACGCATGCGTTCTCGCAGCAGCTCTGCGAGCATCTCACCCGGCTTTGGTTCAAAATCGATTTGCTTACCGTTAATATTTATTTCCATATAATATTCAGTCCCATATCAATATTCAGTCCAATATCAATATTCAGTCCAATATCAATATTCAGTCCCATATCAATATTCAATACCATATCCAATTTATCAAAAAGAGTTGCCGGAATATATATTCACGATCGATGATTCAAGAATCGGCTTGATCTTCGGCACGCATCCAGGCAATCGACAGCGTTTCTTCTAACAGAACACCAGAAATATGGCGCCGGTATTCCGAGGTCGCCCTGTGCGGGCTGGTGCGAAAACGGGATTCAGATAACAGGGTTTCTTTTGCTTGGGAAAGTATTTTCTCATCAAGGTGTTTCCCCTTCAGGAACGCCTCAGTATTGCTGGCACGTTTCGGGGTAGGTCCCGAAGGTCCAACCGCTATCCGGCTGTCCAAAATGCGGTCGTCTGCGCGTTTGATCCACACCCCCATATTCAGAATTGCGATAGCCACTCCTTGAGGGCGCATTACACGTTGAAAAACAGAAGCCTCGCCAGGTGATTTTAACGGGATAATGAACCCGACTAAGATTTCTGCGCGCGGTTCTAAAGCTGATTGTCCAGGACCGAGGAACAGATCAGTTAATTGAAGGAACTTACGTTCTCGCGCCCTGGCGACTTCAGCCATCGCTCCAAGCGATAGCAGGGATATCGTGCCGTCTCCGGCTGGAAGTGCATGGGCTACGTTGCCGCCAAGAGTAGCAGTATTGCGCACCTGAGGTCCACCTATTAAGCGGCAAGCCTCGATTAAAGCCTGGGCATGTTCATTTACAATCTGAGATTCGATTATCGTGTTCAACGGTACCCCTGCACCGATAAACAATGAGCCCTGGCGCAGTTCCAGGGAAGTCAATTCGGGGATATTTGTAACATCAACCAGGGTATCGACCGGGGGATGGCGACCTTGCTGCAAATCCAACATCAAGTCCGTACCGCCAGCGATTACACGGGCGCTGCCAGGCGCTTCAGCAAGCGTCTGCAGGGCATCTGTTACTGTTTGTGCCAGATAGTATTCTGTCCAGAGAGCCACGGATCGGCGCTTACCTTTCGAATAGGTTTTGAACGGAGGCACTTTTCGACGGGTGATCTAATATGAAGGACATTACCCGACGCCACCACAAATTATTACTGCGGCGACCACCGATCCAGATTTTCCATTTTAACATGAAATTCGCTCCCGTACGAGTTTTTTCAAAAATCCACAAAATACGTGCAATATTAATTTTGTGGAAGCAGATCAATAAAAAACGTTTATAATCAAACGTTGGCGGAAAAACCTTCGCACAATATAGATAAATAGAATAATTACCTGTTCCCGAAAATTCTTTATCGATCTCAACAAAATTCTACATTCCAATTATTAGGAGAAGATAATGACAAATCAACTTACGGCAGCATTGAGTTACGCCCAAGAAAACAAGGACCAAATTCTGGATGAACTGATTGAATTTGTGAGCATCCCATCAGTTTCCACTGACCCCGAAAAAAAGACGGAGATGCAGCGTGCAGCCCAATGGGTGGCAAATCAAATGCACAGCCTGGGGTTCGAGAATGTAAAGATTCTCCCCACGGCACGACATCCTGTTGTTTACGGAGAATCGCTGAAAGCCGGATCTGATAAACCCACCGTCTTGATATACGGTCATTACGATGTACAGCCAGCTGAACCTTTAGAATTGTGGGGAACACCCCCATTCGAACCGACTCAACAAGGCGAAAATCTCTATGGGCGAGGAGCTTCCGATATGAAAGGGCAGGTTGTTGCCAGCCTTAAAGCCGTGGAAGCCTATGCGCATACTGGAGACTTACCGATAAATGTAAAGTTCATCATTGAAGGGGAAGAAGAAATCGGATCACCCAGCCTGGAGAAATTTCTCACTGAAAACAAAGACATGCTGTCCAGTGATTTCGCTATAAATCCTGATACAGGTATGATCGGCGCTGACACGCCGACAATTACCTATGGGTTGCGCGGCCTGGCTTATTTTGAACTGCGTGTTACAGGACCCGAACACGATCTGCACTCCGGGATTTTTGGCGGCGCAGTGCACAATCCTGCCCAGGCGCTGTGTGAATTGATCGCAGGGATGCATGATGGAAATGGACGAGTGACCTTACCAGGTTTTTACGATTCGGTTCGCTCACTCGATGATGAAGAACGCGCAGAACTGGCACGATTGCCTTTAGATGAAACTTTTTACCTGAAACAAACCGGAGCGCCTGAATTATTTGGCGAAACAGGATATACCGCCTATGAACGTGTGGGCGCGCGACCGACGTTGGAAGTCAATGGATTGCTTTCCGGCTTCACTGGAGAAGGATCAAAAACCGTGCTGCCAGCCAAGGCTATGGCAAAGATTTCTATGCGCCTGGTGCCAGACCAAAATCCTGATGAGGTTTACAAGCAATTTATGCGCTACCTGGAGGAATACGCACCTCCCACGATTCGCTGGGAGCTGGAGGATTTGAATCAAGGCGACGCGGCTATTACTGATTGCACCATGCCCGGTGTTGTAGCACTGAGCCAGGCTATGGAAGCAACCTGGGGCAAAAAACCTGTCTATAAACGCGAAGGTGGCTCTGTTCCCGTCGTAGCCCAAATGCAAAAAATTCTGGGCATCGAATCGGTGCTCACGGGTTTCGGGCTGCCGGATGATAACCTGCACGCTCCCAATGAGAAAATTCACCTGCCAACCTTTTTCAATGGCATTGACACCTTTATCCGCTATTTAGATATTCTCAGCGAATAATCGACTGCAAGGGACAGGGATTCACTGGATAACCTGCGATTTGATCTTTACCCTCCCAAAAGAGTGTGTAAATCATGCCCATGGAATGGATATTCGATTAACAAATCTTAATAAGCACCTTTAAACATGAAATTAGGGTTGACGAGCCACATACAAACTCTTAAAATCAATGCGATATGAGTGAACAACTTCCGATGTACGGCGGACAAGCAGTAATTGAAGGGGTGATGATGCGCGGCTCCCAAAGCGTCGCGATAGCCATGCGTGCCCCAAACGAGGAAATCGTCATCCACAGCGAGCCGTTGGGCGGCATATATAAAAGCAAGATCATCAAAATCCCTTTTTTGCGTGGTCTGGTGGCACTGTGGGATGCTCTAGGTTTGGGAATCAGGGCATTGACGATTTCAGCTAACATCCAAACCGGCGAAGATGAAAAATTAGAAGGTCCGGCATTGTACTTAACATTGGCAATTTCGTTGACATTCGGAATCGGCTTGTTTTTCTTGTTGCCAGCAGCAGTTGGACAGCTCAGCGAGCGCGTACTTGGAATAAGCTCCTGGTGGAGCAATCTATTAGAAGGCTTGCTCCGGCTTTCATTACTGGTAGGGTATATTTGGATTATCGGAAAATCATCCGAGATATCGCGTGTCTTTGCATACCATGGATCTGAACACAAAACCATCAACGCCTTTGAAGCCGGAGCTGATCTTACGCCGGAAACCGTCACCCATTTCTCCTTAGAACACCCCCGCTGCGGGACAGCATTTTTGCTCTCACTGGTCCTATTATCGGTACTTGTATTCAGTTTGTTAGGACCACTACCCATGTTCTGGCGGTTAGCCAGCCGCATCCTGCTGATACCGGTCTTGGCTGGCATTGCGTACGAGTACATCCGCTGGACTGCCAATCACCTAGACTCGAAAGTTGTCCGTACAATGATCAAACCTAACTTGGCGCTGCAGCATTTGACAACCCGGGAACCGACACTTCAAATGCTAGAAGTCTCCATTGCGGCATTCAATACAATGCGGTCGGGTGAATCCCAAGAACTTTCGGGTGAACCTCGAATGAGTGTATAAACTTCATACTGCCGTTTGTTGGGGGTGAATTGGACAGGAATTTAAATCTTCCATTCTACTTACTGGAAGTAAAATACTATAGATGGCAATCGCAGCCAAGAAACTACGTATAGCACTCATAATATTATTCGTTTTGTTTCCAATGCTCCAACTGGGATTTTCGGGATGCTCCCTGCTCCCAGGTTCAAAACAGCCATCCTCCACACCCACGGAAACCCACGCTCCAACCTTTACCACGGCTTCACTTCCTGATCTCGTCATAGGAGATGTGACTATCGAGATAGATTCAAATAATCCATGTGCAACTGACAAAGATGGAAAATTGATACGGGTACAGGTCAAAAACCAGGGAGAAGCGGACGCGGGACCTTTCATTGTAGAGATGCATGATGCCTGGCGGCTGATTGAGGACGGCTTAACAATAGGCGCGGAAACAATAGTCTGGTTTCCAGGTGATGATACAGCAACCATCAAAGTAGATGCCACTGAGCAGATTTCGGAGAGAGATGAAAGGAATAATCAAATCACTCGTGAATTCGAAATTCCCTCTCCTCCACCGCATTGTTTTCAGACGCCTACTCCAACTGCAGCTATCATTAAACCCCTGCATACTCTTGAGGGACATACTGGAGCGGTATTGAGCGTATCTTTTTCGCCGGATGGCAACCTGGTTGCTTCCGGTTCGGTCGATAATACGCTACGTCTGTGGCGGGTGGATGAAGCAGCCCTGCTGAGAACTATGCGCGGTCATCCATTTCCTGTATTAACACTGCAGTTCACCCCTGATGGGGCAATTCTGGCGACAGGATCTACAGACGGGCTGGGTCGATTATGGCGCGTTTCTAACGGCAAGCTGACTGGATTTCTTGATGGGCACGCAGGATGGGTCACCAGTTTGGACATTTCTAATGATGGCAAGCTTATCGTCTCGTGTGCAGAAGACTATACTGTCCGGATTTGGCGTACAGTGGACGGAAAGCTGGTCCAGACGATCGACGAGGGTATGGCAGCGATTAACGACGTAAAATTTTCACCAGATAATGAATCAATAGCCTGGGCTGAAGCTGACGGCAACGTACGTCTTCGTACTCTTGCCGGGTCATGGCTTCACTTTCTTAAGGATACAGACGAAGCAGCCACCAGTATTGCTTTCTCGCCAGACGGAAGATCACTTGCCGTTGGTTATGCAGACGGCGTTATACGAATTTTGGACGTGGTTAATGGAGATTTAATGGGTGTCATTCAGGGTCATGGGGATGCGGTATCCAGCCTGACTTTTTCGCCGGATGGTCAATGGATGGTTTCCGGTTCATTAGACAGTACGATACGGCTCTGGTCGCTAGAAGATCAAGGAGCCACTATTATTCCTTTGTTCATCCTGGGCGGACATACCGGTAGTGTAAACAGTGTGGAATTTTCTCCAAAAGGGGGGCTGATCGCATCAGGCTCAAGTGACAGTACAGTGCGATTGTGGGAGATTCCCGAAGAAGAATAATATTCGAGCAAAATTATGGGTTTTTCTACTCGCAAGCTGATCGTTTTAATCAGCTTTTTCAGTTTACTGGTGTTAGCATTGTCTGCCTGTGGCGTCCTCTCCTGGACGAGCGCACACTTTGCTACACCTGAAACAAACCAAGAACTTTTCAAAGGAGTTACCTATTTCCGGCAGGTTCGACCATCGCCTCGTATGATGGTCGTCCATGTTGTAATTATAGACCTGAAGAAATCAGATATCAAGACTTTAGTCACACCCGGCAAACCGAGGGCGGAATACCCCCTGAATGCGCGCACTACATCCCAATTTCTGGAAGAATTCAACGTGCAGTTAGCGATCAACGGGGACGGCTTTACTCCCTGGCATTCAAATGGACTGCATGACTATTACCCCCATCCGGGAGACCCAGTTGCTCCTATCGGATTGGCTGCTTCACAGGGAAAAATCTACTCACAAAATATCGACAGCGAGCCGGTGCTTTACCTCTCCCCAACCAATCAAGCCCACTTTAATACTGCGGCGGGAAAAATATTCAACGCAATATCTGGAAACATAATGCTGGTTGAAAAAGGTAAAATATCCCCGGATTTGAAAACCGACCTTCCAGATGAACACAACCAACCCCAACCGCGCACGGCGGTTGGATTAGATAAAAACGGCAAAAAATTGACCATCGTAATCGTTGATGGCAGGCAGACAGGTTACAGTCAGGGAGCGACTTTACTAGAATTAGCTGGGATCTTGTTGGAATTCAACGTACACAATGGCATGAACTTGGATGGCGGCGGATCATCAACACTGGTTGTTATGGACTCGGAAGGCAAATCAAAAGTGCTGAACTCGCCGGTTGACAACCTTATCCCCGGGCGTGAAAGGGCTATCGCCAACCATTTAGGATTCTTTGCCAAACCAAAAAAATAATCGCTATCATTCCCCCATAACCTGCACAACCAGCTTACGACGTCGAGAGCGGTTATCAAAATCTACAAATATAATTTGCTGCCATGTACCCAGGGTGAGACGGCGGTCAACAAAGGGAACTGTGAACGAAGATTTTAGAAGCGCCGCCCGGACATGGCTGTGACCATTTCCGTCCCCCCATTTCAAATTATGTTGATAATTCCTTTCGGGGGGCAAGATCTCATCAAACATTCGTTTCAAGTCACTAATACAACCCGATTCAAATTCGATGGTCGTCAATGCGGTTGTAGCAGATGGCGAAAAAATTGTCGCAATACCATCATTCAAACCGCTCTCTCTCACAACGCTGCTTACCTGGTCTGTGATATTGACGACGTCGGCATCCCCACGAGCTGATAATTGGATAGACATTGTTTCTACAGCCATAGCATCTCCTGCTTGGATATTAATTATTCGATTTGAATTGTATTGCAGAAAAAATAATTAAAAATAATTCTACTTTGTATTTTTCACTACTATCAGTGCTCGTTGTCCTCTGCAAATTCCTCCAGCAGCGCCCAGGCCTCTCCCAGATCTGGCGTGTCGAACCCTTCCGAAAACCAACCATAGATCTCCCCCAGCATCTGTCCAGCCTCGTCCACTTTGCCCTGCTTCTGCCACAAACGAGCTAAGCTCGTAGATGCTCGCAGCTCCCACGACTTTGCCTTCTGCTGGCGGGCTACCCCAATAGCCCGAGGGTATGAGAGATTAGGGCTGCTCAATAATAAATAGAAATGCACCTAAAACAATGCTGAAGACAGGAGCAGGAAACACCCTGATCTTTGGAAAATGGAGGTGAACCCACAAGCCGCTGGCGACTGCTGGCGGCAATTTTTATGAAAATTCAAGCTTGTTCAACAGATATATAATGCTAAAATTAGGTTATTGATCTCTCATTGAAAAAGGATTGCATATCATGGGTAATAGATACGTTGATTGGTTACGTCAGGCTGAAGCCGATCTTCGACACGCCCGCAACTCACTGGAAGACGGTGATTATGAGTGGAGTTGTTTTGCTACGCATCAAGCCGCTGAAAAAGCGCTGAAGGCTGTTTTTCTCAAACAGGGTATGGATGCGTGGGGACATACTCTGACGGTGTTGATCGGCAACTTTCCAAAATCCATGGAACAACCCTCGGAGATCCTGGTAGATTATGCTCGCATTTTGGACAAGTACTATATTCCCACACGCTCTCCGAACGGTTTTGAGTCTGGTGCGCCAACGGATTTTTACACAAAAGGAGAAGCCCAAAGCGCGGTTAGCCAAGCAGAGGCAATCATTGAGTTCTGTCGTCATCAAATCGATTGATCGAGAGCAGATTCGGCGAGCCGTCCTTTCATACGTAGCTCAACTGCGCCAGCAGCACCCGGAAGTAGAACGGGTGATATGGTTCGGCTCCTGGATGACTGGACTGCCAACCCCTGGGAGTGATGTAGATCTCTGTCTGATCGTTTCTTCGTCTGACAAACCTGCTCGCGATCGTATCTCAGACTACCTACCGCTCGGTTTTCCAGTGGGCGTCGATCTATTCGCCTACACGCAAACTGAATTTGACCATTTAAGGCAGTCGTCGCCAGACTGGTATCAGGCGATCACTACGGGAGTGGATATCTGAGCGGGCTTTTAAGCCGACTCGAGGTAGCGCGCCAGTTCCCAATCCGACACCTCGGTACGGTACTCCTCAATCTCGGCCCATTTCGCCCTGAAGAATGCCTCGTAGATCACAGGACCCAGGGCTGCTTGTAACACTTGATCGGCTTCCAATTCCCGCAAAGCTTCAGCTAATGAGCCAGGCAATTCCGGAATATTTCTTTGCCGGCGTTCTTCGGGCGTTAGCAGATAAACATTGACATCATTTAGTGGTTCAGGGCAAGCAAGATTATTGTCAATTCCATCAAGAGCTGCCGCTAACATGGCTGTGAACGCCAGATATGGATTGGTCGATGGATCCGGACAGCGCAGTTCAGCCCGCATTGAATTCTCGCGACCGACCGTGTAATGCGGTATGCGGATCAACGCCGAGCGGTTTATCTGCGCCCATCCGACGTACACAGGGGCTTCGTATCCGGGCACCAATCTTTTATATGAATTAACAGTGGGAGCCACAACAGCAGCCAGGGCGCGGGCATGTTTTAATTGACCGGCGATAAATCCATACGCCAATTCGGATAAATGAGCGCTATCATCCGCGCTGTAGAAAAGATTTACACCTTCGGAAGTGATCAGAGACTGGTGGCAATGCATACCAGTCCCGTTGATCCCAAATATCGGCTTGGGCATAAACGAGGCAATTAATTCATGTTGAGCTGCTATGGCTTTTACTGTGTATTTCAAAGTCAATACATTGTCGGCGGCTTTTAATGCGTTGGCGAACTGAAAGTCAATTTCGTGCTGACCCAAAGCCACCTCATGGTGTCCCATTTCAATCTTCAACCCCATACTTTCAAGTGCATCCATCAGCTCTGTCCGCACCTGCACGGCTTCATCATTGGCCGAAAAATCGAAGTACCCTCCCACATCATGCGGCACAGGGTGGATACTCTGAGGTCCATTGCGTTTAAAAAGGAAAAATTCTGGTTCGGGACCCACATTGAACTTCCAACCCTTCTTTTCAATAATTGCCAGAGAATGTTTTAGAATGTAGCGCGGGTCTCCTTGAAATGGGGAACCATCTGGGAGGTAAATATCGCAAAAAACGCGTCCACGCCGCGCCTCTATGGGTGTCCAGGGTAAGATGGCGTAAGTGTCGGGGTCAATCACCAACCGCATGTCGCTTTCCTGAATGCGGGCGAAGCCCTCTACTGACGATCCGTCAAACCATATCCCGTCCATCATAGCCGTTTGGACACGATTGGCAGGGATATCCACACTCTTGACAGCGCCTGTCACATCTGTGAATTGAAGCGAGATGAACTTCACGCCATCTTCTTTTACACGATCTGCTAAATCTTTCCCATCCATCATCTCTCCTCCTGCTTCATAATGCCAGCATTCTAGCAAACCAATCATCTTTCGTCAACGTTACCCTTTATCCAATTTTTGGTAATCTGACACTTTTATCCTGAATTTGCACTTTTCCTTCAAAAAATCTACGGGCATTTTTTACCACTTAGACCGTGGAGAACGCTGAGAAAAACAAAAAAACTCTGTGGGCTCTATGGTAATTTTCAAACATATTTAAAGTGCAATCACAGTAACATTGATAACAGACCTGTATGGTATATTTATCAGAGTATGAATTCTGACGCGAACCTGAAGCCCAAAAGCTCAAGCCGCTATTTACATGCCTGGGAGATCGCAGAAGCCCGGCGAGTTTTTAACAACCGGCTCTCCTACGAACGCATCCGCATCCATGAAAATGCAAGTTGGCCAAACACCGTAAATAAGATTGGAGCATTTTTAAAAAGAACGACATACGTCGCTGCCCCCAATGCTGTCACACTCGGTAATCACATCTATTTCCCGGTTAAGTTGCTAGAAAAACCAATTCCGGTTGAACATCCCGAACATAATATGATGAGCTGGTTGATGCACGAACTCACTCACGTTTGGCAGTACC
>Ga0209986_10004001_pt1 | contig 12698 bp, 21 predicted proteins | sample BlataG_FD_183168 | JGI IMG/M metagenome (GOLD analysis project Ga0209986, IMG submission 183168) | Deep subsurface microbial communities from Black Sea to uncover new lineages of life (NeLLi) - Black_00105 metaG (SPAdes) (version 2) | ecosystem: Environmental > Aquatic > Marine > Oceanic >...
TTTTGCTGATGAAGTTATGGAAGAATGTGCTGCATTTCCCAATGGTGAACATGATGACTTGGCGGATTCGATGACTCAGGCTATACTGCGTTTTAGGCAGGGTGGTTTTATAACCACTCCGAGTGATTATGACGATGAAGAAGAGGCTGCTTTTATGCGGCGTAAGCGAGAATATTATTAGGAGGCTTTTATGGCACAAAAAGAAGCAATCATGAGGGCGCTCATGGAAGCAATGGGCAGTTCCGCACCGATGACATCGAAGCGTCCTATGGCGCGTCCGAGCCGTGCGGGTTCACCGTTGGGGGGTGCGAAAGCGCCTATGTCTGCTGCTGATCGTATGCGTCAGCGGCGTATGGATCGTGCTGGTATGTTGCAGGCTTTAGAGGCTGGTGAGATGGGTCAAATGTCTCCAATTGAACTGGAGCGTTTACGCAAGAAGCTGGGCATGATGGGCGGTGGTGCTGTTCAGAAGTATGAAGCTGGCGGCGCTGTAAGAGCCAAGAAGAAACCAAAGAATGGCTGCACCATGAAGGGTCGCGGCGGTAAATATAAAGGAATGAAGTAATGCCCGGTGGAAATAACCCATATACACGCCCTGCAAACAAACCTGAACGCGCTGCTATGAAGCGCCAGTCTGCTCGTAATAAAGCACTGGAAAACCTAAAAAACAGACGCGAAGAAAACATTGACACCAATAAAAGCACAGATGAATTTCTTACAGATTTAAACCGTTTAACTACAATGGAGGGCATAATCCGTGGGGCTGGTTCAGAAGATCGTCAAACTTTAAGCAACATGAAGGAAAAGGCAGAACGCCGTAAAAAAGATATGTTTAAAATGAACAAAGGCGGTGCGGTGCCTTCTAATCGTAAAGGTTTTTCAAAGCTACCTGAAGACGTTCAGCAGAAGATGGACCCTGAAGCAGCCATGAAGTACATGGAAGGTGGCGCGGTTAAGAAATACATGGGCGGCGGCAAGGTTCGTGGTTACAAAGATGGCGGCGGTGTTTGTCGTGGTGGTGGTGCAGCAGTTTCAGGCACCAAGTTTGCTGGAGTAAAATAAATGGCTAAAATCGTTATCAACATTGACATGGATGAGCTTACATCTGGTATCAACCAAGTTGTTGATGACGATATGTATGAAATGGAAGAGGTCGAATTTGTTTGTCCTCTTTCTACCAAAGATTCTGACATAAATTCGGAAAACAAAGAAAACGCTATTCAAGAATATGCTTATGGCCCATCTGTAAAGAATTGGGAAAAGAAGAAGCAGATTTGCGGAACTTGCAAGTATTATAACATTCGTTCAAGCATGCTTGATTGCATTGAGAATGGTCTTGGTATGGATGAGGGTAGCCAAGTTGGTTATTGCGAAAAGCTAGATTTTACCTGTGCTGCTGAGAATGTGTGCAATGAATGGGAAAAGGGCGGTCCTATAACCGACTTTGAGGACATTAACACGCTTGAGCCGATTGAGGGTAACGAGAAGGATATTTTCTAATGGCAGTCGAACGTGGATTGGGTTCTGGTGGCTTACCTGAAGCTCCTATGATTCCAGAGCAGGAAATACTTCAGAATGTAATTGATTTACCCGCACAGCCCGGAGTTACTGAGTTTGATGACGGCAGTGCGATTGTTGGTGAATATGAAGAGGAGCAAGCTCCTATTGTAGATGTGGGCTTTGACGGCAACTTAGCGGAAGTTGTTGATGAGGCCGAGCTTGGTCGTATTTCATCTGATTTGGTTGGTTCTATTGAGGATGATTTAGCTGCTCGTGAAGATTGGGAAGACACATATAAGCGCGGTTTAGAGTTTCTTGGCATGAAGACTGAGGAGCGTTCAGAGCCGTTTGAGGGGTCTTCTGGGGTTATTCATCCATTGCTGGCTGAAAGTGTTACGCAGTTTCAGGCGCAGGCATATCGTGAGTTATTGCCAGCCACTGGTCCTGTTCGTACATCTGTTGTTGGTGCGCAGAATGAAATGCTTGTTAAGCAGTCTGAGCGCGTCAAGGATTACATGAATTATATGATTACTTATGAGATGGAAGAGTATGATCCTGAATTGGATCAAATGCTGTTTTATCTCCCAGTAATTGGATCAACATTTAAGAAAGTTTACTTTGACCCGCTCAAGGGGCGTGCAGTCAGTAAGTTTATTCATGCTGAAGATTTGATTGTTCCTTATGGCGCAACTGATTTGCTTTCTTCGCCGCGGATTACGCATCGTATTACGATGGATTCGAATGAGGTCCGTAAGCTACAGCTTAATGGTTTTTATCGTGACATTGATTTGCCTAGCGAGTCTGAGAGCGATACGGCTGCAATGAGCGAAGTTGAAGAGTCTATTGATGATATTCAAGGCGTACATCCTAGTGGTCCATCTGACGAATTGACCTTGTATGAGGTTCATACGTCTTTGGATATTGAAGGTTTTGAGGATATGGGTGTAAGTGGCGAGCCTACAGGTTTGCGTTTGCCTTATATTGTTACGGTAGTTGCTGATAGCGGTGATGTTTTAGCGATACGCCGTAACTATTTAGAGATTGACCCAATGAAACGTGCGAAGCAGTATTTTGTGCATTACAAGTTTCTTCCGGGTCTTGGTTTTTATGGCTTGGGCTTAACGCACATGATTGGCGGTTTAGCGCAGGCTTCTACTTCTATTTTGCGTCAATTGATTGATGCAGGCACGCTCTCCAACCTTCCAGCAGGCTTTAAGGCCCGTGGCGCTCGTATCCGCGATGAAGACAATCCCCTTCAACCGGGTGAGTTCCGCGATATTGATGTGGTTGGAGGCACCCTGCAAGGCTCTTTGATGCCACTCCCCTTCAAGGAGCCTTCAGGGACGCTTTATAACCTTCTTGGAACGCTTGTAGACGCTGGACGTAGGTTCGCATCTATGGCTGACATGAAGGTTGGTGAGATGAGCGGTGAGACGCCCGTTGGCACCACAATGGCGATTATGGAGCGCGGCACAAAGGTTATGTCTGCGATTCATAAGCGTTTGCACTATTCTCAAAAGATTGAGTTTAAGCTGCTTTCGAGAATATTTGCTGAAACCATTCAGGCGTATCCATATCCTGCTGACATGCAGATGGGTCCAGAAGTGTTTGTGCAAGACTTTGACCAGCGTGTTGATGTGTTGCCATCTTCTGATCCGAACATTTTTTCTATGTCGCAGCGTATTGCTTTGGCGCAAACTGAGTTGCAGTTGGTTCAGTCCAATCCGCAGATTCACGGCGGTCCACAAGGCTTATATCAAGCGTATCGTAAGATGTACGAGGCGTTGGGCGTTAATAACATTGATGCGATACTTCCACCTCCTCCACAGCCACAGCCTGCGAATCCATCTAAGGAAAACCAGAACGCTCTTATGGGTGCTCCTTTGCAGGCGTTTCCTGACCAAGACCATGAGTCCCACATAGAAGCTCATATGGCGGTTATGTCTACGCCTGCTATGCAGCTTAATCCGAATGCTATTATGGCGCTGCAAGGCCACATACAAGAGCATATTGGGCTATTAGCGGAAGCACAGGCCCAGCAAGAGATTATGAGCCAGATACCCCCAGAGCAGATGCAAATGATGCAGCAGCAGGCTCAGATGATGCCTCCGCAAGAGGGTCCACAAGGTCCTATGCCACCTGATCCCATGATGCAGTTTAAGCCACAGATAGATGCGCGTGCTGCTGAGATTATTGCTGAAATGACTGAGCAACTAGCGCAAGCAGTAGCTCCACCGCCACAATCTGATCCACTTGTGGATATCCGAAATCAGGAGCTTCAGTTGAAAGCTGCTGACTTACAGCGCAAGCAATCTGAGTTTGAAGCGAAGCAAGAGTTTGATCGTGAGAGAGAGCGTAATGATGTTCTTACTGCACAGCAAAGGATTGATGTTTCAGAAGCTGCATTAGCTGACAAGACTAGGGTTGCCGAAGAGCGCATTCAGACGCAGAGGGATATAGCTGCGTTAAACGCTAGTATGAAAGGTCAGTAATATGGCATCGTCTATAAGAGAAAAGATGGCTGAACAGGAGAAAGCCAAGAAAGTTGCGCGGAGGAACGCTAATGCCGTTGAAGCAGGGGTCAAGCCAGCAGACAATCAGCCAAAACGTGTCGAAGCTAGTGTCGGAGGGGTATCCGCAGAAGCAAGCAGTAGCGATAGCGTTAAGCCAGTCCCGAAAAAGAAAAAAGCTCCCGTCAAGAAAAAAGCTAGTTCGAAAAGCTAAGGGTGGAATAGTTTCTAGGTTTAGCAAAGCGGCTAGGCCCCAGAAGTTCCGAGGTGTTTTCTGATTTTGTGGTAATTGTACTTGTGTTTCCCGTATAATCGCATACTATATGCGGTATGGACGCAATACATCTTGCAGATTATTTATATAAAGGCATACGCGAGCGCAGTGTGCGTCTTAAAGACAAGCTCGCGGATGGTTCGATACAAACTTTTGATGAGTATCGGTATTTAGTAGGTGAAATACGCGGCATGGCCTACGTCGAAGACGAATTAAGGACCGCGATGAAAGGTATAGAATACGCAGATGACTAAAAAGTTATTTGTGCCACAGCACGTTGCCAAAGCAGCGGAAAAGGCCATAAAAGGTGCAGGGGCAATGCCCAAGCCTATTGAAAACGCGTTTGGCAAAGGCGCGGAAAACAAAAACGAAGACGATCCATCCAAGATGGAGGCTTCTTCCCTTGAGAGACTGCCACAGCCTACGGGTTATCGCGTTCTTATCATTCCTTATTACCCTAGCGAAAAGACAAAAGGCGGTATTATCGTTCCTGATCAGGTTCGTGAGCGTGAATCTTTTGCTACGGTAGCAGCTTATGTCGTGAAGCTAGGCCCCGATGCCTATATGGACACCCAGAAATTCCCAAATGGTCCTTGGTGCAATGAGAAAGATTGGGTTCTTATAGGAAGATATAGTGGAAATAGGTTCAAAGTGGAAGGTCTTGAGGTTCGTATCATAAATGACGATAATATTATCGCTACGATTCTTGACCCAAAAGACATTTCGTATGTATAAGGTAACTGAGAGCAAGGAAAATGGCTATGTCTGAAGACATTCGTGAAAACGAGGAGCTTGAAAGAAATACCTCTGTTGAGCTTGACGATGATCAAGATGATGAGGTTATTGAAGTTTCATCTGAAGATGATGAAGCAACCCGAACAAATGTTCGTGATAAATCTTCTGGTGATGAAGAGTTAGAAAATTACAGTGATTCCGTTCAGCGTCGAATCAATCAATTAACCGCAAAACGTAAGCAGGCTGCTGAAGAAGCGCAAGCCGCGGTTCAGTACGCGCAGCAAATGCAGCAAGAAAACGCTGTTATGCGTCAACGCCTTGAGAAAATGAACCAAGGCTACAATACTGAAGCTGAAGGTCGCTTGAAAGCTCAAGAAGCGCAAGCCAAGAAAGCTATGGCAGAGGCGTATGAAGCGGGTGATTATGAAAAAGTAGCAAATGCGCAGCAAGCAATCTCTAAAATTGCCATTGCTCAAGAGCGCGTTCGTGTTCAAAAGGCTAGAATTGCGCGGCAACAAGAGGCTGCACAAAATCAACAAGCTCAACCACAAGTGGCCCCTCCACAACAGCAGGTTCCCCAGCAACAAGTGGCTCCTGATCCCAAGTTGGAGAAGTGGTTGAGCAAAAATCAATGGTTTGGACAAGATCGCCTTATGACGCGAGCAGCCCAAGCTATCCATGAACAATTGGTATTAGAAGAGGATTTCGATCCTACGAGTGATGATTACTACAAAGAAATCGACTCTCGTATGCGAAAAGAAATGCCTAACAGGTTTCAGGGGAAACGGTCCAACGCTCAGACCGTTGCTCCTGCGTCTGGTAACGGACGGTCAGTAAAGTCAGGGCGGAAAAGGGCGGTGGAATTAACACCGGGTCAAGTGGCATTTGCGAAGAAGATGAGGATTCCCCTCGACAAATACGCAAAAGAAGTCGCAAAATTAGAAAATCGGAGTCAATAACATGGCAAACAGGACACCACGCGAATCAAACACGCGGGAACGCTCAGAGCGTTCAATGGAATGGCGACCCGGTTCTGCCTTGGAAGCTCCAGAACCTCCTCTCGGTTATAAACACCGTTGGATACGCGAATCTGTAATGGAATTCGACGATAAGACTAACGTACATAAGAAACGGCAAGAAGGCTGGGACCTCGTTCGCGCTGAAGAGTATCCCGATTATGTAGGGCCTGTAATAGATGAGGGACGAAACGCTGGCATCATTGGTGTTGGTGGTCTTGTTCTCGCTCGTATCCCCGTCGAAATGGCTGATCAGCGGAATAAACACTATCAAGGTGTTTCTCAAAATCAACTGGATGCAGTGGATCGTGACTGGATGCGTGAAAACAATTCAGCCATGCCGAAACTTGCTCCGCAACGTAAATCTTCCGTATCTTTTGGAATGAAAGGACGCGGAAACTCTGAAGGAGAGTAAAGATGTCTAATCAAGACGCTGCTTTCGGCCTTCGCCCAATCAAAACGAGCACAAGCTCGCAGCGACAAAACCGTTATCGTATTGCCTCTGGCTATAATACGGGTATTTTCCAAGGCGACCTAGTAACTGTCGCTACTAATGGAACAATTACTCGTGTTGCCGCTGGTGACAACGCGTTAATCTTGGGCGTATTCAACGGCTGTTCATATGTAGACGCTAGTGGTGATATTATCTATTCAAACTACTGGCCTGCAAACGCAACTGGGACAGATATTTTCGCAAATGTCATTGATGACCCAAGTGCAACCTTCGAAATCCAAGCTGATGCTGCATTCCCTGTAGATGATTTGTTTGGTAACTTTGACATTGTTGATGCAACAGCAGGAAGCACCGTAAGCGGTAATTCTCGCTCTGAGCTAGATGTCACAACAGGGGCAACTACTGCTGCTCTTGCTTTGAAGGCAATCGACATTTCTCAAGACCCTGAGAATAGCGATGTTTCGTCGGCAAATACGAACGTAATTGTCAAAATCAACAACCACCTGTTCAGTGCTGGCACTGTGGGTCTAGCATAAGGAGACTGAGTTATGGCTATTTCACGTTCACAACTCGTTAAGGAGCTAGAACCGGGTCTCAACGCTCTGTTCGGCATGGAATATGACCGCTATGAAAATCAACATGCGGAAATATTCGACACTGAATCTTCAGATCGTGCATTTGAAGAGGAAGTTATGCTGGTCGGGTTTGGGAATGCTCCCACAAAATCCGAAGGTTCTGGTGTAGAGTTCGACAATGCAAATGAAGCGTACACTGCTCGTTATTCACACGAAACAGTTGCTCTCGCATTCGCATTGACCGAAGAAGCAATCGAAGACAACCTGTATGACCGTCTTGGTGCTCGTTATACGAAGGCGCTTGCGCGTTCTATGGCACACACTAAGCAGGTTAAAGCGGCATCAGTATTAAACAACGCGTTTAATGCTAACTTCGCTGGTGGTGACGGTGTTGAGCTTTGCTCAACTGCGCACCCACTGTCAGGTGGCGGTACTTTCCGCAACGAGCCATCAACAGCGGCTGACCTCAACGAAACTTCGTTGGAAAATGCGTTGATTGATATCTCAACCTTCGTAGATGAGCGTAATATGATTATTGCTCTGCGCGGCACAAAAATGGTTATTCCACCACAACTGCAATTCGTTGCGGATCGTTTGTTGGAATCAACATTGCGTGTTGGCACAGCCGATAATGATGTAAACGCGATTCGCAACATGGGCATGCTTCCAGAGGGTTACACTGTAAACCACTTCTTGACAGACCCAGATGCGTTCTTCATCAAGACTGACGCGCCTAACGGATTCAAGCACTTTGAGCGTTCTCCAATGAGAACAAACATGGAAGCTGATTTCGACACAGGCAACATGCGTTTTAAAGCGCGTGAGCGTTACAGCTTCGGATTTTCAGATCCACGTTGTGTTTTCGGTTCACCCGGAGCGTAACATATGTTATAGATGAGGTGGGCATTTCATGCCTTCCTCCCTGTAACTAGGGGCTGCTTCGGTGGCCCCTTTCTTTTTTCTGTCTTTGTGTTATTCTGACTTCGAGTAATAATGCTCGGTATATATCTCTATGATTTGCAAACATAGAGAGTTGACCTCGGACACGAGAGGAGAAAAACATGGCAACTACACATTTTTCAGGCCCAGTACAGTCAACCAATGGCTTTGAGGTTCCAGTTGTAACAACTGCTAACTTACCTGCTTTTGCAGACACTACTGTTGGTACTGTTTACATTGTCAGCGACAATGGCGCAGGCAACAACGAATACTGTTTGGTAATCAATACAGGAGCCGCTTGGGTTACTGCTGTTGGCGCTGCTCTAACATAATAGGAGGCGTTTATGGCAGGTCCAGTAAAGGCATATAACTTCACGCAAGGTGACTCTGCGGCTGTTGTTGGTGACTCACGTTCACGCATTCGTCAGATTGTAATTTACGCGGCTGCGGCTGGCGCATTTACAATCAAAAACGGTGGTGCGTCTGGCGAAACTCTTATTGAGCAAACTTTTTCAACAGGTATGCATCATCTGAACATTCCAGATGATGGCATTCTTGCGACAAGCGGTGCGTATGTAAGTGCTTTCACAGGGTCTAGCAACGAATTGACAATCTTTTTGTCATAAGGAGTCAAAATGGCGAATTATCGTTCCATAACGCAAGTTGGAACATCTGAGCCATTTGAGCTACAGGTGGCCCGTGGTCAAATCACGGGCCATAAAACTGTGTTTAAGTTCGGTTACAACAGCGATGTTGGAAACACAAAAGAAACCATCTGGGAACAAGGTGGTTTGTATTCCTACCCCCCATCAGCCACGGTAATGACTATATCAAGCAGTTCGGCTAACGACACTGCCGCAGGTACTGGTGCAAGAACGGTTGAAGTTTTTGGCCTAGATGGTGATTACAAAGAAGTAAACGAAGTTGTCACATTAAACGGACAAACGCCTGTTAATACTACCAAATCGTACTTTCGTATAAATCGTGGCATTGTTCGCAGCGCAGGTAGTGGTGGCGCAAATGCTGGTATAATCTACGCTGGTACAGGAACAGTAACTTCTGGAGTTCCTGCTAACATTTATCTTCTTATCAATGGTGATGGTGATAACCAAACATTAATGGGTCTTTGGACAGTTCCCGCAGGATATACCGCGTTTCTTACAAAAATGTCTTTGTCCACAGGAACATCAACTCAGACACCTTCTATTCTGAATGCTAGTCTTGTTGCTAGACCCTATGGGGAAGTGTTTCAAATAAAAGAAAGATTTACTCTTACAGATGGCGCACACGAACAGTTTTATACTTTTCCTTTAAGGTTCACAGAAAAAACAGACTTAGAAATGAGGGCGTTTTCTTCCTCTGGGTCTGTTGACTTTGATGTTTCTGCGTCAATGGAGTTTGTCTATATAGAAAACGAGGATTGGACAAATGGCTCGTAAAAAAGAGAATCCGATACGCAAAACCACTGGTAAAGGCGGTAATTATCGTAAGACCAAATCTGGTGCAGGCATGACCAAAAAAGGCGTTGCCGCGTATCGAAAGGCGAATCCCGGCTCTAAATTAAAGACTGCTGTGACAGGCAAAGTCAAAAAGGGCAGCAAGGATGCCAAGCGGCGTAAATCCTACTGCGCTAGATCAGCAGGGCAGATGAAGAAGTTTCCAAAAGCGGCAAAGGACCCTAATAGTCGCTTGAGACAGGCGCGTAAGCGTTGGAAGTGTTAATATGGCTATAGGCCGCTCACAGATGGGGCAGCAAGTTAGCAAGCCGCCTATGAAAAGGAAGAAAAATGCCAAAAGACGCGTGTTATCGAAAGGTAAAAGCAAGGTACAAAGTGTTCCCAAGCGCATACGCAAGCGGCGCAATCGCTAAATGCCGAAAAGTAGGTGCTAAAAACTGGGGAAACAGTAAGAAAAAGCCCGTAAAAAAGGCTATGGGGGGCGTTATAGAGCCTTCTAACGAGTTTCGTAAGCGTCCAGTACGCCGAATGTTAAAAGGTGGTGAAGTGGTCGCAAATGGTTGCGGAAAGGTGATGTCTAGTCGCCGTAAAGTGACGAAGAAAAGATAATGGCTGTACGGAAGACAAAAAAAGGTGCTGCACTCAAACGCTGGTTTAAAGAAGACTGGAAAGACGTTCGAACAGGTAAGGCTTGTGGGCGTAAGAAGGGCGAAAAGAGAGGCACACCTTATTGCCGACCAAGTAAACGCGTGAGTTCAAAAACACCTAAGACAGCTTCAGAGATGACATCTGCTGAAAAGCGTAGTAGAATATCTCAAAAGAAACGTCTTGGACAGCCTGCTGGCAAGCCAAAAAGGGTTAAATCCCTTAAAAGGAAAAAGAAATGACTGTATCAGGGTCTAAAGATTTTGAACTAGATGTAGCTGATTACATCGAAGAGGCTTTTGAGCGTTGCGGCTTGGAAGTTCGTACAGGTTATGATCTGAAGACTGCCAAGCGTTCTTTAAACCTTATGTTTGCTGATTGGGCTAACCGCGGATTGAACCAGTGGACCATAGCCCAGCGAAACTTCACCGTTACAGAAAACGATGGTGATGTTGATCTTGGTACTGATGTAATAGACATATTGTCGCTAGTCGTTCGACGCGATGGAACAGATTATGCGTTAGATCGCATCAGTAGGGATGAATATCTTAACATTCCTACAAAATCTACAACTGGGCGACCTACGCAGTTTTTTGTAGATCGCCAAATAAATCCTGCTTTAAAAATGTGGCCTTTGCCCGACAATAGCACAGATGTTGTGCTATATGATGCCTTAATCCGCATGGATGATGCTGATATTTATACAAATACATTGCAGGTTCCGTTTCGGTTTTACCCTGCGTTAGCGGCTGGTTTGGCATATTATATGAGCATTAAGCGTGCTCCAGACCGCATGCAGATGCTAAAAGCTATATATGAAGAAGAAATAAACCGCGCAATGGATGAGGATCGTGATCGTGCGTCCTTCCGCGTTGCCCCAGACTTGAGGAACTACCGTTATGTCTAAGTATGCCACAGGTAAGTGGGCATATGGGATATCTGACCGATCTGGCTTTCGCTATCGGCTCAGAGACATGCGTAAAGAGTGGAATGGTCTTCTTGTAGGTAAAGATGAGTGGGAGGCTAAACAACCACAGCTAGAGCCTCTTCGTGCAACGCCTGATCCACAAGCATTGCGTAATCCGCGTCCTGAACAAAATGTGGCGCAACAAAACAACATACAATGGGGCTGGAATCCAGTAGGTTTTAAATATGATGGGGGATTGACCCCCAATAATTTGCTTGCCACTGGGTCTGTTGGCAGCGTAACGGTGACAACATCATGAGCTTTACATACGCAGAATTGAAAACGGCTATTCAAAACTACACTGAAAACACAGAGACAACCTTTGTGAATAGTCTGGATATATTTATTAAAAACGCTGAAGAGCGCATTTTGAAAATAGCGCAACTTGAGGTTTTTAGAAAAAACCAAACAGGAAATCTTACTGCGAGCAATCAGTATCTTGCTTTGCCTAGTGATTATCTCGCGCCTTTCAGCCTTTCGTTTACAAACGGAAGCAACAAAGAGTTTGTGTTATTCAAAGATGTGAACTTTGTTCAGTCTTTTAACCCGAACAATTCTACGACTGGTGCTCCTCGCTATTACGCGCAGTTTGACATTGATAATTTTATCTTAGGTCCAACACCCGATGCTGCATATGCTGTGGAGCTTCATTACTTTTATCGTCCATTAAGCCTGACCGCTTCTGGAGATAATGGCACCACATGGTTAAGCACCAATGCTTCAGTGGCGCTTTTATACGGCTCTTTAATTGAGGCTTATACCTTTATGAAAGGTGAAGCTGACTTGGTTCAGAACTATACTCAAAGATTTACTGAAGCCATGTCCCGTGTTAAAAACTTTGGTGAGTCACAAGAAGTTACAGATGCTTATCGAACTGGACTTATCTTGAGAGAGAAAACGTAAGGAGACTACAATGGCTTTTACAGGAAACTATTTATGCACTTCTTTCAAGAAAGAACTTCTTGAAGGTTTGCATGACTTTAACGTAGGCGCAAACACATACAAACTTGCGTTGTATGATAATAATGCTTCGTTTACCGCGGCGACCACTGTATATACTACATCGAATGAAATCAGCGGCACAGGTTATTCGGCTGGTGGTGGTACGCTGACCAACATTGATCCGACTACTAGCGGAACAACGGCATTTATTGATTTTGCAGATTTAACATTCACTACGGCAACGATTACTGCTCGTGGTGCGTTGATTTACAACTCAACAAATGGCAACCGCACTGTTTGCGTGTTGGACTTTGGGTCAGACAAAACATCAACGGCTGGTGATTTTACTATCGTATTCCCAACAGCAGACGCAAGTAACGCAATTGTTCGGATAGCCTAATGACTGACATTATCGTTCCAATAGGCGGTTGGTCCCGCTTTGGTTGGGGCGATATGCCGTGGGGTCAAACGGACCTTCCAAAAGCAGTAACCGCTATTGGCTCTGTAACGGTTGTTGCAGAGGCGAATGTCCCTGTAACTGGACTTGAGGCTACAAGCGGCGTAGGCGGCGTAACGGTTGTTGCGGAAGCTAATGTTTCCCCTACGGGCGTAGAAGCTACAGGTGGCGTTGGTTCTGTAACGGTTGTTGCGGAAGCTAATGTAAGCGTAACAGGGGTTGCTGGA
>Ga0209986_10004002_pt1 | contig 12698 bp, 10 predicted proteins | sample BlataG_FD_183168 | JGI IMG/M metagenome (GOLD analysis project Ga0209986, IMG submission 183168) | Deep subsurface microbial communities from Black Sea to uncover new lineages of life (NeLLi) - Black_00105 metaG (SPAdes) (version 2) | ecosystem: Environmental > Aquatic > Marine > Oceanic >...
CTGTCTCACTCGCCAGTTCCATATAACCGGCAGTAGTAGAATCGAGGTCGTTCATCAGAATGTAACTTACGCCCAGGTTATTTCTGATGGCATGCAAATCATACCAATCCCGTATTTCAATAGGAGAAGGAGCACAGCCTACCACCCCTGCAATTAAGGCTACCACAATCAAAAAGATGCTAAGTCTTTCCACGTATATGAGCCTCAAAGTGCTATTGTATCACTAGCTAAGGAAGTGTCAATAGGTTGCGCTATCCAAGACATACGATAGAGTTAAGGAGCAACAATACATCTTTTGATGCAAATAAGTAACACTTCAGGCGATTGTTCAGTATCGGTTTCCATGCGGCTGGCTAGCTCTGCGCTGCTTCCCCCATCGCTACTATCCCAACCTCAGTCAAGAGCTTCGTCGAAGAAGGATATGACCCGTTCCTTATACTCTGCTGGCCTCAAAAGATATGCGTTCGAGTGTTGTGCTTCTGGCACTATCCATAACTTGCTATCAGGATTTTGGCTGGCCTCTTTCAGTCGATACGCATGTTGGACAGGAACCATGTCGTCCTGTTCTCCGTGAATAATGAATACGGGTACAGAAATCTCCCTCACCGCTTCCTCCGGCTTGATTGCAGTGAAGTCAACGTCGTATATGTTCCTGGCTATAAATAAGATGATTGGGATGAAGAATTTCGGCAGGTTGCTTCGCCTTGAGAATTCGGACTCGATAATGCTAACGATATCAGCGTAAGCGCAATCAGCTACCACTGCATCGATTTCCTCAGATTCAGCAGCAGCCATTAAGGAAGTAGCGGCTCCCATTGAGAAACCAAGGACACCTATTTTACTCTCAATGCCACATTGCCTGATATAGTCAGTGGCGCCCAACAAATCATTTCTCTCATAATAGCCTGCCGAGACATGTTTCCCCTCTGATTCTCCATGCCCTCTCATATCAAACATGAGGACATTATAGCCATAACTCACCAGATCTTTGGCAATCCCCAACATTCTTTCCGCTGGGTGAGCTCGATTACCTTCTGACCCGTGAACCACCACAATAACCGGGTTATCATCACCTGCTTCAAGCCACCAGCCGCGCAGCATCAGACCGTCCCGGCTGGGGAAAGAAACGTCCACATATTCTAGCCCGAAGTCGGCGGGGTTACACTCAATGGGTACTCGCTCAAACTGGGTCAACGAGGAGGCAGCATAACCTGATATACCCAGAATAATCCCAGCAGCCACCACAATGAGGGCCAGTAAAGCCCAGAGTACTCGTTTCATAGGCCCTCTGGATTTGCTTCCCTGGTGACTCATTGCCTCTTTTCGGTCTTTTACTGAGAGAACAGCAAGTTTACCTCATGCAGAAGAAGTCCTCAACAGCGCGGTGATTTGAATCAAACATTGTGGACTAATGTTCATCTCCTAAGCCTACTTTGGATAGCGGCACTTTCCAGTTCTCTGAGAGTATCAGAAGCAACCCAACGGGCAGACTTCGAGTCGAGTCGCTTGATTTCCCTTGCAGCATTTATTGCGGCTTCGTTCAAATTGAGGTTCCTTTTCCCGATGTTTCTAAGAGCCCAGTTGACTGCTTTCTTGACGAAGTTACGCTCGTCTGTAGCTCCTCGTATTATTACAGGAAGCAATTCGATGAATTTCTCATCGCTTGCCTTCTTATCATGCCATGCCAGACAAGCTATCAGCGAAAAAGCAGTCCTTTTGACAAACTCTTCTTCCCGCTCAGACCAATGGACAATTTTCTTCCAGGCTAATTGGTTCTTTTCAAAGAGATTCATGCACACCTGGTCGCAGACATCCCACGAATTAATGCCTTTCACCCAGTCCTCCATCTGCTCTTCAGTTAGCTTATCAGAGTCACCAACCATCGCAGCCAAGATCCTTGCTTCAGCTATTCCAGTTCTCCATAAGTCTAGTGCCAGCTTGTGATCTCTACCTATCTCTTTAGCCAGTTTTCTCATATCAGGAACTGAGACGCCTAATCTTTGCTCCACTGTCATCCCGTATTTGGCCATTCCTTCTAACTGCTCTGGCTGAGCCTTGCTATGGAGTTTGTCCAGCACATCCTTCACAGAAGCCATTGTTTACTCCTATTCCATGCGTCTGTAGTTTGTGGAGGTTGAAAGCCTCCTCAGTAGGCGACAGTGAATCGTTCGCGAATGTGTTGTGGATGCTCAAGTTCATCGATCATGGCAACGGCGTAGTCCTGCGTGGAGATTTTGCTTTCGCCTTCTTTGTTCTTAAGAAGTTGGTCTTTCCCGACCCGGTAATGCCCCGTCCGCTCTCCGGCGGCGATCGAGGATGGCGGGCTCAAGAATGTCCACTCCAGTTCATTTTCTTTCTTTAGCATGTAAAGTGTTTCCCTAGTTGCCAGCACTCCGTCTTTCACCAGCTTCGGGAAACTCACCGTATCAATAAGCTGCACACCAGGGGCGACTTCAAGAGTTCCAGCCCCACCGACAACCAGCAATCTTTTGATTCCCGACTTCTTAACCCCGCTGATAATCGCCTTATAACCCTTGATTTGCTCATTGTAGATATCTGGATTGCTCCAGCCGGGGTTGTAGGCGCTTATGACCGCTTCATGACCTTTCACGAGTTCGTCGACCTTATCTTTAAGAATGTCCGCTTTCACAACGGTAAGACGCGGGTTCCGCACAGTTATCTTCTCAGGATGGCGCACAATCGCAGTTACCTGATGACCCCGCGCCAGTGCTTCATCGCGAATGAATGCTCCAATATTTCCGCTTGCTCCGATGATTGCTATTCTCATAAATGTAACCCTCCTTTTACGCTATTCTTACAGAGAGGCTATCTACTCGAATGAGCACAGCATTGCACAATAGTCAGAAAAGTGCAATCCCCTTTCGAGGATTAGGTTCTTTCCGACAAAGAAGACAGGGGTAACTACCCCAAGGAGGTATATCCTGGTTCAATCCCTTTCGAGGATTAGTTCCTTTTCCACCTGAATATGTCTATCAAGCTCAGGCGAGGCATTGTGATACGTTTCAATCCCCTTTCGAGGCTTAGTCCTTTTCTCACTTGTGACCTTAATCTCTTCCTAACCATTAATAACAGTGATTTCTATAGGATCAGTAGCTATCTTGCTCTTTGTTAATTCTTTTACTCGTTCGCTCATATCATCACGTATGAAGCGTTCATAATTCTTACCTTCAAATAATTCTTCCCAAGGATCTTTATTGGCAAGTATAGTCGTTTTAGCAGTTAATTCATATTGACCCGGATAATCTATTTTCCACGTGTCTTCCACCTTCATTTTTTGTCCGGGTTCAAGTGGTGTTATCACCCCTATATCAACGTAGACTCTGGGGTAGTCTCTCAGGTCATCTACAAATTTCCCATCCTCATCAAATATCGCAAATCGAATAACAGGGACCCCATGGTACAATCGTATGTCTCCCTCTCCTATATACTCCAATGTTCCTTTCAAGGTGAAAATTCCCCCAGCTTTGACTTCTTCAGGAGCTTCTACTGACAAGATGAAATCTGCTGTTCTGACTTTTTCGACAAAAGCTGCATCTAGTGGTTCACTTTGATCAGGACTTTTCTCATTTGTTTCTTCAATAGGCTGAGCCATCTGAATAGAGGCTATCACCGGCAACAGCAACACTATGACTAATACAGCTATCAATCTCCTATTCATTTCGTTCACCTCCTATAAATATTTAGACTGTTTAATTTGGCTCTTCCGTTCAAATTTAGCTATTTCGGAACCATTTCACCTCCAGATTGAACAATCTAAGCCTTCGTGCAATACAGGCGGCATTTACTTACGCAGCGGGATTCAGGACGCGCCCGACAAAGAGAATGGCACCCGTCTCAATGTCGCGAATCAGGAAAATGAATGGGCGGTCTATGGTGACCTCCACAGGAGGTTCAGGTACTGCTGAGTATTCCATAATCACTGCGGTGGCAGCAGCAGCCTCGGTGCCAGCTTCATCCACGGCAACGAATGCCTTGTGCACAACTTCTGATATGAACAGCTCAGGATTACCAGTCATTCCGGAGAAATCCGCACCATTAGAAAAGGCAATCGGCATGCCCATCCCGGCGAGGGTATCCTTCAGACTGAATTCTGAGTCAAATTCAAACCGCGGCATCGTCAGGGTGACCGGAGTAGGTTGCAGACCGCTTATAATGTCATTGAGCTTCTGAGCCTGAAGTCCTTCTTCAAAAGCGTCGAACTTGTCAGCTTCAGGCAGGAGAACAACCATGGAGAGTTCACAGCCATCATATAGCAGCTCAACTGCTTGGTATCCTTCCCCCTCGGTGTAGCCAAAGGACTCCGTCTGTTTCATCATCGGTACTATTACCTGCCCGCCGTCAAGAAGGTAGAACAAGCCGTCTGCTGTCATGTCCTCATCGAAAGGGTACTCCCAGGCAGCATTGAAGTAGATAGCATTGGTGAGCACAAGGCGGGTCAGCCAAGTAATCACGCCCTGTGGGATAAGGTCTTCGATGCGACCTTCCGTCTGGTCACTGACCCAATCATTGATGGTGAGGCGGGACTTTTCCGTCTCCGTTATAAAGTCCAGTATTCTCAGCCCGGCACCGTAGTTCTCGGCCAGAACATCGAGGAAGTCAGGCAGGAACTCATAATCCTTTTGCCCCCAGATGGCGTTAACAATGTTCAGCCTGAAGCCCTCCCCATCCTTACCTTCAGCGCCTTCACCCCTGCTGGCAAGTTCTGCGTCGAGCCAGTTAAATGCCGGGTGCAGCCTCTCCTGTTCAAGAAGGAATTGAAGGGTATCGGCCATCTGCTCTGCGGTTTCGCCACGCGCTCCGGCGTATGTCATCGCCAGCGCCACTGAGATGCTATGGGGAGAGTAGAAAAGATTACCCTCCTTCCCTTTAAGGGCCTGATAAAGCTCAAAAGCAAAGGCGCTGTTTCCTTCGGTTAATAGGGCCAGGTCCGCTTCGCTAACGTCCGGTGCCGTCTCCCGCGATTTGTCTGACATCACCAGTTCGGCTCCTACCGGCTGGTCACAGGCTATCAGCGGCAACAGCAACACTATGACTAATACAGCTATCAATATCTTATTCATCTCATTCACCTCCTATAAATATTTAGACTCTTTATTTAATTTTGCTCTTCCGTTCAAATTTAGCCATTTCAGAACCATTTCACCTCCAGATTGAACAATCCAAGCCTTCGTGCAATACAGGTGGCATCTACTTACGCACCGGGATTCATGACGCGCCCGACAAAGAGAATGGCACCCGTATCAATGTCGCGAATCAGGAAGATGAAGGGGCGGTCTATGGTGACTTCCACAGGAAGTTCGGGTATTGCTGTTGGCATAATCACTGCGGTGGCGGCAGCAGCCTCGGTGCCAGCTTCATCCACGGCAACGAATGCCTTGTGCACAACGTCTGATATGAACAGCTCACGATTACCAGTCATTCCGGAGAAATCCGCTTCACCAGAAAAGGCAATCGGCATGCCCATCCCGCCGAGGGTATCCTTCAAGCTGAATTCCGAATCAAATTCAAACCGAGGCATCGTCAGGGCGACCTCGGTAGGTTGCAGACCGCTTATGGTGTCACAGACCTGCTGAGCCTGAAGTCCTTCTTCAAAAGCCTCGAACTGTCCAGCTTCAGGCAGTAGGATAACCATGGAGAGTTCACGGCCATCGTATGGCAGCTCAACTGCCTGGTATCCTTCCCCGTCGGTGTAGCCGAAGGACTCCGTCTGCTTCATCATCGGCACAGTTACCTGCCCGCCGTCAAGCAAGTAGAATGGGTCGTCTGCTGTAATGTCTTCATCGAAAGGGTATTCCCAGGCAGCATTGAAGTAGATAGCATTGGTTAGCACAAGGCGGGTCAACGCATCAATCGCCCCTTGCGGGATAAGGTCTTCGATGCGACCTTCCGTCTGGTCACTGACCCAATCATTGATGGTGAGGCGGGACTTTTCCGTCTCCGTTATGAAATCCAGTATTCTCAGCCCGGCACCGTAGTTCTCGGCCAGGACATCGAGGAAGTCAGGCAGGAACTCATAATCCTTTTGCCCCCAGATGGCGTTAACAATGTTCAGCCTGAATCCTTCCCCGTCCTTGCCTTCAGCACCTTCACCCCTTTTGGCAAGTTCTACATCAAGCCAGTTAAATGCCGGGTGCAGCCTCTCCTGTTCAAGAAGGAATTGAAGGGTATCGGCCATCTGCTCTGCGGTTTCGCCACGCGCTCCGGCGTATGTCATCGCCAGCGCCAGTGAGATGCTGTAAGGAGAGTAGAAAAGATTGCCCTCCTTCTCTTTAAGCTCCTGATAAAGCTCAAAGGCAAAGGCGCTGTTTCCTTCAACCAGCAATGCTTGCTCACTCGGATTGACATCTGGTGAAGTTATCCGCTCTTTATCTGATTTGAGCACCTCGCCTGCTGCCGGCTGAGCCATCTGGATAGAGGCTATCACCGGCAGCAGCAACACTATGACTAATACGGCTATCAATCTCTTATTCATCTCATTCACCTCCTATAAGTATTTAAACTGTTTAATTTTGCTCTTCCGTTCAAATTTAACCATTTCAGAAGCCTCTCATTTCGAGATAGAAGATTCCGCAGACGGTTCGTCGCCCCGGGGCTCCTCGGGGAGGTAGTCAGGAGGTGTCCAGGTTGAGTATGGAAGCTCTACCTCATTGATGTAATCCAGATTCTCCAGGCTGTTCATCTTTATCTTGGCCTGCGAGATAGTGTAGAGAACATCGCCTATGTAAAGGGATCTCTCTACTGAGAAAGGAGAGTAATAGTAGTAATAACCTTCTTCTAGGTCACCGAGATTCTCAATATGGGTGATTCTACCATCAAGCCCAATACCTGTATCCGGGGATACATGGAATACGTAAGCTCCCTGCCAAACAGGCTCGCCGTAAGCCCACGCGGGAACTCCTTCAGGATACTCCGACTCATCTACCTCAGCAACCAAAACAGGAATCACCATCAGGTTCCTTGACTTATCAAATAGGAATGCTTTGTGGTCCCATAAAACCGGTGAATCGGTGCCCCTGTGACCTATTATTTCCTTATCTATCTCCCTCGGGTTGTTGACATCGCTGACATCGAAGAGCGATATCTTGACTCCTTGATACCAGGCAAATTCCCCTTCCTCCGTTGTTTCCTTACCTATCCCTATAAGGTGGTTCTCGTCATAGGGATGGAGGTAATCTGAATAGCCAGTTACCTTCAAGTACCCGAGCTCCTCAGGGTAACGGGGGTCACTGAGGTCTATCACGAATAGCGGGTCAACCTGCTTGAAGGTTACCAGATAGCCTTTTTCGCCCATAAACCTGGCTGAATAGATGGTTTCCCCAGGAGCGAGGTCTTCCAGAGAGCCGACAATGTTGAGATCCATATCCAGAATGTATATATGATTCCCGGATGTTTGCCCGTGGGTTGTGGTTGCCACCCTGAAGTAGCTCTCATACTCGTCCATGGAGAACTGATTTAGCACCATACCGGGGACCTCGCCACTGGCGACAAACTCGATTTCATCACCTTCTATATGAATCCGGTGGATAGAGCTTTTTTGAAAATCCCACACATCCCTCCCCCACACCGGGAAGGTCAGGTAAATGTTATCCAGAGAGACATACAGGTTGCTAGAGGCTCCAAGCAGGATTGTTTCATATGTTGGCTCCTGGTCATCATTCTGCGTGTTTATGGCCATAATAGTCGTGTACATGTAAAAGTAGTCAGAAACAGCACAATAGTAGATGTCTGTGGCAGGTATTTCCGTCTCGTTGCCGCCGAAATGAATCTTGGGAAGGTTCAATTCATCGTCTTGTTCATACACAGGCTCATTTATTACTACATAAGCATAATCGCCTATCATCCTTGAACTGACGTATTGACCATCGGCAGAAAGCTCCCTTTGCAACCGGGGGTTTTCCCTATCTGAGACATCATATACTTTGATAGCTATTGTTGGTGATATGTAAGGCATGATGTCAGGTTCCCTTACAATGGGCATATCATAATAAGGCATTTCTTCCTCAAACACGACCAGCCTATCTCCATTGATGAATATTCCTATTACCGTTCCCTCTAACTCAATTTCAGACAGGATTTGAGCTTGTTCAGGGGGATCTGCCTTCACGATGATAGTCTTGTTCCCTGAAACGAGGTAAATATACTCTCCGTCGGTCTTAACGATATCTGCCTCGTCCACCCCGGCAACCTGGATATTGGTGGTAGAGTAATCCGGGGCAGAGGGGCCCAGGATGGCGCCTTCTTCCTTTGGTGGCGCGAAGACGCCGTCCCTCCAAAGGAATGTTGTATCTTGTGCGTTCGCCTTTATGAAATCTTGCAATTCCTCATAAGAAGAGAACCTGCTGATTTCCAGAGGCCCGGGCCTATACACCGCGAAAACTCCTACAACCGCTATTAAAAGCAGAGCAGCAGTGATGGGGGCTAAGATTTTTGCCCAATCCATAATGGTCCTCTCCTTAAAACGCCCCGAGTTAAACAAAGCCATTTTCAATGCTTGTTTATGGCCGAGAAGTTCGATTTCCGGAGTTTCAAGGTTTTCTAGTTTCTTGATTAAGTCTTCGTGTTTCATAAACTTTGTCTCCTTCTATTACTGTAAATGCAGAAGGGCGAAAAAGGTTGCATTATTTAACCCAAAAAGTCTTGCGATTTTTTAGGCCCCTGAGTAAGTTTGACTTTAATTGGATGCGGTTCTCAAGAAAATCGCAAGATTTTCATGGGGTGGTTTAATCTGCCTCTCTTAGTTTCTCCACTGCCCGGTGGAGCAATGATTTTATCGTTCCCTCTTTTTTCCCCAGGATTTCGGCGATTTCTTTAATCTGTTTTTTCTCAAAAAATCTGAGAGGAATGACCTCCTGGTATTTAGCAGGGAGCCGAACGATTTTTTCCTGAATTTCCAGAAAATCCTGATGTTGTTTTAATTTTTCCTGCGCTTCTATTAGTTCACTTTCGGGGTCTTGGGGTGATATGGGTTCAAAACCCTGTTCCTGTAATTCTTCCAGTGATGCGGATTTTTTGTATTCGGCTTTTCTGAAATACTGGTTAATCTCGTTGGTGGCGATTTTATACAGCCATGAGGAAAAAGAGATATTGCGCCAGCGAAATTGCCAGAGCCTCCTCAATGCCTTAAAAAATGTCTCTGAAGTAATATCCTGGGCAGCTTCAAGATTGGCAGTCCGCCTCAGGACATAGCCAAAGATTTTGGGATAATACCGGTCGTAAAGCTCAGCAAAAGCATCGGGGGCTTTTTGTGCCTGTCTGACGAGCTCCTTTTCTTCGCTTAAATCCATATTAGCCAGTAGAAAAAACTAAGCGTACTTCATTGATATAATGCACTAGTAATAATTTAGTTGCACCAAAATCTTAGTTTATACTGTATCATCCCTCCACACACTGTCAAGCGCCTTTTCGTTCTTTCAAGATTTTCGTCGGATTGGTAAAAAGTCGGTAAATTGAGTGATAGGGGCTGGCCCGGGTCTCATGCCAACCCATAATGGCAAGCTGATAAGCGAGAAAACACTGCTATGCCTCATATCGCCTGACGATGCCAGGGATGACTCCACTATCTTGGGGAAGAAAACAATGCATTGCTTAATTGGAGCAAACACAAGAGGTTGCAAAAGGCCATGATTTTGTATAGGCTTAGTGGGTTGAGGGATAGCATTTTGTTCGTGGTGGAAAGCCTTGTGAGTTTCCTTGCTGGCTCTGGAAAATCCAGGGCTACTTGATGAAGTAACTGACAATGAAAAAGGGTAAGGGAGTTAATAAAGTCGCTGATCCAGCTAGTTCCGATTTAAATCTATCTGATCAAGGCAGCAAGACTGAGAAACATTATCATGACCTCGTAGCTTTGAGTCGAGTCTCGGCGGCAATCAGCGGTCTGCATGAGTTGGATGCTATTCTCAGGATTGGCTTGGATAATGTGCTTAACATCATGAATGGGACCGTTGGAGGAATAATGCTCCTGGATGAACCGAGCCAGACGCTGTCCTACCAAGTTTATCACGGTCTATCCGCCAAATATGCTGAAGAGATGCGTCTTAAGCTTGGCGAGGGAATCGCAGGAAAGGTAGCTCAAAGCAGCAGGGCAGTGCTATTGGAGGACATTTCCTCAGAACCAAATGCCGCTCGGATTGACCTGATAAGCTTAGAGGGTTTAAGGGCATTCATCAGCGTCCCTCTCCGAGCGAAAGATAATGTTCTAGGGGTAATGAATGTTGCTAGCCATGTGTCGCATCGCTTCACCAAAGAAGACGTACATCTCTTGCACTCGATTGGGGATCAACTTGGAACAGCCATCGAGCAGGCAAGACTGTACGAGCGGCTGAGAAAAGCACGGGAAAGACTACGCAAACTTGCACGGCAGAATCTTATAGCAGAGGAGGAGGAACGGAGGAGGATTGCCCGTGAGCTACACGATGAGACCAGTCAATCGCTCTCTGGGATAGCACTTCAGCTAGAAGCGCTGATGGAAATGTCCGCGAAGTCTGGTAATCAGGATGCTAAATTCATCGCTGGACTGAAGAAAGTCCAATCACTGACAGTGCAGGTACATAAGGAAGTAAGTAGGGTAATTTCCAATCTCCACCCTGCTGTATTGGATACGCTGGGGTTAGCCGCTGCTGTTCGTCAGCATGCCAAGAATAGCCTTCAGCCCTTAAACATTAACGTAACAGTGGAGGTTAAAGGGACTGAGATGCGGTTTCCTCCCGATGTAGAAGCTGCTCTTTTCCGCGTTGTTCAGGGATCCGTCGGCAACATTGCCGAGCATTCTAAAGCAAAGAATGTTTCCATAGTGCTGGTATATCAACCAGATGAGTTCTCGCTAAGTATTAGCGATGACGGGCAAGGATTTGATGTTTCCAAAATCACTGATGTGGAGGAAAGTGGGCGAGGCCGTGGATTATTCAGTATGAGAGAGAGGATCGGCTTCCTTGGTGGCACCAGCGGTATTGAGTCCAAGATTGGAGTAGGAGCTACGGTTTGGGCCAAGATTCCAATAGGTCAAGACATTAGATATGGCGAAAATAAGAGTACTGGTGACTGACGACCATGCCATCGTACGTGATGGTATTTGTGCCCTGCTTGCTCTTACCGGGGACATAGAAGCAGTAGGCGTGGCCGCCAATGGCAGGGTCGCGCTGGAAATGGTCAGAAAACTTACGCCTGATGTGGTACTCATGGATATTGCTATGCCTATTATGGGTGGGCTGGAGGCCACACGAAGGATACGCAAGGAATTTCCCAAGGTAAAAGTATTGGCGCTGACCCAATATGATGACAAAGCGTATGTATTCCCAGTGATCGAAGCCGGAGCCTACGGCTTCATCAGTAAGACAGCAGCGTCTTCGGAACTTGCCGCGGGTATCCGCTCCGTTCACAGGGGGGATTCTTTCCTGTCTCCTTCCGTAGCCAGGTTTTTGGTCGAGGATTATCAACAAGTAGCCCGTATGAAAGAGAGTCAAGACCCCTACGAGCAGTTAACAAATCGGGAAAGAGAGGTGCTTAAGCTAGTGGCGGAGGGACATACTACCCAAGAAATAGCGGACATGTTAGTACTTAGCCCAAAAACAGTGGAGGGGCATAAGACCAATCTTATGGCCAAGCTTGATATCCACAATCGTACTGAGTTGGTCAAATATGCCCTGCGCAAGGGCATTATCATCGTCTGAGATTATTGCCTCGTAGTTTTCACGGCACCACTTATTTCCCACACCCCGCTAATGGGAAGCGTTATCCACATAAATGAGCGATTAACTGCAGAAAATTGCGGTGATATTTCCCTACCTTCTGGGGTAAACACCTCTATTCCTTCAGTAGACCGGGCATTATAATTTATAGTAGCAGGCTAAAACAAACTCCTAAAAACGTGTAGTTAGAGTTAGCAAGGGGGTGAAAGATGGAAAGGAACACTAAAATTCTGCTAGTGGATGATGAGTCGGAGTTCATCGAGGATATGCAAGCTAAATTACTGGCAAAAGATTGGCAGGTGCTTACCGCTGGCAACAGATTAGAGGCAGAGGAGGTAGCGCGTCACGAAAAACCTGACCTGATTATTTTGGGCACAATAATGCCACGTGGAGATGCCTTTCGGCTGCACCAGTGGTTGAAACAGAACCCCAATTTCAGAGAAGTGCCTCTCATTGTGGTTGATGCCCCACCGGAAAAGCAATTGATTAAGGGGTGGCGTATGGACGAGGGCTTGAAGCTTGAAGCCGAACAATATTTAATCAAGCCAGTCGAGTCAGCTTCAGTAGTGGCTTGGGCTGAGAAATTCCTGGATAAGACACTGAGAAAAATCAAGGTGCTGGTGGTAGATGACCATGCTGTAGTCAGGGAAGCAATTTGCGCCCTGCTGAGTCTGCAAAAAGACATGGAAGTAATAGGTGAAGCTGTTGACGGGCGAGATGCCGTTGATAAAGTGCAGCGTCTTACGCCGAATGTGGCGGTGATGGATATAGTCATGCCGGTGATGAGCGGACTTGAAGCAACGAAACGAGTAACCGAGGAATACCCAGAGACAAAGGTGTTGATTCTAACCCAATATGACGAAGAAGAGAACATGTTTGTTGCTAAGCAGGTAGGGGCTTACGGCTTTATTGCCAAGAGCGCTGCCAGTTCCGACCTCTTGACTGGCATAAGGACAGTAGGTGAAGGAAGATACTTCCCTCGGTCTTTTGCCT
>Ga0209986_10004005_pt1 | contig 12694 bp, 17 predicted proteins | sample BlataG_FD_183168 | JGI IMG/M metagenome (GOLD analysis project Ga0209986, IMG submission 183168) | Deep subsurface microbial communities from Black Sea to uncover new lineages of life (NeLLi) - Black_00105 metaG (SPAdes) (version 2) | ecosystem: Environmental > Aquatic > Marine > Oceanic >...
CACGTGAAAAGAAAACCGCAAATACAGCTCATAATACGGTAAAAGAACTCAGGACATCACTTAAATCATTCTGGAATAAACAACCTTTTAACCTAATATTGTCCAATTATTTGTGTCCTTGACTATACTACACTACCGCCTGTCTCTGGATTATAGGCATATATTATCCATGTATCTTCCTTTGAACTATCGCTCGATTCACACTCTATCGCCACTGCTTGGATTTCAACTATCGAGCCATCTTCTGCTTTCACTGGTACAATATACGCTTTAACGTCTTTCTGTGTATAGCCTTCATTTTCCAGTTGTTTCTGTAATTTCTTAACTCCTTCGTTTTCCAGAGCAATACTTGCTATTCTACTCTTTTCTGCACCTTGTAGTTCTTTAGCATCTCCCGCAAGAACATCTCCCGCCTCATTAACGCCCTTTTCATTCCCGCTTCCGCAGGGGCATGATGCCACCGCAGGCGCTACTGTTGCCATGACCAACAGCATTGCAATCAATATGCTTATTACTTTTTTCATTTTTCTTCTTTTCCCTTCCATTTCTCACCTCACTTCCCTTTTTGGCGCCACTCCTCGGCGCCTTCCTTCTTTACCTTTTCGCCCCTTCATGGATTCGCACCACGCGAGGGACATCTTTTTCGATTTTTCCTTTTCACCCTTCATCTTCGCACCTTTCACCTTATTTTTATGTTAAAGGTCGAATGCAATATATTTATTAGGGGTTATTTATAGTTAACTAATTGTAATATTACCATAAATAAGCAATATTTCTATTCTATTATTCATATTTATAGTTCGCAATTCCAAATATCAAAAGAATTATTTTCTTACTGCGGGTTCTTTCAAACCTTTTTTTGAAAAGAAAGCTTTACCAAAGAAACAATTATCTTTTTCTTTTAGCACAGGTTTTCTTTTTGTAAAAAGAAAAAGTGTTTGATGAAAAAAAAGCTATTTACGCCTTTTGAAGAAGGAGAAATAAAGGAATTGAAGTTAGGGGACGTTGTGCATCTCACCGGCGAAGTATATACCGCGAGAGACAGAGCGCACCATAGAATCATAGAATACGAAAGAGAGGGAAAAGAAATACCGATTGAAAAGGGCGCTGTAATCTACCATTGTGGTCCGCTCATGCGAATGCGAGAAGGAGAATGGGAAATTATAGCCGCAGGTCCTACCACCAGCGCAAGAATGGAAGCAACAACGCCAGAAGTAATAGAAAAGCTGGGCATTCGTGCCATAATAGGAAAAGGAGGTATGGGCGTTTCCACGAGAGAAGCGATGCGTAAATACTGCTCTGTGTATCTCGCGATGACCGGTGGTGCGGCTGTTTTAGCTGCTACACGCATAAAAGCGGTAAAAACTGTATATTGGGAAGACCTCGGCATGGCTGAAGCGGTCTGGCATCTCCTTGTCGATGATTTCGGTCCCCTCGTAGTTAGCATGGATGCAAGTGGTAATAGCTTGTATGAGGAAATAGCGGAAGAAGCTAAGCGAAAAGTGGATAGCATGAGCCAATCGGCAATAGCCAAATAGGGAATAAACGTTTGCGGTATTTGTATAGCTCTTTTATAACCACCCGATTACACAGATTTTCACAAGAAATTCTGAAGATACGAGAAGTCGGAGAACAGAAGTCAGAATTCTGTTTTCTATTCTCTGATTTCTGGTCTTGTGTGAATCTTGTGCAATCTCGTGGTTCTATACAAATACGGTTTGTGAAGAAACCTTTTCTTATTTTACAAATTTATCACCCAATTTTATCATCTTACTTGTTCCGAAACCATATCTGATGACCAAACCTCTTCTTTCCAAATCTGCCAGAATTCTTGAGAGCGAAGACCTCGGGATACCCGTTCTGACGACAAGCTCCGCTTGATTCATCTCACCAAAATCTAAAAGTGTTTTGATAATTTTAGGCTCGCTTCCCTTCAAAACACCCAGTATCTCTTCGATTTTATCCCGACTTATATCTGGAATTTGTCTTTCGTAATTTGAAGTGGGAGCTTTTTCATCACTGGAAACGTGCTCGGATTTTTTCTCCAACGCAGGTTTAACGTCAACAAACAGGAGGTATATGGCACTGATTCCGAGCAGAAGAGCAGAAACGGTAACGATGACCATGTCAGCAAGAGTATAAAATTCCAGAGTATAAAATCCCGGCATCCGACTTACAACTACATCGCTTCCTTCTACAACAATGTTGATGGGCGTAGGAGTTATGAGTTTTACACCTGTTATGAATATGGAAGCTATGAATAACACTGCCATGAGTATTGATACTGTTTTACTTTTACCGTGAACGTTCATTCTCATTCGTGCCATCGCCATCGTCTCCGCTGCAAGAACTGGTGTTAATAATATAGTAAAAGGTATCATTAAACTTTTTCGCCTCTTCAATATTGACTACTTTCTCGTTGTTAATATCCACAATCGCTTCATATTGTTTGTCGCCAGCAGCGAAGACAAGCTTAGCAATGGCTCCTTCTTCACCTTGTGACATCCAACGCGTTAATTTTCTATATTCTTTTCCGGCAATTAAACTTTGAATTCTCTGGCAGGATTCCGCTATTCGGATTTCTTTATCCAACGCCTCACTTTGTTCTACTTTTGTGAGGTATTTCAGCGAAATCCCTCCATTTTCAGCGGAGGGAAATTTGACTCCAGTTACTTCTTCAGGCAGTTTTAAGGATTGTAGAACTTCTCCTTCATAAATCAAGTTCAAAGCCCCCTTGCCCTCATCTATTACGGTAGTGACATTAGCCTGAAAACTGATGGGCAATTGTTCTGCAATGCCGGTAGCATATGCGGCTGCAACCATACCAATTCCTATCACCGCTAATATGCCCAAGAGCATCAATTTGTTTATGATAATCGCTTCCATTATTTTCACCCGTTTATTTTTCATCTTTTTTCACTTTATTTGCTTTTCCGATAAGAGAGTTTGTCCCATAATTAGATATTTTGCGAAATAGGATGCTTATTTTTGGTTATAAAACCCTGTCTGAGCTTCTTTTTGTTGAGATTTTGAATTGTGAGACAGCCTCAAGAAAGGGAAAAAATAATTTTTTTTCGATTTTATGATCCTCGACTTGCTGGTTATGGGGTGTTAATCACACAGGGCCTGCGGCGAAGAACTGGATGCGATTATCCACGAGTGCATCAACGGCGGTTATACGAGCGTCGAAGGAACTGGTACCTATCCAACCTTTATCAATAGCATAGTATGCCCTTGCGTTCCATGGATAGACCTCATTTGTCAACACTACGTTCGGAGTGCCAATGAATGTTATTCCATCTGGGAAATACACTCTTGTCCAAGTAGACTGACCTGCATACCTGCTATACTCACTGCTATTTCCGCTGACAACGGCACAACCTCCCAAATTTGCCACATAAGAAGTTCCGTTAAGCACTGCAACGAGTTCTGCTGATTCCTTATCAGTTCCCTCGTAAACTTCAACTCTTATTGGCCTCTACTCTACTGATATTGTTGCAATGGGGGGGCAAATCAACTGTCCCTTCTTCCTTCGCTTCCTCTAACTCTGATTCACTCACCCCTGACTGTGGAGCTGGCTTTGGTGGAGTATTAGCTACCTCACCCCAGCCCTTCTCCGGATCGTATATCCGCTCTGCAGCCATAGCCAGTCCAATGCCGCTCACTAACAGTACCGCTATTATGCCTATCGCCCATATTTTCTTTTTCATCTTTTTTCGCTTTCACCTCCTAAAGAGCGCTACGCCCCCTCGGCGTTAAGGCGCGGAATCTCGCCTTTTCCCCATCGCTTGCGCCACGCCCTTCGGCGCTGAAGCACCCATACGAACCTTGTAGGGAACAACAGGAATATGGGAGGTGGGACAAGGTGTTTTGGGGGATGGAGAAGCGTTCTTTTACAGTTATTGATGTTCCCTAAAATATCGCTTTTGTCTATCGCCGATTATCTATACATGGAGGATGAAAAAGGGGAGGGATTGGGAAAAGACATTGAGCAAAATCCTCTAAATTGGAAATAATCCCCCAAAAAAAGAAAAAAGGGGAATTTTTGGGGATTTTTGTGTGCATCCTTTTTCTTCACCTAACTATACACATACAGTCTGCCTGAACTCTCATCTGACTCCTCTCCTCGATATACTCTTCCGTGGTAGTCATAGACATGACCAGGGTATACAAGGAAAGCGGGAGGGCTGAGCGTACCTTTGTCAGAATCACCTGTTCCGTGACCGTCTGGACAAACTTTAGGAGCTGTTCCCCCGTCATCTGTAAATTCAAAGTGCACATCTCCGCATGCCCACCAATCTGTATCGCTAAACTCCCATCCTACCCATAGTTTGACCCATAGACCTTCCTCTGGAACACCTGTTAATGTATAGTCCGTTAGAGACGCTATTGCTGGTGTACCCCAGGACTCATGGAAGTACAAATCTCCAACTTTGCGTTCATAGGCTAAAGGCTCTACCTTACCCATATCAGAGAGATTCAAAGTGCGAATGTGATCCCTTACGTCTGCTGTGTGATTTTGTGGTTCGACTGTTTTATTGGGATTAATGTTATATTGAAGCCTCTCACTTAAATCGGTCTCTTTTTCGGCATTTTTCACTGGTGATTCGCTGCTTGCAATAGCTCCAACTAGTCCAACGCCGCACATCAATATCGCTATTATGCTTATCACCCATATCTTCTTGTTCATCTCTTTTATCATCTTTTTCCATATCACCCCCTAAATTTTTAGTCACACCTTTTGGTGTGCTGTTCATGCTTCGGTTGGGACAACATAAATATGGAAGGTGGGACAAGTGTCCCAAATATGGGACAAGTCGTTTTGGTGGATGGAGAAGCGTTTTTTACAGTTCTTAATATCTTCCCAAATATCGCTTTTACCTATCGCCGACCATCACCACTAACCCACATTTATCCTCACATAATCGTAAGACAAATCACATCCCCACGCTGTCGCTTCCACTTCTTCTTTACCACCCCCCAGGTCCACGTCAATAATCATCTCCTTTTCTTTCATTATGTTCCTCGCCATGCCCGATAAATCCACGAATTCGCCTTTCTTCACCACTAAAACTTCCTTCCCATTCTCGCCTTTTAAGCTTATAGATATTTCGCCCGGCTCAATGTCGCCAGAGATGGCGGAGCTACCGATAGCCGCTATTATACGACCGCACGTAAGGTCGAGGCGTTCACCAAAAATGGCGCTTTTCACTAACGGTGACCTGACTATTGACTTCGCTACCTCTCTCGCATCCTCAACCGACGCCGCCCCTCTTACTATTACTTCAACGAACTTCGTTGCTCCTTCGCCATCCCGCGCAATCAGCTTCGCAAGCTCCTTGCATACCAAGTTCAAACCTTCTTTAAAATCAGCCTCGCTTATCTTCACACTCCTGCCCGTGGATACGAGCAATACCATGTCGTTCGTGCTCATATCGCCATCCACCACTATCATATTGAATGAATTGTCAACCGCATCCTTCAAACTCCTTCTTAACGCTTCTTCGCCCAAAGAAGCATCCGTATAAATAAAAGAGAGCATGGTAGCGGTAGCCAGATGCGGGAATATCATCCCCGAACCTTTCGCTATTCCTCCTATCACCACACGTTCTTCATCGCCAGTATCAATACTTATTGCACGCTCCTTGTGAAACGTATCGGTGGTCATTATAGCCTTCGCCACTGCTTTGCTTCCCTCGCCTTCCGAACTTAGCCCTTTCACCACTTCCCCGAGCTGCCTTTCTATTAACCCCATGTCCAATTGTTTCCCTATGGAGCCAGTAGAGGCAACAGCCACCTCTTCTTTATCAACGCCCAACGAAGAAGAAACAAGTTCTGCCATTCTTTCCGCACCCCATATCCCTTTCTCGCCGGTAAAGCTGTTTGCACAGCCGCTATTTGCAATTATCGCGCCTATTCTTCCTTCACCCTTCTCAAGCTGCTTCCTCGTGAACGACACCGGTGCTGCTTTTATTTTGTTTATCGTGAACATCCCGGCAGCTATTCCTTTTCCTTCTATCAAGGCTAACCCCTTATTACCCTCTTTTATCCCGTATGCCCTTACTCCTTTCACAGCGCAAATTCCGCCTTTTACCACTTCTATCTTCATCTTTTCTCTCTCTTCAAAGAATGATTAAAATGAAAAAATATTTAAATCACCTCACGTCAATATATGATAAACAAAAAATAAAATAAAATAAAATAAAGGGCTCGTGGTCTAGTTGGTTATGACACCGCCTTCACGAGGCGGAGGTCATGCGTTCGAATCGCATCGAGCCCACTGTTTTGTTTCCAACTTTTTCTTTCCCCCCTCAAATGAACCCACCGAACGCAGTCCATTAAACCGCCTCCAAGATAACGTTTATACAATAACCTTTATATCTCATTATATCTTTACTATAACCATAACTAAGTCAGAAATGGTATGGTGATGGCAAAGTTAAAAGACGAAGGTGATAGAACCTTTAAGGAGGGTAATAAAATGCACGATATAGATACAACGAAATATGTGGTTCATGCTAACATCGCAGCAGAAGGTTTTGTTGAGAAATCTGATGTGGTGGGTGCAATATTTGGTCAAACAGAAGGGTTGTTGGGTGAAGAGCTGGACCTGAGAGACTTGCAGAAGAGCAGCAGAATAGGCAGGATAGAGGTGAACGTAGAGTCGAAGAGTGGGAAATCCGTTGGAGAAATACTCATTCCTTCGGGCTTGGATAAGGTAGAAACCGCAATACTTGCCGCTTCTTTGGAAACCATAGACCGGGTAGGTCCGTGTATTGCGCACGTAGAAGTTACAAAGGTGGAAGACATAAGGGCGGAGAAAAGAAGGCGGATAACAGAGCGAGCGAAACTGTTAATGCGTGAGGCTGTCGAGAGGAACATAGACAGTGATATGATGGTGAGCGAAGTGAAGCAAGCGGTGAGGATGGAAGAAATAACCAATTATAAGGGCTTACCCGCGGGACCAAACATAGATAGTTCGGATGCCATATTGATAGTAGAGGGGCGAGCAGATGTGTTAAATCTGCTCAAATACGGGATAAAAAACGCGATAGCCGTTGAAGGCACTAATATTTCCCCTATAATAGCCAAGCTGAGCAAGAGGAAGACCGTTACAGCTTTCTTCGATGGTGACAGAGGCGGGGACCTCATATTAAAGGAGCTTTTGCAGGTCGCAGACGTTGATTACATCGCCACGTCGCCAGAAGGAAGAAGCGTAGAGGACATGGCCTACAAGGAGATAGCAAAAGCGTTGCATAATAAAACACCGGTTGAGCAACGGGGATACACAAAGGAGCAGAAAGAGCAGGGACAAGAGCAGCAGCCGAGGAAAATACAAAGAAAGAGCAACAAGGTTGCGGAGGGGGTAGTAGAGGAAAAAAGTCCGAGTCCCTTTAAAATGCACTTGCAAGAGCTTGAAGGCACTTTTAAGGCACGGCTGTTAGATAAAGAGGCGAAGATAGTAAAGGAGACCACTGTAAGGGAGTTGGCGAACGAATTGAAAGAAACGAACGAAAATGCGAAAAGTGTGGTGTTTGACGGCGTGATTACACAGAGAATAGTGGACCTTGCAAAAGAGAAGGACCTGGATTACGTAGTAGGGATAAAAGTAGGAGACGTAGTTAAAATGCCTACGTCCCCGAAGATACTAACAGCGGACTCCGCCTAACGGCAGCGAAAATCCCAATGACAAATACTACCAAATCCCATGTAAATCCCAATTTCCAAATCCAAAAGAGAAAGGATAAGCAAAATTGGTAGTATTGGGATTTGGGATTTTTTAAGCTTATCTTATGTATCCCAATTCTTCTTCCCGACGCCTCGGAATCTGAGCTTGCTCCATCTCCTTCAGTCGCTCGACCACCTTTTCCATCTCTTCTGCACGCTCTTCCAAAGCCTGCATGTCTATTTCGAGATTTAATGCCTGACACAGGACTTTGAGAACCGCTTGTGCACTTTTGGGGTCCACTAAATAGCCCGACGTAAGACCCAGCAAACAAACCGCGGGAATGCCCCTTAGTTTTCCGAGACCTAACAGAAGCCCTGATGCACCTACGATGCTCCCTCCCGGCTCTTCCTCTCGGAATTCCACCCCATACTTCTTCATCTCCTCCACAAGCGCAGCGTCATTCGCAGCTCCAAGCACCTTTTGTCTTTCCACAAGCTGACCTATACCATATCCACCCAGGGTGTATATGCGAGAAACGTCATACTGTTGTGCAATGTCGAGAATCCGCTCGGCTATAAAATAATGCCCCTCATTCGTAACGCTCTGCTGGTCACCGCTAAGGATTAACAAATCCTGCTTCTTTGACTTCCAGGCATACATCTCATTTTTACACAAACGAACTGTTCCGTCGTTATTTACCAATACCTGTGGTGGAAAATGCCATGAATATATCTCAAATATCTTCTCGGCATTCAACTCCTGTATTATGTGCTCAGCAACTAACGTCCCCACGTTTCCTACACCCGGAAGTCCCTCTATCATTACCGGCTTGTGCAATTTCACCTTTTTTAGCTCATTCACTTCTATCTCTTCCATATTTCATCATCCTTCTATATTTCCCATAAGGGTCTTTAGGGGAGAACCTCGGAGGCGTTGGATTCTTCGTCGCTCTCCCGCACCTCTCGCATACACCCTTTAATGTGTATTCCCCACATACCTCACATTTCCTTATCTTAGACTTCATAAAACATTTCTTTTTAAAGTAAAGAAAGTTGGTTAAGGAAGATTTCGGTGGAATTTCCCATATCCTTCGTTCCTTTTTATCACTTCAATCGCTGCGCTTGCCGCATCACTTAATACGCCTTCCGCCTTTTTATAATCTGAAGCAGTGACACGCATCTTATACTTTGGCGCTCCTATATAAATGCATTCCACCGTGACGCCGTTCGTATTTACGCCCGGAGCCGTTTTTTTTATCACCTCTTCTGCCTTCCTCAACGCCTCTTTTATTATTTCAACACCATTAGACAGAGGACACTTTAGCTCTACGTAGCCGGTTATCTGCACGGAAGGCGGTTTAACGTTAGTCCGTGCCATCTCGTGTATTGCATCCGCATGTTCTTCCTTTAGCCCAAGTGCAATCAATGCTTTTTTGCCTACCGTTACGACGTCCTCAAATGCGTCATACAGACTTTCATAAGCATCCAATAATTTTGTCTCGAGCTCGTTGAACTCCTCGTTGCTAATTTCTACTTTCGATGATGAATCAGTAAGGGCGAGAGAGAGCCACTTCTTCGCTTTCTTCTCGTTCTTCCACAATTTTATCCGTTCCCTCTTTTGCTCGTCTTTCACAGCCTTTAATGATAAATCTATGTGCCCTCTCTGTGCATCCACGTGTAGCACCTTGCATACCACTTTTTGCCCTTCGCGCACGTGATCCCTCAGATGTTTCACCCAACCGGGGGATACCGCAGATATATGGATAAGCCCTTCTTTTCCTTCGTATTCTTCAAGCTTAACGAAAGCTCCGAAGGTCTTAAGCTCATCTACCGTACAAACTACTAATTCGTCCTTCTCCGGCCATTCTTCCCTCACCATCTATTTTATTCCCCCATATCGCTATTCCAGGACCTCTATTACCTCGGCATTTATCTCCGGTTTCCCACCCCGCGGCTTGACTAAAATTGCGCCGCAGACGTTACAGTTCACATCCGTAGATGCATGGTCAAAGACGACCTGCTCATTGGGGCAATCATTGCATTTTACCCTCAAAAATTTGCTTTTTGTACTCCTTTCCATTCCCATTGTTATACCCTCTTTTAGTTACTCCACAAACTCAAGCTTGGATACCCTGAAGCCCTTCCTTTGATGCGACTTCTTACATTCCGCGCACTTATATCGAAGAAAGACCTTTTTTGTCGGCTTATCGCCTCCGGGAACCTTTGAAAATTTCCCCGTATTTCCTATGCCTGACCTGCGCTTCTTCTGCCTTACTATCCAGTTCAAGGAAGAAGGCCTTCCCCTTTTTACCTTTTCCACTTCGTGTAAGGTATGCTTGCCGCAAAAGGGGCAATGAACCCTTATATGTTTTGGCATCTTCATTTCCTATCCCCTGCTCACCCCCTCCATTTTCTTCGTTTTGCCTTCAAATCGCATTGCAACTCCTCGCTTACACAATATCTCTGCGTTGGTCTTTGGTAACATAATAACATCTTCTTTTTTTACTTTATAAATCCTTCCGTCTGTGCCCATAAAAGTAGGTATGTCTTCCAATACCCGGACTATATGCAGTTCTTCATCTCGGTTTTTTGCGGAAACTGTTTTTTCAACTTCTTTTGCAGTTTGCTCCGCAAGTTCCCTCTTTTCGCTTTTTTCTTCTCTTCTGCCTTCGCCTTCTTTATCCCCCTGCATCAACGCAAATATCCTTTCCTTGCCCCCCTCTACGTGACTTTTTACGCCCTCAAATATCCTTTCTTCTTCCTCTAACATCCCCTTAGGTCCCGTTTTCATGCCCGAACTGGCGAGCTTTACTATCTTTCCTATTCGCCTTCTGATTATATCCTCCGCTTTCATCTTCGCATTCCTTAGCTCGTCTTCCACCAGCTCCCTCCTCCTTTCATCCGCTTCTCCTTTCTCCTCCTTCAACTTCTCCATGTATTCGCACACTTCCTCGCAGAAGTTCTCCGGTAATTCTTGCAGTGATGCCGTGTTTCGCTCCTTATACAGGATTCCCCAGAGTTTCTCTATGTCCATCGCACTTTTTCTTTTTAAGAAAAGGTTTTATCGTGCTAAAAGAAAAGATTATTTTAGTCAAGCTTTCTTTTTAAGTAAAAGGTTTCTTCCAACAGCTTCGCCACCGCATAAGCCGGAAATACCGCCGATATTTTCTTACCATAGCGAGAAGAAAGCGATAAGAAGTCCATATTCAGTGAATCAGCCGCTTCTTTCACGATAAAATCCCCTATCCCCGCTGATACCACCATTTCCAACTCATATTTTTCTTTTATTCGCTTCATCGAATCAATCAACGCCTCTACCTGTGCTTCCTTTACCTGCCCTGCAATACTAACCGCACCTTCCTTACTTATCTCTTCCAAGTCACTACATACCACCCTCGCAAGCCTTCGCATCGCACTTATTCTGTTTTTATCATCTTCTCCTTTTTTCACTTCTTCATTCGCAAAATAATTATCTGGTTTTTCACAACTGTAATTATCCATTGTTATATATCCAAGCACGAGATAAACGTCAGCAGTTATTGAAAATAACTCAGAAGAAGTCCTGTATTCTTCTCCTCCTATCTCAATTCTTTTAAGCAAATGGGAGACACTGGTTCTTAATACGCCTGAGTAAATCAGCTCACCGCATTTTAATCTTTCCAAATCAGTCTTTTTCGCTTTTATCTTTCCCTCCACTACGGGTATTACGTCTGTTGTAGTACTGCCGATGTCGACGAATATCACATTTTTGTATTCCTTAGATAGAAGTTTCGCCGATGCGAGCCAGTTTGTCGCTGCGAAGGAAAGAGGGTCTTTATCTACATATAAACTGGTTTTAAAAGCACAATCACTGTCGAAAAACATTGCGTTCTCAAAAATATCGGAGACCACTTTCTTTATGTATAAAACACCTTCTCTTTTTGTGTTAAAGCATCCACATAGCTCACCTGTCATCACCACTCCCACTGCTTCTACCCCTTTTCCTTCTGTCTCCAGCCTTCCTTTCACACCAGACAATACATCGTATATAATTGCCTTGTTTCTCCAGAGGGGTGCATAGATAGACCTCACGAAAGAACCATCAGAGGTCGATATTTTCGTGTTTGCTCCCCCCACATCTATGCCTATTATCATGGCACCTTTTTCTATGACATTATAGTCTGGGCAAAGTCCCTAATAATTAACATCTATAAATCTTAAAGGTAATTATTTTAACAACATATGAAAAAAAAAGTATAAGCTTTATATAGTCATATGCCAAAAAGTATCCCCAATATGAAAGCTCCACCTGAGGGGGCGGCGAGGGGAAGAAGATGAAGGGCGATGGTGAAGGCGAAAGCGAAGGAACACGTAAAAATGACTATGGAAAACTAAATAACGATATTAAGATAAGCCGGCGTGCATTTATCAAAACAACTACAGCTTTTGGTGCTGCTGTTGCAGGCATCCCCTACAATTTAACTGATATAACCGATATTTTGAAAGAGGATGGAGAATTGATGATGTATCCTGTAGTCTATGAATTTAAATATGAATTTGAATCAATCTGGAAATTACCGTTTGAACGCTTTATTTGTATTGAAACTTGGGGATGCAATTGGAATTGTAGATGGTGCCCTATAAAATTTTCCAGCCTCAAGAAAGTAAATCCAATATCAATTGAAATTGATGAAATAACAGACCTTTTGCTAAATTTCAATGGTGATACATCAGAAACTGCAGTTGTAATAGCAGGGGGAGAGCCACTGCTTCAAAAGGAAGAAGTGCTAAATTTGATTGATTCATTAAAAACAGAAACCAAGTATACCGTTATACTCGCAACGAATGGTTCTCTCGTTGAAGAGGACTTTATTGATAGAGCAAATGACCTGGGTCTGGATAGATTTATGATATATTCCATGCTCCCCCTTTTGAATCGTGATAATTAATTGGTAGGAAATATGAATATCAATCCACCACAATTAAGCAGATAAAAATCTCTTGATACTTTTGGCATTATAATTGGTATTCCACAAGCCGTAGATTG
>Ga0209986_10004006_pt1 | contig 12694 bp, 19 predicted proteins | sample BlataG_FD_183168 | JGI IMG/M metagenome (GOLD analysis project Ga0209986, IMG submission 183168) | Deep subsurface microbial communities from Black Sea to uncover new lineages of life (NeLLi) - Black_00105 metaG (SPAdes) (version 2) | ecosystem: Environmental > Aquatic > Marine > Oceanic >...
GAGCCCGGCCACTGGCATTCAATGCTTTTAATTGGTCGCTTCCGCTTAAATATACTAGCGCAAAGGCATCTCCCCCCAGACCAGTCATCATGGGCTCCACCACATTCAAAGCGGCAGCGGTAGCGATGGCAGCATCTACCGCATTGCCTCCTTGGCATAGCATACTCATACCAGCTTGCGCTGCTAGGGGTTGGCTGGTGGCCACTATTCCGCGATTACTCATGACAGCAGAGCGACGCGACGGAAACGAGTATTTCAGATTCATGTCCTCTCCAAATTGAAAACCTGATAGTCCGTGCCAATATTGTAGCCTAGTTTAAGCTAATTGAAAAACTATCGTGCTGGCTGGATATACTTTTGGTATTCCGCTAAATTGAAAGAAGTTCTCGGGGATAAGTTGTTAGCATTTTGGCTCCCGACTTCGTTACTAAGATTGTATCTTCCAACCTGATGCCCAAGTTCAAGACCTTACCATGTTTTACAGAACCCTGGAAAAAAGCCAGAACATTGTTCTTCTCAATCTTTACTTCTGGATTCGACCCTCCATTTCTCATTAGGAACGGTTGTTCCTCAACAGCCAGGCCAACATTGTGCCCCACCAAGCCACCTATCATAGGGAATCCAGTAGTTTTAGTGAACTCTTGTGGGACGGCTTGTATTTCATTTACAGTTATTCCAGGGCATAACTTTTCTAACATAATATCCTGTGCATCTCGTAATGTTTCAGAAGCTTTTTGTAGTTGTTCAGGAGGCTTTCCGATAAAAAAGGTTCGGGCAAGGTCACTGGTGTAACCATGAATGACAGCTCCTAGGTCTATTGTAACAATCTCCCCGGCAGATATTTTCTTTTGAGTGGCAACAGAGTGAAGGAGTCTGACACGATGCCCTGATGCTACATATATCGCATGCTTGATAGCATCGGAACCCAGCGTTACCATTCTATGTTGTGCTATAGAGGCGACCTCAAGTTCTGTCATTCCCGGTTTCAATGATTCCGCTACTGTTTTCATACCGGCATCTGCAATTTCACAGGCTTTTCGTATAAACTCTATCTCCGTTTCAGATTTCACTGACCTGATTTGTTCCTCAATTGCAAAGGTGGCATTTATAACTTCTACTTTGGGTAAATAGCGTTTGAAGGAACCTCCTAACCATGTCGTAGCTGTGATATCCATAGCAACTGGTCCTTCTGTTCCACCCAATTGTTCTAATATCTTTAGTATTACCTTTCCCTGACTATTCGGAGTATAAGTTTTAACACGTACCTCCTTTGCTTGTTCTATCGCAGCATCTTTTTCAAGCCAAAGTACAGCGAATACAGCTTCTGGCTTCTGGGTTATTATAACTACGCCGCACGTTTGCATACTGGGTTCGGTGACATCGGTGAAATATTGTATGTTTTGAAGAGTGGCCATCACTAATCCACAATAACCATTACGTCGCATAAAGTCACGCGCTTTTTCTTGCCTTTGCACAATTTCGTTTATCATACTGCTCCTTCTCTTCTAGGCAATCTATGCCTAATTTGGTTACCTTTAACAATATTGTTGGCCCCAGTGATCTAGCAGAAGCTCAATGATTTTACTACTGCTTGGTGAGGTCAGTCAATCTCATTTCCAAGTCTTGACTTACTTTCTAATATGTCTCACATATCCATTGACTGGCCTGCCCGCCATTTGCGAAGGTAAGACTGAATTGAGTTATTATATTAATCGATATTCGACAGTAAAAGTTATAAAATCAGGGTGCTGCTTTTTGTAATCCTTCAACTTGGCTGATATAGGTTCAAGGTCGGCTGCTTTTTTCTCGAGTTCGTGGATTTTGTTGTCGAGAGCCTCGAGACTCAAGCCGCTTCTTTGCTGGCCTTTCCTTTGAGCCGTTTTGCCCACTGCTTGCGGAACTTGTTAACCTTGGGGGCAATCACCATCCGGCAGTACGCCTGTTCTGGATGTCGTGAAAAGTATTCACGGTGATAGTCTTCAGCAGGATGGAATTTATCCAGCCGGATAACCTGTGTCACGATTGGGTTCTTCCACAGGTGGCTTCCATTGAGGTCTTTAATGAGTTTTTCAGCGATGGGTTTTTGCTGTTCGCCGTGATAGAAGATGGCCGAACGGTATTGTGTACCTCTATCCGCCCCCTGCTGGTTCAATGTCGTTGGATCGTGGGCTGAGAGGAAAACCTCCAGGATTTCACGGTACGAAATCCTACTGCGATCGAAGGTCACCTGAACGGCCTCGGCATGGCCAGTGTTGCTGGTGCAGACCTCCTGATAGGTAGGATTACCGGTGGTGCCGCCTGTGTAGCCGGAAATCACGTGCTCGACACCGTCAACCGCCAGAAAGATCGCTTCAATGCACCAGAAACAACCACCGGCAAGAGTGGCAACTTCTGATGAAGCCTCCTGGTTCATAGCTTATTCTCTGGCACGTATTTCAGTACCAGCCCGTTTATACAGTAGCGTTTGCCAGTCGGCGGCGGGCCATCATCGAAAACGTGACCCAAATGAGAGTTACATCGAGCACAGAGCACTTCAGTCCGCACCATTCCAAGACTCATGTCAGACTGCTCGACAACGTTCAGCGGAGAGATCGGCTGATAGTAACTCGGCCAGCCTGTCCCTGAATCGAACTTGGTGAAGCTGTGAAACAGGTCGATGCCGCAACGCATACACCGGAAAATGCCCACTCCATGGACATCAAATAGACAGGTGCCTGGAGCTTCAGTCCCTTTCCTGGTAGTGATTTCGTACTGCTCTTTGGTCAGCATTGGTTCTCATTCCTTGTCCGACTTCTCGATCTTCTCCAGGACTACAACCTCGTTCTGCCTGGCATCATAGATCAAAACTGTTGTCATACATGCGCCCTCCGTTTAGTCTCCCAGTTCTATTATGACAGAGTGGCCAGCATAGCAAAATCAATGCACATAGTGAGCGACACTTCTTTAACTCACTTCACTAGTCTCGCAAGCACGTTGCACTACAGAGTTTTAGTTAACAAAACCGAGCATTGTTGAGTAACAACACAAGTTTTCATCCTGACATGCATAAGGTTAGTGGTTGCCTGAATGCAATTTAGCCCGAATTTCATGTTCTCGTTGTTTCAGTGTATCCAATTGCTTTGCAGCTTCGTCAGCCTCAATCATCCGTTCCTTACCTGTGATGAAACTGGCTCTCGGCTTTCCTTTTGAGTTTTCCGTTTGATGTCTTCGCAGGGCTTTTAATTCCCTCTTAGCCTTATCTATTTTGACCAAGATATCCTCGAGTTGATTATTGAACTCCTCTTCTGTCTCCAAAACCTGATCCTTTAGTTAGCTCTCTCTGCTTATCCATAGTAACTTAACTAGTGGGCAGAGTCAATACCGCTCTTTCACACAAAAGTCAGGATTGTGCAAAGGTGAGTAGATGTTGTCCCACAATCCCTATTTGGATTATGGGGGCGCAACAACACACAACTTTTACCGTTCAGGGTGCGTGTTCAGTGTAACATGGTCACAATACAACATTACTAGTTTGTGTAGCAGACCACGGGAATCTCCCGAAAGTATGCGCAGATGTAGTAGTCCTCGTTCATGGTGATGGTGGTTGAGACAGCATTGACATTGGCAATTGTATCCACATCGCCAGTCCACCTGGCAAACTCATAACCACTAGCTGGTTTTGCCACGAGGTTGACCACTGTTCCCTCTTCATATACGAATCTCCCTTCTCCAGGGGCGGTTACTGAACCATGAGCTGGTCCGATGATGTTCAGGCTGTACTGAACAGGCGGAAGTACCTCAAAGTCAGCCATTATGGAATAGTCGCCATTCACGGTAATGATGGTCTCGGAGGCATGAACATTGTCAACGGTGTACACATCTCCAGTCCAGCGTACAAATTGATAGCCATTGTCTGGAGTAGCATTCAAGCTAACCACTGTGCCAGCGTCATAGGTAAGAATCGATTTTCCAGGGATAGTTACGTTATTAACGGTAACTACGCCTCCAGCCGTACTGTCGATAGTGAGCGTAAGAGATTCACCACCATTACCATCATCACCACTGCCATCACAGCCTGCCATCCCTGCAATTAAGGTTACCACAACCAAAAAGATGCTAATTCTCTTCACTTATGTGACCCTCAAAGTTCTATTGTATCACTAGTGAAGGAATCGTCAACAAGCTGCGGTGTCCAACACATCCTGTGGTGCTAAGGAGTCACAAAACGTCAGAATGTGTAGCGATACATATAGACACAGCCCGGAGAACGCCCGATATTAAGCCTGTGTTCCTGTCCTCTAAAGCGTGGCCTGGCCTAGATTCACTGGTGAATGACGCTTTAGAGAGATAACTCGTTAAATACTGCTCCCGTTATCCGCTGCTGCAACTGCCCGCAGGCGGCATCAATATCTGGACCCCGCTGAACCCGCTGCGTAACCTGGATGCCTGCACTGCTCAGGACTTCGCGGAAAGCTCGGATGCCTTTCGGCGACGGGTCGTGGAAGCCGAGTCCATGGATGGAGTTGTACGGAATCAAGTTCACGTGGCAGTTCAGCCCGTGTAGCAAACTCGTCAATTCACGCGCTTCTGCAATTCTATCGTTGACTCCACCAAGCAAGCAATATTCGAATGTCACCCGGCGGCCGGTTTGCTGCACGTACTCGTGGCAGGCATCTATAATCTCAGCGACACTCCACTTGACTATCTTAGGGATGAGCTGCCAGCGTAGGTTATCTGTAGGGGCGTGGAGAGACACAGCCAAGGTGATTTGCGATTTTTCTTGCGCCAACCTACGGATACCGGGAACAAAGCCGACGGTACTCAGTGTCAGATGCCTCATGGCAATATCCAATTCCCTGTTCAGCAACTGTATCGCCTTCACAGTCGCCGCATAGTTAAGTAGCGGCTCTCCCATACCCATGAAGGTGATATGGTCAATACGGCAGCTACGCTTATCAATTTGCGATGAGTAATTTTGCGCTTCTTCCTGCACTTCCAGTGCCTGACCCACAATCTCTCCCGCCGTGAGGTTACGAGTATAGCCACTCAGTCCAGTGGCGCAAAAGACGCAGCCCACGGGGCAGCCTACCTGTGTAGACAGACAACAACTGAAACGGTCTGCGTAGGGCAAGCCTACGGTTTCCACTCTCGCACCGTCACACATCGCCAGCAACAGCTTCGCTGTTCCATCCCGGCTGTGCTGCACAGTGACTACTTGGGAGCGACCGACCTCATATTTCTTCTTCAGTTGCACACACAGTGTATCGGGCAGATTGGTCATCTCCTCGAACGTGCGTGCCCCACGCCGGTAGACCCACTCCGCTAGCTGGTTGCCTCGATACGCTGGTTCGCCCTCTTCCTGTACTAGCGCACGCAGTTCTTCTGTGTTCAATCCTAGGAGTGCAATTAGCATGGCCTACCTATAACCCTACACATTGTCTTCAAGTAATTATCTCAAAGGACGCGGAGGTAAACAAGCATGCTGAAGGCGTCATGCGCTACATGGTACGGAAGATAGGCAAAGATAAGGAGTGTAGGGAATCAATGCAAGTTAACAAAAAGCCAGATTGTGATTTTAGCGAAATCAGTAAGGTTTGATACAATGACTCCTTAGATTTAGAATGAGCTATGCAGGTAACTCAGATAATCAGACAAAAGGTGCTGATTCGGAATCTCGTATTGGCGACCGGCACATTATTTGTTAGTCTTGTATTAGGTACGCTTATTGGCCAGAATACCGCTGAGGACCTTATGAGACAGTTAGGCGGTGTACTAGGGCCCTTGGGACAGGCCGGTAACCTGTCTATCCTATTGTTCTTAATAATATTCATCAACAACGCAATCAAGGCTCTTGGGCTAGTTTTTTTAGGTATCCTACTGGGACTACCACCTCTACTTTTCATAGGCCTAAACGGCTTCATCCTCGGAGGCTTCAGCTCCGCGCTTGAATCAGTCAAGGGATGGAGATACGTTATAGCTAGCTTTGTACCGCATGGTGTGATCGAGATTCCGGTGATCTTGCTAGCCGCCGCTTTGGGCCTCACGCTAGGTATGGAATCACTTAAGTGGCTGTCACGAAGAGAGAGCCAAGTCAAATTACAGTTGTCAGATTGCCTTAAAGTTTACTTGAGGTGGATTCTTCCTGGGCTTGCCGTTGCAGCCATCATAGAGGTCTTTGTTACCCCCTTGGTAATCGGGCTGGTTAATGTTGGTTAGCTTGGCTTCTGTAAATATCCTCGCAGACAAATGTGAACAGGCTTGAGGACATTCTTCCAATCTGTTGTGGGTTCTCAATGGAGATTCAGATACTCAAAGAATGCTGAGATGGTTTCTTTTAACGTTTGATAAGCTTGGCCGTTGCACGATTCATCGAAATGTTAGCACGGTGACCTTGAGCCCCTCCATTACGGTCTGTGAACAACCCATTCTGTTTGAGACTGGCTGGTAGTATGGTCGAATCAAGGCCAAGTAAAAAGGCGGATCTTTTGATTGCCTTGATAGTGCTGCTCCTTATACTAGCCAGGTTGCCTCTATTGGTGGTGTCTGATACAACCGCCTCATTTGCCGGCAGCAGCGTATCTGATAATGACACAACTACTAGCGAAACTGGAGGGATAAATTCCTCTGCAATTGCTATAATCATGATTGCTTGGACAACCCCATCTGGTTAGGGAGGCTCAAATGAGTTACTGTCCTTCGTGTGGCAAAGAGATTCAGGAAGACATGAAGTTTTGTCCTAGTTGTGGTCAGCAGCTAATTATGGAGGGAATGGTAACATCAACTTATAGAAGACTGTCTTTTGGAGAAAAAGTAAAAGGTTTTCTCGGAGCCCCGTCAAACACGTTCAATAATGTGGAAGCTGAAGCGCCGGGAAGTGCTCTGAAGTACTTCACAATATGGGTTGTAATATACGCAATTTTGCGTACGATAGTTTTCTATACATTAGAGAGGCGAGTTTTTCGGACACTATGGAATTTGCTTGGATTAAGCGATGCCGCAGTATACCGTTTTGACCCAGTTACATTTGCTGTGCTAGCTGTGGTTGGTGCCTTTGCTAGCCTTTTCATAGGCGGGTTATGGACACACCTATTTGTACTGGCTTTTGGTGGGAGAAAAGGCTATAGGAACACTATAAAAGCATTTGCATATGGCAATACTCCGCTCTTCCTGTTTGGTTGGATACCGTTTGTAGGAATGCTATTTTCGTTCTGGGCATGGGTATTAAACATAATCGGCCTAAGGCAACTACATGAAATATCTACAGGCAGAGCAATTGGCGCGGTGCTACTTAGCATAGTAGCACTAGTAATCATTGTAGTCTTAATAGTGCTGTTCGTTGTGCTACTCGTTGTTGTCTCGGCGGCTAGGTAGTACGATTTGTGCCACCAAATCTTTTATGACCATAGTCGTGATGTCCCGTACAGCCGGTGTCAAATAGTGGCGAGGCTGAAGGCAAAGGTTGCTGTAAGAAGGCACAGCCCAGCCAGCAGATTTGGAGAGGGATAGACATTGCCCAGACCAGAGATTATATTCTGCTTGACAATCAATATTGATGGCAGTCGTTGTTTATGCCTTAAGGTATCCTCGTATTGACGACTGGCGAGGGCCCTCATCATACACATCCTCAAATTTCGCTGACCTGACAAAGTTCAGGAACACCGTGGTAATTAGGCCCGGTAGAAACAAGGTGCCGTCTTGCCAGGGCATTACCCATTTGTTCCATATCATCGATGTGTTGCAGAACACATGGCAGTTCTCTGAATTTTGACTGCACAAAACTAACTATTGTGCAATCTGCTCCATCGTAACGCGAATTCCAGAGATACCGCATCAACTGGGCCTACTACAGATTAGTGCCTTGTGATGCAAGAAATTTGACCGCCGTCAGTCCATTTTCCGGCGGCGCAAATGCTCCGCCAAGTAGCCGTATGCCCGATTGCGCCAGGGGCGCTGAAAATCGCTGAATAGCAATTCCCTGGCTTCAATCTGCGGCACCTTGCGTACTTCCTTGATGCGGGGCAGGAAAAACAGTGCCACGGCCAGCCGAGCCACCCCTGAAACTATAAAAATGGAGCGAAAATAACTCCCCATAAAGGGTGGCAGAAGTGGTGCCACAATACCTCCGGCCAGAGACCCCAAACTGACGCCCAGGAATATCAGAGAGTTGTAAAGAGCTATGTAACGCGTCCTGTTTTGTTGGGGAGCCGCATCGAAGATAAAGACGCCGCTGGAAAGCTGGAAACCCGCCCAGGCAAACCCGGAAAATATCTGCATGCCAACGAGCCACCATAAACTGTGGTTAAGCGCCCACCCCAGCGCTACAAATGGAACAAAAAGGGATGTGATTTTCAGCACCTTGATACCTCCTGCCCTGTCGATCCGTTTGCCCCACCATGTCATAAAACCGACGGTCGCCAAGCCCGCCACGGAGTTTATAATAGTATAGACGATGTAGCTGAAATGAAGGTCGCGTAGCATATACGGAGAGAAGAACGGTCCGGCAACAGTCGTCGTGAAATTCATCAGCGCGCAGAAGATTATGAACATGCCGATGTTGGTGGAGAACAGGCCCCGGGCTATTTTGAGCACGCTTTCATGGCCCCGCTTTTCGGTCGCCGGGCTCAGTGGTTCGTACATCCGTGATAGAAAATAGAACGAAACTAGCCGTGATGCCATTGCTCCGGTAAATATGATGGTGAAAGCTAGGTTAGTGTTGCCGGTGAACAGTTGCAAGATACCGCCGGCGGCATAGGCAGATGCCAGGGAGACAAAGGCGGTAATGCGGTTACGCAGACCGAAGAATCGGCCGCGCATCTGCGCCGGCACCAGGTCTGCCATCATACTTCCCCACACGGGGTTCAAGGCAGAATCAAAAGCGGTGCTCAAAGTCATGAACGCTATCAGCCACCAAACCTGGTGTGTCTGGAACAAATAGGGAATGAGAAGAATTGGCAGCCACATCAAAGCATGCATAATGGCCATGGGGAGTATGAAGCCTTTTCGGCTCCCTGCTCTTTCAGAGAGGCCTGGCGCCACGAACTGCGTCACTGCCATGGTGAAATTGGGCACGCTGGTGAGCAAGCCAATCTGTTGAGTGGTTGCTTTCATTGTCAGCGCGTATGGCGTGGTGTAGCTCTGCGTCAGCCCGAGCGTTGCGGAATAAGCTGAGCCATCAAGAATGCTGTTCCTCAGGCTCTTTCTGACCTGTTCCGCGCTTAGATTGGACGGAACATCACGAGGGCGGTGCAGGCGATGTATATCAATGGAAATGGTGGTTCACCTGCCTTATACGTAATGGGAACAGTGCATGCGTCTAGGGATTGAGTCATATGTAACGGTTCCACAGGCAATTGTCTCCGGACTTCGCTCAAGCCAAGACCCCCGCAACGAACCCTCACTCTTGAGCCATAAGAGAGCGAAACATTGTGAGAGCTTGTGTCTGGAAGCAACCATCGAGGGGATCATTCTATTGACTGACCAGGAATCATCCTGTCGCCATCATCAGTATAGTATGTCTTTGTCGGTCAGTTGTCAATGGGTTGAACAAGGTAATGAACTGTGTGGGTGCTTAACTGGCTGTCTTTTCGTCTGCAAGTATAGAGGCATACCAGCGTGGCTGCTGAAAGGTCGCGCTTCGTAGGAAGCGGAGGTAACTACGCCGAGGGGCCCTGCGTCCCCGCCCACGATTACCGGCTTTCGCTTTAGCTTCGGGTTGAGCACCTGCTCCACAGAAACGAAGAAGGCATCAAAATCAATATGGAAGATACAGCGGGCCATGAAACGGCATATGAACTCGTACACAGAGCTGATAAAACCAACCCTTGGTCGGATCGTTATCCAACTTTTCATCGGATTGTGATTGTTGCTTGTGATATACGTCCCTCGAGTTGATCTAATCCTGCCTCTCCCCGCTCTTCGCTCTGTCGCTCTATCACGCTATCGCTCCGTCGTTCTACCACAATGTCACTCTATCGCCTCATCGCTCCACCGCTCGGTCGCTCGGTTGCCGTGGAGGTGCCTTGCTCCGTACCACACTGCTATAGGGATCGGAGCGTGCAGAGCGGAGAGCGGTGCCTGCAGAGCAGAGACTACAGAGCAGAGAGTGGAGAGTAAAGAGCATGGAAGACGCAGCAGAGCAGACATGTGACAGGGTATGGCGAACAGCCATAATAGGGTCGAGTAATGAGCGGCAGGTAACAAAGGATTCGGATGTCACTCAGAACCAGTATCGAGTTGAACAATTCTCGGTTTTGTGCAATTTGCTCACTCCAACGCTGATATACATTGATTTTTATCGAACTGGTGTCTATCGCTTCAAATCCTGTATATTACTGTTGTGGAAGCCATGAATGAAGAACTAATCGCTCCCTGCGGGATGAACTGCGGTGTTTGCGCTAGCTACCTGGCGATGAAGAACGACCTAAAGAAGAAGGGAATTGGAAAGACTTACTGCGCCGGCTGCTTGCCACAAAGTAAAAATTGCCATTATAAAAAACAATGCGACCTCCTGGGAAAAGGACTGGTGCGGTTTTGCTACGAATGTGAAGATTTCCCATGCCAACGACTAAAGACCCTCGATAAGCGCTACCGCACCTTTTACCATATGAGCATGATTGAGAACCTGAAATACATCAAGGATAATGGTATTAATAAATTTCTTGAAAGAGAGCAAGAGAAGTGGCGATGCCCTGAGTGTGGTGGTGTAATATGCTGCCACAATGGTATCTGCTTTGATTGCGGTCTAGATAAGCTACGACAGAAGAAGCACAGATATCGCTGGGAGGAGAATTGATGAAGAAAACCTGGCAAGAGAAATTAAAGGACAAACCTTCCTTTCCTAAGGTGCTAAGGTTGGAGAAAGGGTTTCCCTGTTACAATGCCGTGCACAAGACGGGTGCTGAAGCTGGTGATGATGTCGTCCTGGTTAATCCATCGGAAGTAGTGGAAGTCATGAAGCAGGTGCCGAAAGGTAAGCTTATCACTATCGTCGAAATATGCAAGAAGATTGCCAAGCAGCATGGTGTACCGGCTTGCTGCACGCTAACCACTGGTATCTTCATTATGACAGCGGCCAATGCGACAGAAGAAGCAAGCAAGGAGGGCAAGTCGTTAGACATACCATACTGGCGGACGCTCAAAACAGATGGTTTTTTGAATGAAAAATACCCTGGCGGACAAGAAGCGCATAAGAGACTACTTGAGAGAGAAGATTTCAGAGTCATTGCTCGTGGCAAGAAGTACCAGGTTGATGATTACGAGAAATACCTGATGAAGTTAAGATAGTATAATGACACGAAAGATATCATGATTAAGCGCTACAAGCATACTCAGGTTGGATACTTAATTATTGTGGCCATTGTAGCAGCAATGGTGGCAGTCGGGATTATCCTGGCGACTACCGGAATTAATTGGATTGCTATCGCAGTCCTGGTTGTCCTCGCGGTAGCTCTAGTGTTATTTCCCAGCTTAACCGTGCTCATCTCGAAAGAAGAGTTATTAGTGCAATTTGGGCCTGGAGTAATCCGCAAACGGTTTAAGTTGAGTGAGATAGAATCGTGTCAAGCCGTGAAAATTCCCTGGTATTACGGGTGGGGTATTCGGTTAACGCCATACGGGATGCTATTCAGGGTTTCTGGCTTTCATGCTGTCCAGATCAATTTGATGACAGGTAAGAAATATTTAATCGGCACTGATGTTCCACAGGAGCTTGAGGAAGCTATTAGACAGATCATAAGTTACCATTAAGGATTATTATAAGGTACCATTTGAAAGCGACTCTCGCGCTGGAAAGAAGAGTGAACATGTAAGTTGCCAAGAGATTGGCATCTTGACCACACTAATAACACTACTTGTCACCTCAGTAGGCAACAAATAGTCATTTCGTGACATTCGTTTCACTAAAAGGAAAACCTCCTGATTCTTGAGCGCATGCACAGGTCTATATGTATGTTCTGTGGAAACAAAACGGTTTCATAGCTGTTTCCCATACCCTATGGTATGATTCTCACAAATGAAAGAAATATTCCGTGACAAGTCAAGAGATAATTTAGCACAGAACCTCAACTCCTTGGGGATTAGAGCGGCCCTGGCTGAACGCGGCCGGGCCGAAGAGAAAGTAGAGAATTCATGGTACCAACGTTCCTTGGGAGTTATAGACATACCAGAAGGACTGGTCAGATGGATAAATATCTTGAAGAAAGATGGGAGCAAGAACAGCCCTCCTAGATGGTGGGTCATTCTCGGTATACCGGATGAGAGACCCCTCTCAAATCATAAAGCGGTTGACATCAAGACAATAAGAAAGAAGTCATTTCCATTGTTCGGGAAAGTAGTCGATGTGACCTGGGAAGGTAACGACCATCATACTGGGCTAGCCGAAGCTCTTTCCAACGATGAAGCGGTAAAGAACCTGGCGAAAAGGATTGGGAATTTGACAGTTCATAGTTATGCCAAAGAATTTCAAGGGTGGACATTGCAGGTGGATAGGCGATTTGAGCCAACAAATCAAGATTGGGATACCATTCAAAAGATTGCCAATTATATCCTTTCATCGGCGCGTGTCTATTAGCCAAGGCCTCGATCTCCGGTAAGCAATTAAGGTTTGAAATGAAACACAAGCGGTATCAAGTTGGGATTTCCGATTTGAATTCGCAATTAAGAGTCCTGGCTCTTATTGCTTTCATCACTAATAATGGCGAAAAGGATATGGAGAAGG
>Ga0209986_10004007_pt1 | contig 12693 bp, 12 predicted proteins | sample BlataG_FD_183168 | JGI IMG/M metagenome (GOLD analysis project Ga0209986, IMG submission 183168) | Deep subsurface microbial communities from Black Sea to uncover new lineages of life (NeLLi) - Black_00105 metaG (SPAdes) (version 2) | ecosystem: Environmental > Aquatic > Marine > Oceanic >...
CATCCCCTGGGGAAGACGGAAGCCCTCAATCGAGCGCGAATCATCAACGGGAAGGTCCCAGCCCGTCTCCGCCTCGGCCGAGTCCTCTATCATCTGCTGAAAAGAGCAATTTGTGCAGTTGAACCCGTTGATACACAGCTTGTAGGAAACTTCCCCTGTCAACATGTAGTGACATTTGCGCGCAGAGGTGGGCAGTTTCTTGAAGAACTCTTCGAACTCGGCGCGTCGTTTCTCGACCTCCGCCCGGTTCGGGGATAGAGGAGCATGCGGTTGAACCAGCACCGGTCCGTCGACCAGTGCCTGATGTAGGGAGCAGCGCTCGCACTCGTAGTTCAGTGTGCAGATCTTGTAGGAGATGACACCCGCGTCAACCCACACGCACTGTCTGGCCGAAGTGGGTATCAGTTTTGATTTCTTAGCTCGTTTTTCAGACATAACTCACCTCCTAAGCAGCTTAGCTCGATTCGGCCCCCGAGAAAAACATACTGGCGAGCCGGTTCCAGTCCTCCTTCCCGAGATTCCTGGAGAAGTTGGGCAGCAACTGGCCACCGTCGGACAACGCGACGCTCCTGGATTCGGTCAGAGCGCGGAACAGGCTGTCCGACTCGTCCTGTATCCACTGGCTGGCTTCGTCCGGGCCGATGAGACTACTTTTATCCTCGTAAGGGCTTACCGGCTTCATCGTATAGAGCCAGCCCCGATCGTAGCAGTCCTCGTTGATTAGCGAGGGGTTGTCCTCCAGGGCGGGATTGATGTGGATGATCCTGCCCGGGATCGGGAAAAGCATGGTGGTGTGGTGCCCGTTGCTGGACACGTTTAGGGCCGGGTCTCCACGGCGCACCACATCGCCCGGTCCGGCTCTGAACAACGCCTTGGAGATGTCTCCGATGAGTTTCTGGGCGAAATCGTCCAGGCCCACGCGTGCGTGCTCTTTCGAGAGCTTCGTCCAGGTGTGCCCCTGGAAGTAAGTGCGGTCTTCTATCAGGATAAAATAGCCGACTTGCTTGGGCCGCCGGCGCAGACCGGGCGCTAAGGCCAAGACCGGATGCGTGCCCAACTCGTCGAAGAGGCGCTGGTCCACCTCGCAGGTGGCGCAGTCGAAGTTGTTAGGGCATACCTTGTAGGAGATCAGTCCCATGTGAGCATACCGGCAGAGTCGCTGGCCTTCTCCGAGCTCCTTCCGCCACCGCTTCCTGGTCACCGCCTCCATCTGCATGGCTCCCGTCGGGCACACGTAGGTACAGGCCCCGCAAGCGATGCAAGAATCGGGGTCCACGTACCAAGGGGTCCCGACCACCCGCTGGTTGCCACGACCGATAAAGCCCAGTGCCGATGCGCCCACGATCTCGTCGCATACGCGGACGCACAACCCGCACAGCACGCAGTTGCTCGGCTGGCCGACGGTCTTGAAACGTGACTTCTCCACACCCAGCGAGGCCGCTATCTCCTGTACCTTCTTGACCTCTGGACACCTGGCCAGGAGGAGATCGGCCATCAGTCTGCGGTGCTGAAGTACTTCTTCGGTGTCAGTCCGAATCTCAAGACCTTCACTGGCGGGAAAGTTGCAGGAGGTCACCAGTTTGGTACGCTTGCCACGCTTCACCTCCACGATGCACATGCGGCACACGCCGTAGGGTTCCAGACCGTCCATGTGGCACAAGGTAGGAACATCGATGCCCAGATCCCGTATGGGCTTCAGAATTGGCTCCCGATCCTCTGCTTTGACCTCGTGTCCGTCGATCTTCATGGTTACCAGTGGCATTTTCTTCTCCTTTTGCCTTTCATTTGCATCTGCATTGGAGATAAGCAATTGACATGCCACTGCCTGGTGAGAGAGATAAACGCTTGGAAACAAAGCGAAAACAGCCCTGCGGGGTGGCCCTGTAAACGTTGGGGTATTGTTAATTGCCGAAATTTTCTACGGCACTGTCGCGATCTTCACACACCCGCTCTATCCGGGCCGGATGGCCCTGTCGAGCACCAAGGAGGAAGGTTGGAGCGACATCCAGGACAGAGCCTGGTCGACTTCACGTCCGTCTGAGCCAGGCTGTTGGAGGGGTACATCACACAGTTGCGGTCCAAGCAGTGGGTAAGGCCCAGCATGTGTCCCACCTCGTGGATGGCCTCCTTCTCCACCCGTGACAGGAGCACCATCATGTCGGCTGGACGCCCGTGGAATTCTTCGCGTAGACGGAAGGCGGAAATCACCGCGCTGCGGCCCCCGAGCCTAGCCTCCCCAAAGACGAAGGTCAGCACAGGAATGGCCAGGTCGACGTTAGTGATACCGAGGACCCACTGGTCGGGACGGTGAAACCTGCTCTCCAGCCAGTCCAGTATTTCCAGGGAATTGTATTGATCTCGTGAGACATCCAGGGCAAATTCGGGCCGTGGCTCAGGGGAGAGGATCTCGCAGTTCAGCTTGAAGCGGGACCGGACGGCGGAGCGAGCTCTCTCCTCAGCATTGTCAGGAGTGTCTCCAAGGGAGACGATGTAGAGCTTGCCTGGAGGTTCGTACGGCGGCATCAGTGGCCGGGCTCTGTCAGCGTCGGTCATCGGGCCTGGACAGGCCGTAGTTCTTGATCTTGTTGTACAGCGTGGCCCTGTCGATCTCAAGCAGATTGGCGGAGCGGGTGACGTTCCAGCCGGTCTCGTCCAGCATTTGCAGTATGTGCTTCTTCTCCGCCTCCCTCAGGCTCATCGCGGCTTTCTCTTCGGGTGGCTCCTGACCGCCGCCGAAGGGCATATCCCGCAGTTGAACCAGCGGCCCCTTGCCCACTACCACGGCCCTCTCGATGGCGTTTTCCAGCTCGCGAATGTTGCCAGGCCATTTGTGCCTCGAGAATATCTCGATCACCTTGGGGGAGAATCCCTCCTTCTTTCTGTTCATCTTCATGCAGAACTTCTTCAGGAAGTATTCGGCCAGAAGGAGGACGTCATCTCCTCTTTCCCTTAGCGGGGGCAGGTTAATTCTGACGACGTTGAGGCGGTAGTAGAGGTCTTCGCGGAAAGTGCCCTCCTTGATATTCTTCTTCAGGTCCTTGTTCGTCGCGGCGATCACCCTCACATCCGTGTGTATCTTGCGATTGCCGCCCAGCCGGTAGCAGGCCTTCTCCTCCAGCACCCGCAGTAGGTCGACCTGCACCTTGGGGCTCATGTCGCCGACCTCGTCCAGAAACAGCGTGCCGCCGTCGGCGAGCTCGAATCTTCCCATGTGTAAATGGCTTGCCCCGGTGAAGGCACCCTTCTCGTGTCCGAACAGCTCACTCTCTACCATGGTATCGGGCAATGCCCCGATGGAGACCGCCACGAACGGTTTATAGCGGCGCTCGCTGTTACGGTGGATGGCCCGGGCGATCAGTTCCTTGCCGGTTCCACTCTCGCCGGTGATAAGCACCGTCGCATCGCTGGCGGCCACCGAGCCGACCATCTCCAGCACATTCTGTATGGACTTGCTGTTACCGATGATCTCGTCGAACTGGTAGATGGCATCGATCTTCTCGCGCAGCATGATGTTTTCATCTGTAAGATTCAGTTTCTCGACGATCTTCTGCACCTTCAAGGCCAGTATGTCGGGATCGATTGGCTTGATCAGGTAGTCTTCGGCACCGATCCTCATCGCCTCAACCGCTGTCTCAACCGTGGCATACGCCGTAAAGATGATGACCGGGATGTCCGGTCTCGCCTCCAGCGCCTTGCGGAGTACCTCGATTCCGTCGATGCGGGGCATCTTCAGATCCACGAGCAGGAGACTCCACTCCTCGCGATCCAGGAGATCTAGCGCCTCCTGACCACCTTCCACCGGCACGGCTTCGTAGCCAAACTTCTGAAGCCACACCGAGAGAGACTCGCGGACGATCTTCTCATCGTCCACCACCATGATCCGCACCGTTGGTTTCATTGGGCACCCCTGCTATCGTCTTCCTTTTTCCGCTCCTCTTCACGCCCCAGAAAGATGCTGAATGTAGTTCCCTTTCCCTTGGAGCTCATTACGCGGATGTCGCCCCCGTGGCGCTTGATGATTCCGTATGCCACGGCCAGGCCGAGTCCGACCCCTTCCCCCTTTTCCTTGGTCGTGAAGAATGGAGTGAACAGTTTGCCGATGTTCTCCTCAGCTATTCCACAGCCCGTATCCTTGATATCGATCCGCACTGACTCGGGGCTCTTGGTCAGCCCCTCCTTGTCGTCGACCTGTGCGGCGTGGATGGTCAGCCGCCCCCCCTTGGGCATGGCCTGGATCGCGTTGAGAATGAGATTGAAAAAGACCTGCTTCAGCTGGTCTATGTCCGCCTGGATCTGGGGAAGTCCTGGGTCAATATGCTGGACCACCTCGATGTCCTGCAGCTTTACCTTGTGACCCAGTATGCTGAAGGTCTCGTCCAGAATGCTGCCGAGGTCCACGGGTGCGAGCATCGGGTGGGATTGGCGGGAGAAATCCAGCAGGCTCTTGATGATTCTGGAACATCGGGTGAGCTCATACTTGGAGTCGGTAAGAAATGTCAAAGCCTGCTTTCTATCGAGCCGGTCGTTCTCGAGATCCCTTGCAAGCGTGTGCAGGTAGACCATGATGCCGCTGATGGGATTGTTAATCTCGTGAGCAATGCCTGCCGCCAGTTCACCCACCGAGGCCAGTTTGGCGGCATGGCTGAGCTGAGTTCGACTGGTGTCGGAATCCTTTTGAAGCTCGACCCGTTTTCGAGCCCGGTTGACTATGACGATAAAACCGACAAAGATCACCGCCGTTGCGACACCTATCACTCTCAGTCGAAAACCGGAGAAGAAGCCTCGGCCTTGTGAGGGAGATTGCTGCACGATCAACGACCAATCGACCGTATGCAACCAGGAATAACCGTAGGTAAGTGATATACCCTCTATTCTGGCTCGGATTGCCCCCTGGCGGGGAGTTTGCGGCGGCATTAAAGAAGATGTTTCCAATGGTTTGCCGATATCCCTGGCAACCAATTGGTAGTTTCCCTGCCGGTTAACGATGGAGGTGACCACCTCCTGAGCACTCTCTGATGAGCTTATGTATTCATAAATCTTCTCAGGATCGAGAGTGGCTCGCAAGACCACCAGACCTTCAGGGGTGACCCGGCTCACGGCAATCGTAAAATGCGGCCTTTGTCGAAATCCTAAATAGATGTCGGTGATGATAAAACTGGATTGCTGCTCCAGCAGGGCCGAATACCATCCCTCTGATCTGTAGCTTCGTTTCTCAAGGAAAGGGTAGGGACCGGCATAGGCTACCTGAACCCCGGAAGAGTCGAAAAAGCCGATGTCAACGAAAGCATCGCTGCTCTTGTGTAGTTTTTCCAACTTGCGTTTCAGATTGCCGGAAGTAGGCGGCAATGGGAAGGCCGGGTCATCAATCAAGTTGGACAAGTTTACACGTCGTTCGGATAAGAACAATTCCAGAGTATTGGCCTGGCTTTCGGCAATTGCTCTAAGGCGGAGGCGTTCACTTTCGGAAACAACAGCGTCATACTGTAAAATGAAATAGGCGGCAAGCACTATCACCGGGCTCAGGTAAATCAACGACATGTGAAAGGTGGTTTTTCGCCTGAGAACCCGGTAATGCTCCGGACTTATCGGCCCTGATTCCGGGGCTGCGCTCGCTTTGTTGGACGATTGACTGGTCACTCTAAACACTATGCTCCGCATCGGTTATGGCGCTGATCATCTGAGTACAGGTCTTGTCTAGGAGTGGGTCGGAATGCTCAAGATCACTCATAATAAATCCTTAATTTTTTGCTGGATCACGCTCATGGCCACCCACTGTGACCCTGTTTTTCGACTCATATATCTATCCGAAGAAATTGGCGATAAGAGCCCTCCACTGCTGATCATCCAGATGTGCGGGAAGGTCTTCTCCTAGATGTCCGCTCTCAGCTACTGCGTGTCTAGATCCCGGATCTGACCAGGCGTAGATCCGTTCAGCCTCCTCACTAAGCCAGTACTGTGCCTCACTTCCAGTCATCAGGCGCGAGCGACAGGCTTCTAGCTCTTCCTGATTCTCGGGTTGCACCATAGCAATCCACCCCCGACCAAAAGGTTCCCTCGAAACAAGTGACGGATCGACTTCCAGGTACGGGTTGGTGGATATGATTCTGCCGGTCAAAGGTGAAATAATGGGAAGCCTTTTGTTGCCGGATTCGAGCTCCCACAGAACTTCTCCAGCACCAAACTTTGTTCCCGACGAAGGAACGTGGAGCCTGTCGACACGATGCACCACTGCGCGCATGAAATCGTCGATCCCGAGCTTGATCGTGCCATCTGTGAACCTGGACCAGACGTGTCCCCGAGTATAGTGCAGTGCAGGGACAAATTTGAACTCAGCAATCCTTACCGGTTCATGCTGGGAGGCGGGGTAGATGGCTATTGTGGGATGCGTTCCAAGCATGTCCTCCATCTGTTGATCGACCTCGCAAGTCTCGCAGCGAAAGTTGTTGGGACATATCTTATAAGAGAAGAATCCCATTCGCGTGAAACGACATTGGCGACTGTAGGATGCCAGGTACTTTGCCCAGTGCTGTCGCGTGTCTGACTCCATCTGGATATGACCAGTAGGACAGATGAACGTGCAGGCCCCGCAGGCAATGCACTGGTCCGACGATTCTTCGTATGGGGTTTGAACTTTCTTGGAGATACCTCGTCCGACAAAGGAGATGGCACTAGCACCCACAATTTCTTCGCAGAACCTCACGCACTTTCCGCAGAGGATACATGTCTCGTCTTTTTGCGTGAATCTGCTTTTTGTTACCCCAAGGTCCGCAGCAATCCTCTTCACGGCCTCCACCTGTGGCGCCCTTGCCAGCAGAAGCTCGGCCATGAGTTTCCTTCCGCGGATAACGCGCTCGGTGTCGGTTTTCACCTCAAGGCCGTCCTCTGCCGGATATGCACAAGATGCTTGGAGACGATAGTGTTCGCCTTTACCCACCTCCACAGTACAGAGTCGACAGGCGCCAAAGGGAAGCAAATGCTCACTATGACACAGCGTCGGAATGTCAATTCCTAACTTGTACGCAGCATCGAGCACGGTCTGCCCGCTTTCCACAGAGACGTCTTTCCCGTCAATTTTGAGATTTACCATTGTGGTTTCCTCCGTACGCATCAGCTAACTAAGACTGCATCAAACTTGCACGTCTCCAAGCAGACGCCACATTTGATACACTTCGAAACATCAATCTCGTGCAGTTGTTTTATTTCACCGTGAATGGCTCCGGTCGGGCAAAGTTTGAGGCAAGCTCCGCACCCATTGCATTTCTCTTTGTCAATTGAGTATTCGATCAGTGCGGTGCACACCTTTGCGGGACACTTTTTGTGCTTGATATGCGCCTCGTATTCTTCGCGGAAGTAACGCAACGTCGTCAGGACAGGATTCGGTGCTGTTCCACCGAGTGCACATAGGGAGAAGTCCTTGACACCTTGTGCTAGCTCTCCAAGCAGCTCGATATCCCCTTCCCTTCCTTTTCCAGCACATATGTTCTCCAATATTTGCAGAAGTCGCTCAATTCCCTCACGGCATGCCACACACTTTCCACACGACTCTTCGCTGAGAAAGTCTAGAAAGTAACGGGCCACGTCGACCATGCAGGTGCGGTCGTCCATGACGATCATGCCGCCTGATCCCATGATGGCGCCGGCCTCTGTAAGCTTTTCGTAATCAACCGGTAGGTCGAGGAGGTATTCAGGAATACACCCTCCTGAGGGTCCGCCGGTCTGGACTGCTTTGAACTTTCTTTCCTCAAAAACACCACCACCGATATCGAACACCATCTCACGAAGTGTCAGGCCCATCGGTACCTCAACCAAACCCGTGTTTTTGACCTGACCGACAATAGAAAAGACTTTTGTGCCCTTACTGGTATCAGTGCCGATACCAGAGTACCAATCTGCCCCTCGTCTTATGATCGCTGAGACGCTGGCCCACGTCTCAACATTGTTGATGTTGGTGGGCTTGTTCCAGAGGCCGGATTGGGCGGGAAACGGCGGACGCTGTCGCGGCTCGCCGGATCGCCCCTCGATCGAGGCTATTAGTGACGTCTCCTCACCACACACAAACGCGCCAGCACCCTTGCTGATGTAGACATCAAAGTTGAAATCGCTTCCCATGATCGAGCGGCCGAGAAGCCCGTGCTCGCGCGCTGCAGAGACTGCCTTGCTGAATCTTTCTACTGCCAGGGGATATTCGTCACGGATGTATATGTATCCCTTGCAAGCTCCGATGGCATAGGCACCGATTATCATTCCTTCAAGCACTGCGTGAGGGTCCCCCTCGAGAATACTTCGGTCCATGTAGGCACCCGGGTCGCCCTCGTCAGCATTGCAAATCACGAATTTTTCATATCCCGGAGCGCATCTCGCGAACCCCCATTTGGTGCCGGTCGGGAAGCCAGCACCGCCCCGGCCACGCAGACCCGATTTGGTAACCGTCTCGATAACCTCATCCGGAGACATTCCGGACAAGACCTGTTGAAGAGCGAAGTAGCCTCCGCGGGCAATGTACTCGGCAATGTTGTCCGGATCAATGAGGCCGCAGTTGCGCATTACAACCTTGACCTGTTTGGAAAAAAACGGAACGTCCTCAATAAGCGGCACTCCATTTCTTTGCGGTCGAGCCTCGCCATCAAGGCTACGTAAGCACAACGCCCATTCATTACTGATGGTGCCACTTGTGACTGCCGCCACTAGTTCAGGGACCATCTTGGTGTTTACTGATTGATAGATGACCCGCGGCAAACCTGGCTGGTAAATCTCTACGAGAGGCTCCTTTTGGCAGAAACCGAGACAGCCGGTGCGAGCAATGATGTAGTCCAGGCCTCGCTTGCCGACTTCACGCACGATCGCATCATAAACTTGACCTGCTCCCGTAGCCAAACCACAAGTTGCAGTGCCAACGGAGATCTTTATACGATCAGGTGAGATAGATTGATTCCCGGCATTTCTTATACGCTCGAGATCTTCAACGCTCGTGCATTTCATCTCACTCCTTCCCTTTCTTTTTATACTTCTTCAAGAGTCTGCTGGCTTGCCTCTGCGTCAGTTTGCCAAAGGTGTCCCAATCGATGCGAACAACCGGTGCCAAACTGCAGCAACCAAGGCAGCGCACCGAATCGAGCGAGAACTCTAGATCCGGCGTCGTTCCCCCGGTTTGAATATCTAGATCCCTTTCAAGCTGACGCAATAACAAGGGTGCACCTCGTACGTGGCAGGCCGTTCCTGTGCAAACCTGAATCTGATGTCTTCCGCGAGGTGTGAGGCTGAATGTCTTGTAAAATGTTGCAACAGCGTAGACGCGAGAAAATGGTATATCGAGCCTTTTTGCAACCAGTTGTAGAGCTTCCTCTGGTAGGTAATTAAACTCTACCTGCAACTGCTGGAGTATCCCTACCAGATGCGCCTGATCGTAGTTATTTCGAATGAGAATTTCATCGGTAGCTTGAGTCGTCATCAACGCATACCCTCCAAATTACGGTCTAAGTAGGCTTTCGCCAGAAAGCCGGAGATATCGTTAATCTCCAACTCCCCATCGGATGCCTCTTTAAGGGTGGCCATGCAGATCGGATACATGGTAGCCACGCCTTGCCCGTTGGCTGCATTTGACGATTGTCCGGTCACTCCACGCTCCGATCTCGCATCCGGCTACCCCGGAAATTCCGTTCTCGCTCGTAACACGGTGGTCATTTGCTTAACTTTCCCATTCGACCACCGCGGCTTTGAGAAATAGCTCATAAACTAACCTGACAGACAATGGAAATCAAGCGAAATCGGAAAAATCCGTCGAATTTGGATAAACGCGAACGGTAAAATGACCGGGGTCAACATACGCCTTCCGATGAACACTCCGTTGATACCCCTTAAGCTTTAAGACTTCCCCCTGCGGACAGACATGGCAATCCTTCTCTCGGTCATAGGTAAAATCATCAACCGTTAAGAAGCCTGGGCGATTCTTCGTCCGCCGAGGCCGGATCATGGCAGCAATGTCCTGATAAGCCAGATAGTTATACACCTCCGAGGTTCCGTAGTGACTATCGGCAACAATCTGGTGTGGCTGTTGACCCACCTGACAGATATGCCCCTGGACCAGCGAGGCAATTACCGTTGTGTCATCAGCAACCCCCGAACTCACCTCAACCGAGGTGATCACCCGACTATCCCCATCAACCGCCAGATGCCCCTTGTAAGCTGATTGGCAACCCCGACCCATACGGAACACGATCGAAGCTTCAGGGTCCAGTGGTCGACTTCAGCTTGCTGTTAACAAAACAACGCTTGCGGCGGCGACCCATTTTGGACGTTTCTGGCTTCCCATCATAGTGCCGACCAATCGTTTCATCCTTGACCACCGGCTCATCCGGTTCAAAATTGTTCTCCTGGTAAACCCGCTTGATGAACGTCTCCGGAACCTCCTTGACTTCAACAAAAGAATCCAAAGAGGCGTTGGCCTTAATCAAGGTAGAATCCACACACACCGTCTCGCCCACCACTAACCCCGCTTCCCCGACACCGCTTGACCACACGGCTGAAAAAGCGCGCAAACACCGTCTCCGGAAAGCAAGCCCACGCCTTGCTCAACACCGAGTGATTCGGCGTCGCTTCGTCCAGGTCATAACCCAGATACCATCGATACGCCAGATTCACTCTGATCTCACCAGCTAATTTGCGCTCCGAAGAAATACCAAATAGATAGCCCAAAAGCATCATCTTGAATAACACTGCCGGGTCAACTGACGGCTGACCGGTGTGGCTGTAATAGGCTCTGGTCTCCTCGTAAAGAAACTCCAGTGACAGCAATGATTCAAACCGACGAAGAATATGATCCTGAGGAACCAGATCCTCCAGATTGACATTGTAAAATAGCTTCGGCGAAAAACGCTTCTGACCTTGCATGATAACTACCTCCTGACAAGGCCAGCCTAATTACTACCGTATAGAGAATCAACAAGAGTTCGTCAACAGGCCCAACTCTTGACTGTCAGGTGTAAAGGCCGGAGTAAAAGTGTGCCAAAGGGCGGTCGAAAAATGTACCACCCGGACTCAAAGTTAGCCCTCGGACTGAGGGCGGTCAATTGTTTTCTATGATATATCCTCTTTCTTCTGATTATCTTCTGTCTTGTCAGTGTCAGTTATCTTTGGAGGTGGTGTTTTCTTTCCCAGGCGGCGAGCGCTTTCTCTGAAGCGGTTCTCTCACCGTTCATTTCAAGGATGTAGACCCGGTGAGTGAGGCGGTCCAGCACGGTAACCGCCTTGCCTGCTCGTATTTCGTTTTATCTCTCGAGCCACCGTCGATGGCGAGCGATCCAGATCTGACGCGATTTGCCGAATCGAGCTCCCCGAGGAACGTAAAAAGGCAATCTCACACCGCTCTTCAATGGTAAGTTGACTGTATCTTTTTCCCATAACAACACCTGTATAAGGTGTTGCACTTCGTTTGTGAAGTTAGGGAATCCAGTAATCCGTTGACATACCTGGATTCCCGCTTTCGCGGGAATGATACCTCATCAGGGCAAGTGAGCGTTGGGGCTTTTGTCTTGAGTTTTTCAACAGCCTCCTAGTATTACTCTGCGGCAGCGGGTTCAATTTGAGAAAGCTGTTGCGGGCTTTCTTGCGCCTGGTGCTAAACCGGCTCATTTTTGTTTCTGACTACCTCCCAAACAGACAATCCCCCCTGCCTGTTCTGCTTTCTTGCGCTTGAAATCGACTTTTTCAGGGACGACTACAATAGCGAGGCGGATACTCCTTTTGTCCTCATTGGGCCGTGCTGATAAAACGGTCATAGATAAGCTGCGCCATCTTGGGCACGGCCGCGTTGACCTCGTCGGAGAGCTCCATCTGCATTTCGTCGGGAATCAGCTTGGATTGACACACCAAAATCGAGACCTTAATATCCTTCTTCTCCTCCTGGATGGTTCTGAGCAAATTGGCCGTGGGGGCGTTGTGCATGGTGAAGTTATCGATCTTTTCCTTTGGGACGTCGGTAAGTTCTATCTCAAAAAATTCGCCGGGCTTTCGGCCCTTATCCACGCAGTCCACGATGACGAGGGTTGAAGGACAAATCTCGCTCAATGAGATATCGAAGAGCATTTCCCGGATACCGGTGCCGGCGTCCTCTATCAGGACACCGTCCGGAATCCGGTAATTATTATTGAGGTAGCCTGCGACAGCTGGACCGAATCCGTCGTCGCCGAACAGGATATTCCCACAGCCTAAGACCAGCGTTTTAGCTGTGCACCACGGCGATATTCTTTTGTTGTCCATGTTCATGCCTTATCGGTTATGTCTTTTACCCTACTGGATTATAGATAATAATCCAATAAGATAGAATTGATGAACAATATCTGTTATTAGCAAGTTGCTGCCAATGGAATCACCTAACTATTGGTAAGCGTATCCAACACCTTGCCATCGGAACTTACGATCTCAATTTTGACCGGGATCGAGCCGTCCATCTTATGCGTGGCGCATGATAGACATGGGTCATAGGCCCGAATCGCCATCTCGACCTGGTTGAGGATGCCCTGGTCATAGTTGCCGTCCTTAATTAGCGCCTTAGCAGTGCTCTTGACCGACATGTTGATCGGCGCGTTGTTGTGCGTAGTGCCCACTACGATGTTGGCCTTGGTGATTAGGCCCTTGTCGTCGGTGGTATAGTCGTGGATCAAGGTTCCGCGCGGAGCCTCAACCACACCCACGCCG
>Ga0209986_10004009_pt1 | contig 12685 bp, 14 predicted proteins | sample BlataG_FD_183168 | JGI IMG/M metagenome (GOLD analysis project Ga0209986, IMG submission 183168) | Deep subsurface microbial communities from Black Sea to uncover new lineages of life (NeLLi) - Black_00105 metaG (SPAdes) (version 2) | ecosystem: Environmental > Aquatic > Marine > Oceanic >...
GAAGAATACACTCGCCATGTTTAATACTCCCTACTCCTTAGATACTTATCTTTTAGCCATATTTACAATTCTGTGCCTTAGTTCTGGCATGAGCTTGGACAAGTCTATTGACTGGGGGCATATCTCGGTACAGCGCCCACATCTAAGACAGGTATAAGCAATCGGCGCTGCCATGTCAAAGCCACCACCCATATAGGCGGTCAAAATAGCCCCCAACCCGCCAAAGTATCCATGACCGCCATAATATCCAGCAGCTAATTCAAAAATTGGGCATTCAAAGAGACAAGCCCCGCACTTAATACAGCGCAACGCTTCCTTTAGAACCGGGTCTTTGGCTAGAGTGCTCCGTCCATTGTCTAAAAAGATGACATGAAGCTCTACCGGACCGCTGGAACCATGAATCAAGGTGCACTCAATATCGGCAGTGCCGCTGGGGCCGCTAATCAGGCTTACATACAGCGGAACAGTGAACCCGGCATACCGCCAGACTACCTCTGCCACGTTAAAGGCATCATGAAGGGTGGGGACGACCTTCTCAATCCCGACTAAAGCGATATGAACCGGGGGGACAGTGGTTGACATACGGATATTGCCCTCACTTTCCAGCAGGAAAATCGTGCCGGTATCAGCTGCCATGACATTGCAACCGCTTATGCCAAAGTCGGCTTTAAAATACTTACTTCTGAGAAATTCTCTTATCGCCCTTATCTCCGTCGGTATATCAGGTGGTATCTCTCTGGCTAATAAGTCGGTTAGGATTTCAGCCACCTGCTCCCTTCTTATGTGAAGCGACGGATATACATAATGCATAGGTTTTTCTTTACGAAGCTGCTGTATGAGTTGGGCGCAATCGGTCTCCCAATACTCGTTGCCCAAATCTTCAATGTAATGCCGTAACCCTATCTCTTCTCCAGTTAGAGTTTTCCCGGATACAAGTAGCTTCCCCGAGCCAACTATTTCACCAATAAGTTTTAAAGCATCGTCTCCCGTCTTGGCGTAATGTACTTGTGCCCCGTTCTCCTCCAGAATTGTTGTGGCTTTCTCAACGAGTTCATCCATACGCCCTATGCAGTCCTCCTTAAGGCGTCTTACCTCCTCGGCTAACTCAACCGTGTGGGGGAACCTCTCCATAGCCAGGGCCCTACCCTCTCTGAAGGCTTTTAGCGACCTTGAAAGCCCCAACGCCATATTTTCGTCATGAGCCTTATCCAGAAGCTTATCGTAATATTCCTCAAATATCTGCTTAGGCTCGGGCATTGCTCACCTCCAATGCTTGGTAGACAATCTCTATTAAGTCGGCTACTCTTAACTTCTTGCCGGTTAAATCCACGCCTCTTTTCAAATTTGCGTAGCAAAAGGGACACAGCGTGGCGGCTACTTCAGCACCAGTAGCCGAGAGGTCTTCAACCCGGCTGGAGGCTACCAGCTCGGAGAGTTCAGGGAATATTGTTTCACAGGGTGCCCCACAGCAACAAGTTAACTCCCTATTAAATGCCACCTCTCTGAAGTCAAGGTTGGTGATGGCTCGGATAACCTGTCTAGGCTCTTCGGTTACTTTTAGTGCCCTCGCCAGGTGGCAAGGGTCGTGAAAAGTCAAAGTCAGCGGTTCTGGTAAACTTAGCTCGGTTCCAAGCTTGTTTAAACCCTGGGCTACAATACTTATATAAGGGACAACCTCAAAATCAAAGTTGTTAATAAACCTCGGATATACTTGCTGAAAGACTTCGGCTGAATGTGGGGTGAGGGCAATTATTCTCGACACCCCTGCCTCCTTAAACTGGTCTACTACCCGCTTCGCCTGCTCCTCCAGCTCATCAAAAAGACCATACTCATAAAGCAAAGCCCCGCTGTAGAGTTCCCCATCAAGGTAGGCAAAATCTACTCCTAGCCTCTTCAGCGTTAACGCAATCATCCTCACCAGGCGGTTATAAGTTTCCCTCTCCCCGCTGGCTACCCGGGTGTAGCCCCTCATTAAGTCTACTCCAATCTTGCCACCGACGGTTTGAAGTCCACTAAAGGCAGAGAACAGAGTATCCCTAAACTTCACCCTTTTCAAAACTTCGGCTAGAGGTCGGATATAAGCTGTCATCTGATATTCACAACCGGTATAGAGGATGGTTTTACCTTTGGTGGGAAGCTGAAGCCCATCAGCCCAAGAGGCATAGTCACTCTTTTTCAAGCCAAGAGGGTTCCCCGATTTAGCTATATTGGTACTAATGATGCGGAAAGCCGGTGGAGTATACAGTTTTATATTTTTCATATTAATCAACCCCCCTTGTCTAGGCCAGCAAACAAGAGCCGGATTAACTATAACGCCCTAGCCTTACCTTATCGCTAGGTCATTATAACACATTCCCCCTAGTCTCGTGCATATTAGGCGCGTTACCTTCAGTTTGGGGCTCAATATCGCTGCTTACCTTAATCCTCCAGTGTGGGAACAACTAACGGTCCTTCTGGAATTACCGCAATTTCAGCATCATTGCCTAGAATTTTAAATGCTTTCTCCAGACCTTCCTCTATGCTACGGATTGGTGTTATCATCATGCCTTTGACCACACTATCTTCCAGGCTTGACACCAGGTAGAAGTCATTCCTCAATTGGTCACGGGCAAAAATTTGATTTTGCCATTGGACACCTATTGGCTCTTCACGCCTTATTTTTTGTAGAACTTCCTTAGGCGAGCTGACTGATGCGTGCAATTCCAAAAATTCTTCCGGACCAATGCCGATAGTGCACTCCGAAGCTATTATTACGATTCCTCCGTCACGGGTTATCTTTGAGGCAGTGTTCATCCCCTTACAGGTCTGGTACAAGTCTAGGTCTAGTGGCGCACCACTATTGGTAGTAATGGTAATGTCAACCTTATGAGGCACTTTAACCCCAGCAATATCAGCTTCTATCTTACACCCTGTCTCGTGAGCCTTTATAGGGTCACCAGCCACTACGTGGGTAATTTCTCTGTGCTTGTTTAGCAGCACGTTAACTATGAAATTGAGTTTAGCCATCGTTGCCTGTTCCACCAAGTCCTCATGCACTATGTTCCCCTTAATAATCCCGGATATGGAACGGGGATGGTCCAGCATCATATAGCTATGGTTTATGTAAGCCGACCTGACACTAAATACACCGGGCGCTATGCTCTTCCTGCCACCAGAAAACCCAGCAAACCAGTGAGGCTCAATAAACCCGATACTTATACGGAAATCCGCCTCCACCACCCTAGTGTTTATATCCACAGGAGTACCTCTAGATGTGGTGCCAATGTATACACATTGGTTAACGTCATGATTCATAACGTTGTAGTTTTCCACTATATCTCTACCCAGTTTTTTGACTAACTCCTGCTTATTTAAAGGTGGGTGTAGTCCAACGGCAACTATTATCGTTATATTGTCTCGGGGTACTTTCTCTTCTAACTCAGCCAATAGCGGCGGAAGTATCCTATCATCAGGGCACGGCCTGGTATTATCGGTAGCTAAGACCACAACTTTATCGTTCTTATTGATACAATCGCGAAGGGGGGGACACTCTATTGGTGCTCTCAGGCTATTGGTTATAGCCTCCCCCTCATTCTCAAGACCTTTTATATATTTTGTGTTCAGAACAAAGGCTAGGTTCTTGGTCGGTATCCTAGCTTTCAAGAAAGAATCCCCGTAAGGAAGCTCAATTTCAGTATACGTCATAATGTATTTCCCTTTTTACTTGCCTGACTATGCCTCTATCCATGGTCTCTTGATAGTTTTTGATTAACTCGTAGAATTCCTCAGGCTCTTTATTCATTGATAATTTCTCCATGGGACACATGTCTTCCCCGTTGGCTTTCCGAATGTAGGCTACGACTTCGGTGAGGTGATATTTAATGCCATATTGGTCTAGTGTCCTGATGGCAAGTTGGCTGCCTATTGGGCTGTATACCTCACAGCCGCCAGCCTTAACTGATAGTAGAGCAGCGGCATTACCCATTACTTTATCGAATAGAACTACCGGCTCGTGGTTATGCCCATACCTATCAATGTATTCAAGTAGAGGTATTAGCCTGTCCTTATTTGACGAAAAGAATAATTTATTGCCTTGATATACCCGTAGGGTATCACGGCTTGTCACGAATTCGTTGAATAAACGCATGTACATGTGAGGTTATTTACCCCTCGGTATTTTTGGCGGCAAATTTCCCCACCAACCAAACAACTATCGGTATCAAGGCTAGTTGGATAACTATACCCGGCCAACCCTGGTTAATCACTGCCCAAACTACGCTAAGAGGATTCGCCGCTAAGCCCAACGGACTGTAAATTTCTCCGACAATAAGGTATATACTCAAAACGGCTAAACATAGGGCTAAACGCCCACTTATCATGGCTCCAACTAATGACCATATCACTCGCAGCTTCAACTTCTCGTGTAATATCCCGGCGGCTAGACCATAGGCTGAAAGTTCAACTACTATTTGCGGCAAAATCTGTAGAACTGGCATTCCCGATATGGCATAACTGGCCAAAGGAGTAAGGAAGCCAACCACTAAACCAGCCCGCCAGCCAAATAATAATCCGGCTAGCAAGACAAATATATGCATGGGTAGATAGGTGGCACCAGCTAGGTGAAATTGGTGGCAAATCCAGGGCACCAATACAGCTAATAGAACGAAAACAAACGTAAAAACATAGCTGCGAATATCAATGTATCTTAGCACTATGGGAAGGGATTGAGGCTTGGAAATTGCCATCCGGTTGATCATTGGTGACCCCCTTCAGTGCGTGGTATTCATTCCCTATCATCCCAATTACTCAGGTGCAAAACCTTCTCCGGTTGGAGAAAACCATCTAAGATGTTAGCTTCAGGGTGAATCGGCTTTATCTTAAGAACCGCCCCGGGGCAAAGACCCAGTTGGGTAACCACGTAGCTAATGGTGGAAAGGCGATACAAATAATAAGACCTATTAACTGAAGACCGAGGAAGGGGAAGACAGACCTGATTATTTCCCACATAGTTATTTCGGGTGGGGCTACCCCTTTTAGATAGAACAGAGCGTAACCAAAAGGCGGGCTCAAGAAAGATATCTGCATGTTGACATTGTAGATGATGCCGAACCACAGCGGGTCAAAGCCCAGCTTGGTGACTATGGGGAGAAAGATAGGCACACAGAGAAACAGGATGCCTACCCAGTCGACAAACATCCCCAGAAAGATGAGGATGAACATGATTACGGCTAGGGTGCCATATTTGCCCAGCTCGAAGCCCCATATTAGCTCCTGTATGAAAATCTCGCCGCCGACACCGTAGTAGAAAGTAACCAGAGCCACGGCGCCGAAGCATACCCACATAACCATAGCGGTAACCTTTACCGTCTGGTTCAAGGCGGTCTTTAAATTCGGCCAGGTAAGCTTGCGCTTCATCGCCGCCGCTATCATGGCACCGAAGGCACCGACCGCCGCCGCTTCGGTGATGCTAGCCACGCCAAAGAAGATTGACCCCAAAACGGCGAAAACAAGGATGGTCGGGAAGGCTATACTCAATAGCCCCTTGAATTTTATCGCCCAGGTAATCTGCTTCCTCTCTTCCTTGGGAATGACCGGACCGAGGTCATTGTCGATGGTGCACCTGATAGTTATATAGGTACAATACAGAGCGGAAAGAACGAGGCCAGGGAAAATACCACCGGCAAACAGCTTCCCGCACGATGCCCCGGCAACCAGGGCATACATGATGAATAATATGCTGGGAGGGATGAGGATTCCCAGGGTTCCCCCGGCCATGACCGCGCCACAGGCTAGGCGCACCTGGTATTTCCTCTTAAGCATAGACGGCAGGGCAATGAGCCCCATGGTAACCACGGCGGCACCGATGATGCCAACTACCGCTGCCAGGAGGGTGCTGGCTAGTACTGTTGCCGATGCCAGTCCACCGGGCAACGGCGCTGTCCACTTCTGAAAGGCATCATACATCTCCTCAATGATACCAGCCTGCTCCAGCATACTTGCCAGAAAGATAAATAGGGGGATGGCAAAGAGGAGATACTGATACATCAGCCCATAGGTTTTGACGGCAATCAAATTTATAAACCCGATGGGCATCCAACCCTGCCAGGCAGCGAACAATATGAATATCACTGCCAGACCGCCGCAGGCAAAAGCAACTGGTAAACCCATGAGCAGGAGGAGAAGGAGAGAGGCAAACATAACTATGGTAATAAGCTCAATCGGTACGTTCAAATTGGCTCCCTTCTAGTAGCCGTAGCTATGTCACGGGCGAATTTAATCAACGCTTGAGCGGTTAACATAGCACTGCCGATGAATAGTGACCACTTTATCGGGTAGAGGGGCAGGCGGAGGTGGGACTGGTCAACCTCCAGGTTCCAGCCGATACCTGATATCCAGGTGGAGTTCATGCCGAATATCCAGCCGGCGTAGAGTAATCCGCCGAGAAACATGGCGAAAACGGGAAAGGTAATCAGGTCTATAATGGCTCGGTTCCGCGGGGAAAACATTGTCCAGATTACATCCACCTTAACATGCCCGGCGGCCAGCAGGCAATAGGCAGCCGCCATGCTATAATAAGCACCGAAATAGGCACAGTCTACATCCTGAATGCCCATTATCGGTGCGTTAAATCCGTACCTTCTTACTACCTCAAGCACCATTACCAGGACTAAGGCAATTATCAGGAGACCGTAAAACTTTGCCGCATACTCGTTAAAACTTTCTATAAGAGACACTACAAACTTAATAAACCGCTTAAAAGAACTCATCTCAATTATGTCCCCTTACCTGGCAATGTAGCCGCCAAACAGCTCTAAAAAGTTTTCCTTAAGAAAGCAAAATGTACCCACACCATTATCGGGTAAGCCAGAAATGCTAGCAAACCTACCGTCCAGCCAATTTTTTGGGCTAGGGTCATTCCCGTCCACATTCCCTTCCATCTGTTAATCAATAGGTGGTAAGTGCCCACCGTTCCCTGGTAACCAAGGTCTAATATACGTCCTGCCACGTTTGCTGCTTTTTGCTCCTTAGCCATCTCCTCTTCCTTTTTCCGCATCTTAATTCACCAAGAAGGCGGGGGTCGATTTCCCATCCTCCCCCCGCCTTCCTAGCCATATATCACTTGCCGTCAAGATGAGACTTACAGCATTCCTCTGCTGTCTCTAGCTCATCTATACTCTTCGCCGCTGTCCTCCACAACATAATCAGCTAGGTCTTTGGCAAGTAAGCCGGGGAAGTATGTTTCTACCTCGTTCCTAATCCCAGGGAAGTCAAGGAGCCCTATGGCGTTCATATACAGAATCTGTGATTCTACCGCCCTCATGGAAATATCGTCCTTGGCCCACTTCTTCCACAGCTCGACGGAAACCTTTCTGAATTTGGCGCGCTCCGCCTCTGGTAGCGGTAGATACACACACCCGTAGTCGTTGACCATCCAGTCAAGAGCAACAAAGTCGGAAGACATGATATTGGTATGCAGGCTCCAGGATAGGTCCCTGGACCCGATAGTAAGCATCTTCTGGATGTCTGCCGGCAGGGCGTTCCACTTATCCATGTTCATGACAAAGGCCTGCAAGTCTACCGGCTGGTGCATTTGTCCCGGACCAATAATATACTTACCAACCTCGTGCAGACCAAGCTCCTTGTTCATGGCAATCCCGATATACTCACCAAAGTCGATAACGCCGGTAGCCATCGCCGTGTAAATCTCACCGCCGGGCAGAATAATCACCGAAGCGCCGGCTTTTTGGTAGATTTCAGCAATCATGCCACCGGGGTATCGGCACTTTAAGCCATCCCAGTCTTCAAACGTGCGCAGGGGCTTGGTGCAGTGAGCATAATTTGGGCCGGTCTGTATCGGGGCAACATAGTACTGATTGAACCGGGGATAGTCTTCTCGGGCTATGCCGATACCACCTATGTTGTAGAACCAGGTCTCCCACATCCACGCCATATCAAGACCGTAGGGGTAAGAGGAGACGTAGACAGATAACGCGTGCTTGCCCGGCCAGTACTGGGGCCAACAAATCCAGCCGTCAACGATACCGGTCTGGGCAGCGTCAAAGAGGTCAAAGGTGCCTACTATACCCCCCTCGGGGTAGGTTTTCAGGTCAATACGCCCGTCACTCATCGCTGCTAGCGTCCCTGCCCACCTCTGGAAGACGCGGTAGCCGGAAAGCCCGGCAGGATAGGCTTCCTGCACCCTGAGCGTGTAGACCTCAACTCCTGGTGCTGGCGTCGGTGCCGGTGCTGGAGCCGGTGCTGGTGCTGGAGCCGGTGCTGGAGCCGGTGCTGGAGCCGGAGCTGGAGCTGGTGCGGCACAGCCAACAGCAACCAAGCTGATAGCTAGCAACAACGCCAACGGAATTAACACTATTTTCCTTTTCAACATTTTCCTCCCACATTAAGATTTTTCCCGACAACGCTCCTTCACGTTTCATTACTCCTTACATAGGCACCTCCTTTTCACACTTATCATTTCTTGAAAAGGCTTTCTCTCTATGCGCCAGAATAATCTCTTCCTGGTCTCCTGTCAAGTCAACCAGCGGTTGCTTTCAAAACTTAATTTTCGCTTACCTGAAATTGTAGGTATTATACAAAATTATATCACACGCTGTCAAGAGTCTAACCTAAGTTGGTTGCAAAATCCAGATTATGCTATCCCCCGGCGCGCTTTCTTTCCCTGGCTTCGATCTCGGCCTGGGCTTCAAGGATCTTCAGGGCGCCGACATAAACCGGCGTATCCACCATCTTACCTTTATATGATACTGCCGCTGACCCCTTGGCGATGCCTTCCTCTTCAAACACCTTTTTAATTTCTTTAGCCCACTCTACCCTATCCGGTGCCGGAGAGTAAATCCTATGAGAAGGCTCAATCTGGGCAGGATGAATCAGCATTCTTCCCTCAAAGCCTAGCTGCCGACCGTAGGCGGTATCCTGCTCAAAGCCTTCAGCATCTTTGAAGTCTACATAAGGGGCGTCAATAGCTATAATACCGGCAGCTCTAGCGGCACAGGCCATGCGTGCTCTAGCCCATTTCTGCTCATCAGCTACCGGCTGATTCAGTTTAATCCTCATATCCGTAGTATAATCCACCGCCCCATAAATCAGTGAATTAACCCTTGGGCTGGCCAGAGCCGATTCATAAACATTCATCATGCCTTTTGCGGTTTCAATCAATAGCTGAATCTTTATCTTGCCTATCTCCAACCCCCGTCTCAGTTCCATTTCTTCTAGTTTCCAATCTAACCGTTTTACATGGTCCGGCCCACCGCACTTAGCTAGACAAACGCCGTCAAGCCCCTCATCAACCATTGCTTCACAATCAGCATTGGTCATACCTGTTTCCCAGTTGTTGATACGAGTATAAACATCAGCGCCACCTGATGCCGCAAATTTGAGATTTTTGTGACTCAATTCTCGGGCTATTTGTTTCTCTGCCGGGGGCACCGAATCCTCAAGATCCAGGGTAATGATATCTGCCGGTATCCTCGGGATCTTGGCAATCAGCTCCTCTTTATTTCCTGGAACATAAAACACAGAACGCAAAACAGGCATTTTTCTACACCTCCTATAAATTTACTACAAATTTAAAAGTTTTTTAAGTGTAGGGACGATATCCTTAGGTGTTTCGACCGGATAAGCCCCTGCCTCACGAAGGGCCTTCACTTTGCCTTGCACTGTTCCCCGCCCTCGCTCTATTATAGCCGAGGCGTGGGAGAAACGCTGTCCTTCGGGAGCTGCTGCGCCAGCAATATAGATGACGAAGGGTTTGGTAAATTTACCAGCTTTGATAACCTCGGCGGCCTCTTCCTCCTGACTGCCACCAATCTCACCAAAAGCAGCCACCGCCAGGGTCTCTTTGTCTTTCTCAAACAGGAGAAGAAAGTCAGCAAAGGACATCCCCAGGATCGGCTCGGTGCCGGTATGAATGGCGGTGCTTACACCAAGACCCCCGCCTTTGAGAACCCAAGGCACTGTCCCAGACTCCCCACCACTCCGAGATAGAACTCCAATTGGACCAGGCTGAAATAGCTTGTTCGCCCACTCTACATTGCCACCTAACCACCCAGCCACAGCCTTCCCCGGGCTCATAACACCAATCGAGCCTGGACCGACTATGGTCACTCCTGACTTATTGGCTACCGATACCATCTCCATGATATCGTGAAGAGGCACCCGCTCTACTGGAGAAACAACGTATTTGACACCAGCATCAATAGCCTCCAATACCGCCATTTTTAGTCCCGGGCCTGGAATAAAAGTAACACTCATATCTATCTTACCTTGCTCCCGTACTGCTTCTTTAATGGTATTATAGACAGGAATTCCCTCTACCTCCTCGCCGCGTCGGCCGGGAGAAGTACCGGCTAGTACCTTTGTGCCATAATCTTTCATATACTTAGATCGAAGAGAACCTTCCCGCCCAGTTATTCCCTGAACAATTACCTTGGTCTTTTCATCAATAAGAATCGCCATTTCTACCCCCTATTTTAGACCGCGTTTCTTCAGATACTCATCAAAGCCCTTAATCGGAACCTCAATATGGATGACATTAAGGCCGCGCTGCCAGCAGGCATACTCACAGGCCAAACATTCCGTGCCTCTCCGCTTCAGCTCTTCTGGACTAAGATGATTTACCGAGGGCTTGCCATCGCTTAATTGCAAAATCCCTCGACTGTAAACCTTACACGCCGCTATGCAAGCTTTGCTGGTACAATCAGGGCATTTAGCGGTATCAATGATTACCTTAATGGTTCCTTCTTCGAATTCCATCAGCTGGCAACCTCCTTTATCCGGCCTTCTCTTTTCGGTATTGATTTACCAATTCCAGCATCCTTTTTCCAATGAAATCGCTATCCTCTACCCGTTCACTCCCGTAAATTTCGATGCGCCCAGGCACACCCTTCAGCCCCTCTCTTAGTATTTGCAACGATTCCTCTTCCTTATTCCCGGCCAAGAGAAGGACGCAGGGGAATCCCGGCCTCTTGGGGAGTTCTTCTTTTAGAACCTTGACTAGGGCATGAGCATGATGCCACTGCTCCTGGTTGGCGATTAGGAAGCCGGCCAATAGGTAACCCTCGATATTTGGCTGAGATAGAACAACCTTAGCCACTCGGTAAATCTTAGAAGCCACCGGATTGCCGCTGGTATCAGCAAAGTTGGCTGGTTTAAGCCCTACCCGGCTAAGCGCATCCATCCCGATCATAGCTGCCCCACCGCCAATGGCATGGAAACCAATATAGCCGGAGCTTGTTTCGTCCAGCGTCATCTTCATTACAAACCCAGAACCACGGAAGTCGGTTTCCTCAATTCCCCAGCCAACGATGTCGAAATCAGTCGGTTCCCAGGGAAATTCCCTGGGGATAGCAATTCCCATCTCGGGGTGACGGAAGCTGGCGCTATCATCCATAGCCATACGGCAGTCACCAGCAACCACCTTGCCCTCTTTGGTCAAGACCAGAGGATTAATCTCCAGGATATTACAATCGCACTTCTTAAAGACATCCACGGTTCTGGAAATCACCCCACCCATATCCCTTAGCAACTCTTTGGGGATGCCAGCACTGCTGGCTAAGTCGATGGCATCATAAAGGGGGAACCCCTTCACATAATCAACCTTAGCCCGGAAAATTTTATCCCCAGGAACCTCTTCTATGTCCATCCCCCCTTCAGTGCTGAACATAACTGCCGGGGCTTGGCTAGTCCACGAGGAATCAGGAATTACCCCCACATAATATTCCTTCTCGATATTTAATTTCTCCTCTACCAACACCTTTCGGACTGGCAATCCTTTTACTTCCATTCCCAAAATAGCGCTGGCTGCCTTCTCGGCTTCCTCGGGGGTATCAGCTGACTTTATCGCACCTGCTTTACCACGTCCTCCAACCCAGACCTGTGCCTTTACCACAACAGGTTTGCCTATTCTGGTAGCAATTTCAAATGCCTCTTTGGCAGTGGAAGCAACTTCCCCCATTGGAATCGCAATCCCAGCATCTTTGAGAAATTTCTTTCCTTGGTATTCAAAAAACCTAGCCATTTACACCTCCTTTAAAACAAATAAACTTCCCTTTGCCCTATAGATTGCTTGGGAAGTTTCTAGTGCACGATTGAACCGTACCGTTATTTAGCCGACTCAAATTGACCAACCCACTATTCTAATTTCGCCTTCTTGCTTCAAGAATACCTCTGAAAAATCGAGCGCTTTGTCAACTATTCGCATAATTTTTATATAATCGAAATTACGCTTATTTTCGACTAGTCTACCAAAGCGTTTTTGTTTTGTCAATAATGAGTGTTGGCAATGATATGTAGACAGGGAGTGACACAAATCCGCTGGACAAGAGAAGCCAAGCATCCAAATTGACACCTTATTGGAGGCATGCTACTATGGCTAACAAAAAGGAAGCCCTTGGACGCGATAAGTCTGTGGTCATTAGGTGGGGTGGGATTAGCTGGTGGTCTTCTGGGTTCTATGCTGGGTCTAGGTGGTGGCGTCTTCTTTGTGCCGCTACTCACCTTAATCTTGAACCTACCAATTCATATAGCCATTGGCATTAGCCTGGTGGCTGTCATTGCTAACTCAATTACTGCTAGTAGTACCCATATTAAAGCCGGACTAACCAATATCAGGCTTGGTATGCTGTTATTGACAGCGACTACCATTGGCGCTGTTGCTGGTGGTTTTATTGCTGCCGCTCTGGCCTCT
>Ga0209986_10004010_pt1 | contig 12683 bp, 14 predicted proteins | sample BlataG_FD_183168 | JGI IMG/M metagenome (GOLD analysis project Ga0209986, IMG submission 183168) | Deep subsurface microbial communities from Black Sea to uncover new lineages of life (NeLLi) - Black_00105 metaG (SPAdes) (version 2) | ecosystem: Environmental > Aquatic > Marine > Oceanic >...
TGCCTTGTATGGAATAGAGAAGATGTCAACCCCACCACCAACATCTGTGACGTACATTGGTCTCGTGAGAGTGATCACATCAGCACCAGCTCCCGCGTCTATGAAATCAAGGAATCTGAGAAGAGTGAATACATCAGACCCTCCAGCCGTGTCAGCAAATCCCTTTGGGATGAACAGAGGCGTTGTTGCAAAGACATCAGCACCAGCTCCACTATCAACAAATCCCATCTCTCGATATGGAGTAGTGAGAACGTCAGCTCCCCCAATAGAGTCATCGAATCCCATAGCACGATAGTCAATCGAGAATACATCAGCTCCACCAATCACATCTACAAATGCTTTGGACAAGAGAGTGATTGCCTTGGCGAAGACATCAGACCCACTACCTACGTCAGATACATCCTTGTCTATCACTCCAACTGTGTAATAGACCGTGACTGTGCAGTGGTCTGCTTCCCAGCTACCATCACTCTTCCCCTGAGTGGCACTCGTGACCCTAATCCTGAACGCTGATGACTTGATGTGTGCAGCTGTCCAAGTACCACCCCATAGGTCGGTAGGAGTTCCAAGGGTTCCATCTGTTGGCACATCCGGTCTGTGCATTAGTAGCACTCACCTTGAGCCTCCATGTAGATGTGGAATCGTACAACTCAACATTAGCAAAATCATTGCCTGCCCATGCTCGGTGAATCACAACCTCGATGCCAACAATGTCACCCGATACATCTGTGAAATCGAATGAGAACTCTCCAGACACAGCTACTGCCGTAACTGTCATGCAGGCTCCATCATGTGTCCCTGTGAAGTTAGCCTCATTAGTCCATGCTCCAGCTGCTTCTAGTGTTGAGGCTGGTTGGCTCTCACTTGCCATCTATCTCCACCATCCTGAAACCGCAACCATCCATCAATCTATGAATTGGAGGAGTATGAGCAGAACTCTCTGGATTGGGATATGGTTCACATTCACGTTGCCAGTATTCAATGTGCTCCTTCGGAATGCCAGTCGGGTCTACTCTAATCCTACATCCATATCCAGTATCAGTCTTGACCAGATACAGACACTTGCCCTTCTCGTCAAGCATCGGAGCAAAGAACATCTCGTTAAGACAACACTCGCCACACTGATTGCAAGAACCTTCTCGTATCCAAGGCATCCTGATTCATCCTCAGCTAGACTAAGGACAATCAATGACTTAAAGGTTAAGCTCAACTAAAAGTGATTGTGGCTGTGAGTCGCCATGTCTGTCCTGCTGGCTTCGTACCAAGACTCGTGTTCTGTCGGCAGAGATTGTCACCAGCATTGTCAGCCGTGTTGCTGATGCTCTCTTCGAGCCATGCCCACTCAGCCTCAGTGTCAATGAAGTCGGACTGCCATATAGCATCTTGTCCTGAGAGCTGCGGATACGTGGCGTTCATCGCCTTGTACAGCTTGTTCGTCACAGCAAGCAGTCCGGTCTGAGCAGGTGCGGGAGCTGTGGCATCATCACCCACTCCTAACCTAGCGTTAGTGTTGTCCCATGCAACAGGAGTGCCAATATTACAGATGAGATTTATCAACTCAGTGATACCTTCATTCAGAAGAACGTTGATAGCAATAGCCTGCGGAGTGGACTCGACCACTTCAAATGGTTTTAGCCCTTTCTCCTTGATCTCCTTGGAGTCCTTCGCATTGAACTTCTCCACCTGATACACAATGTGATGCCCAAGTTGGTCCTTAACACTCATTCAGTTCACCATTCATTGTAAGTTGGACAAACTTCGACAGGGAGTCTTTGTCCTCCCAAGAGCGGCACTGGGAACGTACTCCTTGAGGTCATATTCCTGTCATTCAACCTCATATGATACCCGTTACTCCCTACCTTAATAACCTTGTTAGGTATTCTATCACGGTTCCGTGAAGGTTAACACAAAGGTGATCTCGGTTGCAGATCCAAGAGTCACAACTTCCCACTCTAACCAATCAGTTGCGCTCCACGCGGTCTGAGCAATTCCAGTGGTGCTATACCATGTGCCTGCGGCGGTGAGAGTGAGATTGGATGTAGCCACATCAGTCGTGCCATTGTATCTTGCATTAATCACCGTTGAAGTACCGCCCTTCTGTCTGCCTTCCAGTTTCGTGCAGGTACATCCGAAGGGTGCTCTCCATACTATCGTGTAACCAACATCAGGAGCTTTTATGGTGGCTGAGATGGTGAATGTTCTGGACCCGAAAGCAAATGAGGATATTCCTGTTGCTTTCAAGAAGTGCCCAACAGTCAACCCTGATTCAGTATGATATTCACCAGTCAGGTCATGGGCAACCATCCCACTTGCCAACTGCGGTTCCCATACTTCAGTTGTACCATTGTACGTGAGCACGTACTGATTGGTTGGAGTGCCAATAGTGACATCAACTAACATGTCAAGATAGAGAGGTCCATATCCTGGACCGAGATATCCACCTTGACCCCCTACTCCAAATCTATCACTCATGGTTCAAACGCTCCTGAAAACGGATAAGTGGGCTTTCTCATGTCTGCTCTTGTGAATATGTTGACCCACAACCCCCCTGAATCCCCCACCATTCTTGGCTCGAGATTGTAGATAGTGAACTCTTCATAGTCTATGTCCGTATAATATGCTGGATTTGCAGTGAATAAGATTATGTCACCGATCTGAATGTCAGTGACCCCAGAAAAGAATCCAGCACATTCCACCCTCTCAAAATCTCCTGCAATCGTGTGAACATCTCCAACTGCCCATAGTCCATTTGGTATATTGAACAACATGATTGTTCTGACTACCTCATCCTGGTATCCTGATATGCTTCCAGTTCCCTCACATGTAATACAGTTTGGGTCCACAATCTTTGTGATCTCATCAAAACAAGGACAATCCTTCGTGCTAGACTTTCTTCGCCTGACCACATTCCAACCATACTTACCTATGACCTCATCAAACTGAGTACGATCTACAATAGGATGCCCATCTGATGCCATCTCCATAAATGCAAGTGGAGAACTAAATGCCATTAGTAAACATCTCCATCAACATCCATCTTGTAGCCGTGATAATCACGACCAGGAGTACGATATTTATTACGCCAATCTCCAGTTGCAGGAATGTCAAACGGTTGATAGACACCTAACAATGCCAAGTATAGGTTAACTTCACTATTGAAAGTATCCATAAGATCTCTAATTCCCATAGATCCTGCCCACGTCTTTGACTCGACAGAGAACTCCGCAAGCTTCCAATTGAATCCCTTCTGCAACACATCGGGTGCAAACTGATAGATCAAAGCACCAACAGCCGCTCTATACGTCATGGCAGCTATTGCAAGATTGATTCTTCTATCACTGCCAGCATTGACCCAATCAAAAGTCTCACTCGTCTGTATCTCGATAAACGCCTTGGCATTCGTTACATGTTGATCGGCCACAGCGTCAGATAGCCCTTTGAAATACGTATAATTGATCAGGACATTCGTATTGTCACCAGGCAACGAAGTACCCAGCGTGATCTCCGTTGTATAGGTGCTAAAAGAACCACCTTCTCCACCATCGTAATAATTCGTGCCTGCATGAGTGGGATCGGTTGCCGCCCAGACTCCATTCACACTCTTGATCTGGCCGTACCTGGTGTTGACAAGAGTAGTAGCCTCAGAGATCCGAAGTTCATTCACTATCGTGATTGCCTTCATCTCAGCAGCGTCACCAAGCATCAATCGAACACGAGTTATTTCAGCAGCCGTGTTAACCGTAGACAAATGATCACCACTCATTCAATGCCAAGGCAACATAAAAAGAATTGGTAGGGAGAGTCTGGCTTAACTCTCCCCTGAGGTTGATGTTAGTTGGCTGAAGTTCTATGCTTAGGTCACTAGAGTGGTCTTTCCAGCAGTAAGCATTGCAGCAGAATCTCGTCTGATCGCAACAGCAATCAGTCGCTGACTCAGTGCCAGACCTTCCATCTGACGAATGTAGTCGTCATAGCGATCAAGGCTCACAGGTCTGCGCTCCGCAAGCACACCGTAGACTTGGCTATTGAAGATCAACACCTGTCCAGCAGGCTGATTGGCAGAGACTATAACACGCATTCCACCGATTGAACCAATGGTTCCAGTGGACATGGCAGAAGTCAACTGCGTTGGCAGAGTCAGGTAGGCTCTCTCGTTGAAGCCAATGAACTCTTCCATTGTCAGAAGATCGTACATCTGATACGGGTGGATAACCATCACATTGGGTGTGTAGTTCTCAACCCTCAGAATTGTAAGAGCCTTTGCAATGGCACGCCAGGTCAACGGATTGCCAGTATCTGCTGCGCCCATCTTGAACCTATGGCTCTCGATCTGGCTGCCGATACCACCAACGCCAGCTGCGGTGATTGCTGCTCCATTGGGGACACCATCATTCAGTGCGCCTCCAATCATCCAATCTTCTAGTCTTGCCATAGCAAGACCGCCCTGATTGACGTGTCGGCCTATAATGTCCCAGGCAGAGTCCTCGATCATTTCACGAGTGATCACACAGCGAACTGCGTTCTTGATTATTGAAGCATGTTTCTTTTTCCAGGTTGCGTGCTGGATTGGTATCTCAGCACCCTCAGGAACTTGACTTGCTTCAAATCCTTCTTCTTCGAGCCAGGAGAATGTCGGTCCTCTGACGCGAACAACGTCTACTAGACCTCGCCAGATACGAGCCTCTTCCACCTTGGTCTGGATCTGCTCATTAAGTATCTCTGGAATCAAGATTCGGGCAACATCTCGAGTGAGAATGTCGTCAACCTCTTCCATCTTCCAAGACTGCTTGAACATAGCCATCTTGCGAAGTTCCGAAACGTCAACTTTGGTCTTGATCATCTCATCAATGCTGTAGATGTTGGTATAGCCATCCTGGTCAAACTTGACCAGACCGCTACCATATTCAACACGATTAGTTAGTGCTTGTGCCATCTTTGATCATCTCCATAGTTGTACCCAGAACAGAGGGTGAGTGTCTGTGAAATCACCTAGTTCAGCATCCCAGACTGCCTCATGGACATCATGGTTTGCCGCGACTGCTTCCACAGTGGCTCCAGTCTCCGCAATTCCGATGCACGAATACATCTCGTCTGCAGTACCAGTGGCTGCTACCCCAAGCATTCCGTTGTGCTCTTCAAGTAGCGTTGTGACGTGATCAGCAACATCACTCATCATCACAGGGTCTCCAGGACTGATTGTTTCATCAGCAATGGCGTCAGTCCTGACTCGGTGAAGTACAGTGACTTCCCACTTGTGAGGGCCAGGCTGAGCATCGTACTGAGATGAATAGTCAGTGCTTGCCCAAGAACTGGTCAGCGCATCTGCAATGTTCTCATGTGGTATATCGATCAATGCAATTCCAGCGAACTGGATAGAATTGGCGACAGCCCATGCAGAAGCATCGAAGGTCGTACAGGTCTGATCAGCAGTCGTGACGTATCCAAGTGCAAGATTCCTGTGGTGGGTCGTGAACGTTGTGTGGTCGAATGTGAGTTGGTATGAATGTCCTAGTCCATGCCTTCCAGCATCAGTCATTCTATTCTACCTCCCTCTTGCTTGGCGAACATTTCCTTGTATGCGCGATGCTGTCCAAAGTCTGTGTCACTCACCATCTCACTGGTAGAGCGTTTAGCACTAGCAGACGGGGGGCCAAACCCGAATAGTATCTCACGTACAACGGCCTTGGTCTCTCCCCAAGTCAACTCATTGGCAACTCCGGGGGATTCCTCAATTGTCTTACCTCTCGAAGTTGGCTCATCATCCTGCCTTCGCATGAACAGTTCCAACTGTCGGTCAATGGTAGATTTCACTTCCTCAAGGGTCTCAATAGTCTTCTCTGAAAGAGAAGTGACCCTGTTGGATTTTTCTTTGAGAGCAGTGACTCCCATCTTTACTTCGGCTTCAGCGATCCCTTCGGCCAGCCTGGTGCGCTCGCGCGTCTGACTCGCCTTGAGTTCTGCTCGAAGCGTTTCGATCTGAGTGTCCTTCTCCACGAGACTGACACTGTGATCTATTTCTTCACTCACGCTAGAATCAGCTCCAATGTATGATTCAGCCAGAGCAACTAACGCAGACTGTATTGAATCGTGCGTAATTACACCAGCAGATGCTCTGGGATCGGCTGGAATGGGTGTTACAGATAGTTCTACGAAGAGTATGTCAATACCAATAGCAGTTGCCTGCTTACCTTCGTAAACCCTGCCAAGTCTATGATTACATGCAATTCTGCCAGCAGAGTCAGGTAACTTAGACTCTCCACAGATGTTACATTTCACCTTCTTGGCGTAGCCACCGACTGATACGGTGTCTATGTCACCTAAAGAAATGGCAGGAGTAACAGCATGACCCTCACGAATCCTACCAATGTATTTAATCGTTTCACGATCTGGATCACATGAGGATGCAAGTACTTTGCCTATATTGTCTTCAGACTTGTGACTGTGATCAAGTTGGATCGGTTTCCCAGCAAGTGAGGGAGCTGCCTTTTCCAACTCTTCTCTCAAGTAAGTATTGAGGTTCATGGTTGTGCCTGAACTGATGGCAGTGCCAGCAATCAGAATGTGTGTGGGGGTTGGATCTACTGTGGGTGACTCAGAAAGAGCATAGTTAGTTCCATCAAGAGGAAGTCCTGAGGTAGTGTAGCCGCTAGAGCCAATAAAAGTGGTTACGCCACTGTTGTCGGTACTCTTTTCAGACTCAAGAAGAGACTCAGCAAAAGGAGTGAGAGTTACATTTTCACCAAGCCATGCCACAGCCTCAGTCATAGACTGCATCTTAACAATCTTTGATTCAACGAAAAACATTTCAGGTTTGAACATCTCAGATTGCCCTTTGGTCTTTATGCCCAATTTCTCAGCTGCGGCAAGTAGTTTCCTCTTTGCAGATGCCTTTTCCGCAGAGGTAGCACCCTTGACCTGATTGAATCGAGCAAGAGCATTACGAACACATGCTGCATTAGGTCCACTTGAACTCTTATACGGAAGTGCCTTCAGTCTGGGAATGGCATAATTACTTGGAGTATCACCAGCAATCTTGTGGCAATCTACCTCAGCAATATTACTCATATTAGCACTGTCCTTCAACTTGCCCCTGTTCTCAAGATCTTGGCATATTGCCCAGGCACGATCATTAATCCGCCTGTCAGTCCACTTAGGATATCGTTTGTGCAGAGTGCGTTTTGTAGCCTCAACACACGCCTCAACTCTTCGTGGCACTGAAATCACCGTTGGACAGAAGTCACCAACTAAGACTACGGCAACTGACTTATAATTCTTTAGCCAAATAACACCAAACAACTTTGTAATCAAAGAGAAAATCTCTCTGATACAGAAGAACTACCTGCCTTGCTGGGGTGTCGGACTCTTCTTTGGCTCCTGAGACGATGTTTTATCTTTTGCTCGATCAGTTGTCTTGGCCGGACCTGTGACATTGGCTCTTGTGGCAGCTATCTGACCTTCCATCTTCTTAAGCTCCTTTTGTAGGTCAATCATCCTTTCACCCTCAGGTATCTTAGGATCAAGGCCCAACATCTCACGACCTTCTTCAACGGTTCCAAGATTGCTATTGATGATTGTTGATACTCTCAGGTACTTTTGCTCTGTGGTCTCTGGCGGGTTGAACAACAACTTAGGAATTGAACTCCACTCAGGTCTGCTGAATGGTGCAACTCCAATATCAAGCTCACGCGGAAATATTTGCTTTCTACATGCATCAGAAAGGAACTGTTGAACTTCAATCATCCTTCTGCTGAATCCTTCTAACTGAACCTCAGAACCAGCAAGCCCACCTGATGAGGTTCCACCAAGGAGAACTTCTGGAACTGCAATTCCAGCAAACATATCATCTCTAAGTGCTCTGATGTACGGCTCGATTTGCATGGCCTTCTCACCAGCACTTACTACTTGCCATTCCACAATGCCTGGAATGATAGGATCGTCACCAATGTTCCTGCCTGTCATAGCAGTCCTGAACTCACGCATGAATCTCTCACTTGCAGGTCTCTCTGGAGTGCCCATCTTCCATACGATCATAGGAGTACCATAGCTTCTGATCAAAATGGAGAGATCCTGCAACATGCCCACATAGGTCGTAAGAGTGCGTTTCATGGCCTCAATTGGACTCACACCATAGTACGAGTTTGGCACCGGGTTCCATCTGAGATGAATAATATCATCAGCACCAAAGACCACTGCATTGGGATCTGTATCCTTGACCTCTTTCTTCCAGCTACGATATGTCCTGCCAGTGGATCTCAACTTCTCAGGCAGTCTGCCCTGTTGATATCGCCAACGTCTGCTATCAGGATGTTGAATGTAACCAATGATATCCCCAATCTCTTTGGCATAGACATACATGGTATCAGGATTAAGCAACTTGAGTTCTATCACGTTCCAATCTGTGAGCTTCTTCTTGTCAACTACAGGCTCAATGAAACAATTGCCCCAGATCATGAGATGCCTGACAACATTATGGAGTGTGTGATGTAGCCCAATGTATTCAGACCATTCTCGTATTCTGTCGAGATTATTGCCATCATCTCCTAAGATCCGATATCCTGGAGCCATAGCATGTTGAGCAGTGACATTGATACCACGATAGACGATCTCGACCTTCTTATAGATCTCACCGTAGGTCTTCATCTCATAGTCGTGTTTGGCACCCCACTTTCGATCACTGGGTCTTGGAACACCAACTATTCCTCTCCCAGCCTCTTGCAGGATCTTCTGCGCAGCTAGATATCTGCTCGCATCACTAGCCATCAACTCAATAGGCAACGGTTCAGTAGGTGTTGGGAAGTCCTCTTCTCTGAGAAATACAGTCATGAAATCCCTCCAAGGAGACCCACTACTTTAGTGGTGTTGCACTTCCCAGTCATGCGTTCCAGAAGGCCAAATGTCTGCCAGATGTTAGTCAGTGCATCTTCTCTAGTGGTACTAAGGTCGATATTGATTCGGAGTAACCCGAGTGGTTTCATCAGGTCAAGTAGGTCGAAGCACAAACCTCTGAGTTTCTCATCATCGGGCATGAAAATCAAATACTCCTATGCTGGAGGGTCTTATCTATCTAATGCGGTTCCTTCTTCCTCTTCTTCCTATTGGGGGGACATACTGTGCCTTGTCCTGTGGTGGCAAACAACCCCCACGACCCCTGTTGGCCCGGACTCCTCTGCCTGAACCATCTCTTCTGGGAATTCCTTTTGGCATTGGACTATCACCACAACTGACTATGCCTCTGCCCTCATAAGTCCTACCTTTCCTCTTGGGATGAATTGGAGCGTTGTGTTTATAAGATTGAAGTAGTATATCAATATTATGCTTCTTACTGTTGCTGTAAAGCTCTCTCCCACAAGAGAACAACATGATAGCCTTCTCAGGACAATGGAGAGGTTCAATGATGCCTGCAACTATATCGCAGGTATCGCTTTCAAGCAACAACTTGCCAACAAAGTCAGGCTCCACAAGCTCATCTACTATGACACGAGAGAACGATTTGGACTCTCTGCTCAGATGGTAGTACGTGCAATCGGCAAGGTCGTAGAGGCTTACAAACGCGACAAGTCCATCAGACCCAAGTTCAGACCACATGGAGCTATGGTCTACGATGAGAGAATCCTGTCGTGGAAGGCTCTCGATAGAGTGTCCATCCTGACCCTTGATGGTCGTGTTCTCGTTCCTGCCATTATTGGTGACTACCAGCTCTTGAGGCTCAGAAGGGTTCGTGGTCAGGCAGACCTCATCTATCGAGATAAGACATTCTACCTGATGATGGTAGTCGATGTTCCAGAAGGTACTCCCATCGAGCCGACTGGTGCTCTTGGTGTTGACTTTGGTATAGTCAACATCGCTGTTGACAGTGATGGCAAGAACCATTCTGGTGAACAGGTCGAGAGGAACAGAATCAAGAATGGAAGACTCCGTGCTGTACTTCAGAGGACAGGAACAAAGAGTGCCAAGAGGCATCTCAAGAGATTGTCTGATAGAGAGGCAAGATTCAGAAGAGATACAAACCATCAAATATCCAAGAGGATAGTGGCTAAGGCCAAAGACACGAAGCAAATGATTGCACTTGAAGACTTGAGTGGAATCAGGAGCAGGACTACGGTTAGAAAGGCTCAGCGTGGCCGCCATCACTCTTGGAGCTTCTATCAGCTGCGTCAGTTTATCGAATACAAGGCTCAGATTGCTGGAGTTCCCGTTGTTCCTGTTGACCCCAGACACACATCGCAGACCTGCCCTCGTTGTGGTGCAGTAGACAAGAGAAACAGGGCAACTAGAGATAGATTCAGTTGTGTTCAATGTGGATTCGCTGGTCTCGCTGACCACATCGCAGCTATCAACATAGCTGCAAGGGCTGTTGTCAACCAGCCTATCGTTTCGGAGTGTGGACATCTTTCTTCAGTTCTCCTTCAGGAACAAGCCCTCGACTTCAGTCGTGGGTAGTTGACTGATTGTCACTCCATGCCAGCATTGGTGTCACAAAATGTCCCACAAACAGACGAATGAATCTTTCGTACATGCTCGCCCTCATAATTGCATTGCCACCGATCAGAGAACACTCGAGTCCTTCAATTGGATTCACTGGTGCTGAAGGGAACCCACCAGTGGGAACCCATTCTTCTGGGACAACCTTGCCAACAAACTTCTGCTTGATCTTATTGTCCTTCTCACACCAATATCTCTCATAGAAATAGCGACTATGATAGTCCTTACCGCCTGACGAATGACGGCTACGCAATACAAGACGATCTTCAGTCAGCAACCTGAGTCGTTTATTGTACTTCTGTAGTTCACGATCATAACCGTCAGCCAGATTCTCGATTATCTTCCTGGCTCCGACAACTAAAACATGAGCAGGAGATGCCTGCTCTACCTTTGTAGAGACCTCAACTTGTGTGTGCAATTGAATCACCTATGCGGGAAGAGGTTCAGACATCTCGTGCAGAAGAACTATGCTAGACTACATGAATGCATCATCATCAATCAGACGACCATGAATGTTGATCGTCAAGGCAATGGCGGCTGTGCCAGTGTAGTTGTCTCCAGCACCAACGTTTCTACCATCAATGGAGATAGAATCTCCAGCCGGAGCCATTACAAACTTGCCAAGACTCTTGTTCAGCCACCAGGCAACAGTAGTTGCTGCCGGGTTGGGATCAAGAAAGTCCATCCATGACCATACTGGTGTAAGCCCAGCCACTCCAAGTTCATCGAACTCAACAGCGAATGTCTTGTCCCATCCAACGAAGTCCAAAGTAAAGTCTGCCTTTGTTGGAATGCTATCACAACTGATGTAGATGGAGTCAACGATGGTGTAGTATTCAGCCGTACTTGCAGCCAACTCAATGGCCGCATCAGTAACGCCTGTAGCACTTGCGAGCAGCGTTGGAAACGCTATGGGTGTTCCTCTGCCATCTCTTGTCAGAAACTCAATATCATAAGGCATTGTATTTTCCTGCCCTGTCAAACTTAGGGCATGAATACCTAACATCACACGTTCTTAAGCATTTTGACCGTGTGAGACTGCCCATTTGCCAGTTGGATCTGAGAACTTGCCATGCTTGTCCATGTGCTGTTCAATCTCAACCCTGACCACAATTGCCCGTTCTCGATGTTCCTCGATCCAATGCACATCATAACAATACTGATGCATGATCACATCATCAACACAAATAGGGCACTTGACCGCAAACTTGCTTACTATGGGTTTGCCACAGATAGGGCATCTGGGTTTCCAATCCTCATTCCACTCGAGTTCAATCTTAGCCTCAGCAGGCTCGACTTCGCCCCCACTTCTACGTTCCCCTCGAACAACCATTGTGGATTTCGGCTTAGGCACATTATGTTCGTCAACCTCAAATGTCGGTGGTGTTTCAACCTCAGTGACCTTTTCCTCTTCAGTCATAGTAATCACTCACAGTAATTACGTGGTACGTAAAAAAGCTTTTCAAACACTAACCTTTTTAGTGACCACAACAATGCCAATGTGGAACAACAATGAGCAAACAGGTTGACATTGACAAGATAGCCATCGCACTCGACAATATATGTTCGTGTGGTGGCACTCCAAATGTCGATAGCATCAATCTGCTCTCTGAGACTGACACCATCGTAGTTGCCCTCAACTGCTTTGAATGCTATCCCCCACGAGTTTGGACAAAGGGGATGTCACGTCTTGAATTTGTTGCCAGATACGTCAAATCGGTGGAATGTAATGACAATGCAGACGCAACTGAAAATAGGGAACGGAAAATGTGAATGCTGTGGCAATGGACTCAGCCATGACCAAATTAAGGGATACCTGGTCTGTGACACATGTGGGGCGGTCCATGATCGGGTCATGGTCAATCCAACACTTCAAATAGGCGGAACTGTAAATAAAGAAAGACCTCCAGCATCTCAATTTGGCTCATTTGGGGAACGACCATACATAGTTGATGGAATGGGAAGCTACATAGGGCACCATACAGAAAGCACATTCTTTGATGCCACTAACAGAGCACCGCTATCAGCATCTAGGCAAAGAAAGTTTCGCAGATTGAAATACAGGTACGAAATGAGCACCAAGATCGGACCTAATGAACCAGTGTATAGATCGCTAAAAAAACTCAACCTGACATGTTCGGTGCTAGGAATCTCAAACAGCATTAGAAATGAGGCCTCAGACCTGCTCCAAAAGGCCATAA
>Ga0209986_10004011_pt1 | contig 12677 bp, 10 predicted proteins | sample BlataG_FD_183168 | JGI IMG/M metagenome (GOLD analysis project Ga0209986, IMG submission 183168) | Deep subsurface microbial communities from Black Sea to uncover new lineages of life (NeLLi) - Black_00105 metaG (SPAdes) (version 2) | ecosystem: Environmental > Aquatic > Marine > Oceanic >...
CAGAAGCCTCACGGGCTCTATCCACAACGTCGTGGGAGGTTATCCCTGAAGGCTTGTTGATGTTCAGAATTCCAGATCTGACGGCCCTTCTGGCCTCGTCGACGTGCTTTCGTGCGGGCTCCAGATCTGCTTGACAGGCGAGGCAGAACTCCCTTACGGTGCCGCCACGTTGCATCTTGTTCCCTGCCGATGTTGCTTGCTCACTTGGGATCGTGTGCATTGAGAACATCCTTGGCCTTGATCAGCACCTTGGGAATCACCTCACATAGATCCCCTAGCAGTTCCGTGCCTGCGGCCTGGGGATGCCCCCCACCTCCGAAATGGATGGCAATGGGAGAAATGTCCACCCCTGGCCGGGATCTGATGCTGATCCCTATCTTGCCATCCTCGTTTTCGGTGAACATGATCGCAGCCTTGGCTTGACGGGCCGTGGCTAGCAGGTTTACTATCCCATCCCCATCGTCGGGTGCGGCGTGGGCTCGGCTCCGCATGTCCAAGGTGTTCACAGACCAGACCAGGTGATCATCCAACTGCATTTCAGCGAGGATTCTCCCCCATAGATGTAGAGTCTCCACCTCTCTCTTCTTGTAGTAGTTCTCATTTATCTCGGTGAGTGAAGCGCCTGCCTTCATCAATTGAGAGGAGACCTCGAGAATGCGAGGAGTGGTGCTTGGGGTGCTGAAGGATTGAGTATCAGTCACGATGCCTGTGAGCAAGTGCGTGGCCAGGACGGAGTCCAACAGCACCTCCCATTCCTGGAGCAGGTCGAAGATGATCTCGGCGGTAGCCGTGGCCTCGGTGCGCACCAGATTGATGGTACCGAACATGCTATTGGTGAGGTGGTGATCGATGTTCACCATCGGGGTGTCCAAAGATGGGAGATGGCGGTAGGCTTGGCCAAGGCGGTTGGGATGGCTGACGTCCACGGCGATGATCAGATCCTCATCAGTGAGCCGAGGGATGCCGAACTCCTCAACCCCAGGCAAGAAGAGGAGAGCGTCTGGGACGGAGTCAGCACAGGCCAGCGTGCAGTCCTTGCCCATCTTCCTGAGAGAGCGCGCCAGGCCGAGAGCAGACCCGATGGTGTCTCCATCTGGATCGACGTGCGCTACGATGAATATCTGCCGTGAACGATCGATGAGTCGCTTGAGTTTCCGGGTCATTCCTCGCTCTGTTGTTGGGAGTCCTGCAGTTCCCATAGGATTCTGTCGATGCGCTGGCCTCTCTCTATAGATCGGTCCAAGCGAAACTCCAGGTCTGGGACATAACGGAGGTAGACCTTCTGTCCCAGCTCGCGGCGCAGGAAGCCGGTGGCGCTTCTCAGGGCTTCTAAGGCTCGCTCCTGATTCGCGGAGTCGCCGAGAGCGGACACATAGATGTAGGCCTGGCGCAGATTTGAAGAGGTCTCTACATCGGTGATGGTCACGAAATCCAATCTGGGGTCTGCTACATCCTGCTGTAGCACTTCAGTTATGGCCTCTTTGATCAATGAGCTTACTCTTCTTTGTCTGCGAGTGACCACAGTACGCTCCGCCTATCTCACTGGGTGGCCGATCCGCGAAGTCGAGGGGTCGGAGAGTCTCAGGCCACTCGTTCTCGCTTGTACACCTCGATGACGTCTCCCTCTTCGAAATCAGTAAAACCGGCCAGTCCCACACCGCATTCGAGACCCTCCACTACCTCGTTCACGTCTTCGGTGAAACGCCTTAGCGACACAATCGTGCCGTCGTATACCTCCTCGTTGTCGCGTAGGACCCTTGCTTGAGCGTTGCGCTTCACGGTGCCGTCCTCTATATAGACACCGGCTGCTCGACCGAGCTTCGAGGCTCGGAACGTAGTCCGCACCTCAGCATGGCCCATCACTACGGCTTCATACACGGGCTCCAGGAGCCCCTTCAGCGCTTTGTCTATATCCTCAATGAGTTTGTAGATGACCCGGTAGTAGCGGATCTGTATGCCTTCGATTTCCGCCATCGAACGGGCAGCAGGTTCGGCCTGCACATTGAAGCCCATGACGACAGCTTGAGAAGCGATAGCCAAGTCGATGTCCGATTCGGTGATTTTGCCGATCCCTTGGTGGATGATTCTCACTCTCAGGTCTTCGTCACCTAGCTTCTCCAGGGAACTAATGACTGGTTCCAGAGCACCTTGGACGTCGGCTTTCAAGATGACGTTGAACTCCTTTACCGCGCCCGCCTGCATCTGCGCGTAGATCTCGTCCAGGCTGAGGGTTCTGACCGGCGCCTGTTCTGCGGCCATTCTCTCCTCCGCTCGTTGCTCCACGAGGGCTCGGGCGCTCTTTTCATTGTCTACCACTGTGAAGATCTCCCCTGCCTGAGGTACGTCCGAGAGTCCCAGCACGACGACAGGGAAAGAAGGCGGCGCGGACTTCACTCTGTTGCCCGCTTCGTCAAACATGGCGCGGATGCGGCCATACGTTTCCCCTATCACCACTTGGTCGCCCACGTGAAGAGTGCCATTCTGCACCAGTAGGGTGGCGGTGGCCCCCCTGTTCCTGTCCAACTGTCCCTCAATGACGGCTCCCGTAGCAGGTCGATCAGGGTTGGCTTGCAGATTGGACATCTCCGCGACCAGGAGGATCATGTCCAGCAAGGTGTCAATGTCTGTACCTTCTTTGGCTGAAACCGTCACGGCGATGGTGTTACCTCCCCAACCTTCCACCGCCAACCCGACGTCCGCCAGTTGTTTCTTGACCATTTCTGCATCAGAGTTTGCCCTGTCTATCTTATTGATGGCCACGATTATGGGGACATTGGCAGCCCGGGCGTGATCGATGGCCTCCTTGGTTTGCGGCATCACTCCATCGTCGGCGGCTACAACCAAGACGGCGATGTCGGTCACTTGAGCTCCTCGGGCTCGCATGGCCGTGAAGGCCTTGTGACCAGGCGTATCTATGAAAGTGATCTCCTTAGCGTTCACTTCCACCTGGTACGCACCGGTATGCTGTGTTATCCCCCCGGCCTCATCGGCCACCACGTTGGTGTGTCTGATGTAGTCCAGCAGAGAGGTCTTGCCGTGGTTCACATGTCCCATCACCGTGACCACAGGAGGTCTGGGTTTCAGGTCTTCTGGAGCTTCTTGGACATAGATATCTCGCAGAGGGACTTCCTCTGGCAGAGTTGGGGCCTCGGCTGCGGGAGGAGCCTCCTCAGGAGCCTCTGCGATCTCTTGCTGTATCTCGAAGCCCAAATCAGTGGCCACGATGGCTGCCGTATCGTAGTCAACGGTCTGATTGATGTTGGCCATTATGCCGCTGCTTATCAACAGCTTCATGACTTCTATGGGGCTGGCTCCGAGCAAATCAGCGAGATCCCTGACCGATATCTGGTCTGGTATGCTGACTACTTTGCCCTTCTCTGCCATGTCTTGTCTCCCTTCCGGTACAGTCGCTCCATCAGCTCAGTCTTCGCAAGAAGAGGAGCCGCAGCTGAGTCTGGTGAATGTCTGTCCACTACTGGCGTGTTTGGGTAATCAAGAGCGAGGGTTTAGTGGGTAACAACGGTTCGCACCACGAACCATAGGGGAGAGCGATGAGGAACACTATGGGGAAGGCCCTGGTTTCCGTATCAGAGTCTAGGGACTCACCATCATCGCTCCCTTGCCCGATTCGAAAGGTATCTCGTTGCCGCGCACAACTCCTCTCTCCACACGATCAGAACCACATCAGCACAAGGCTTCAGTCAAAGCCTCAAGAGCATCCTCGAACTCCGTCATTGTACCAGATTACCCCCCTGTGCTGCCAACCGGATTGGCAGATGGACTGGGCGGCAGAGACCTACACTGTCGCCACAAGGCCTCTTTCTCCTCTACCGTGGTCTCGGTCTGGAGGGCGTGTTCCAAGCCTTGCTTTGTCAGTGCGAGTTCCCAGCAAGCTGCGTCAGGGCAAAGGTAGGCACCTCGTCCAGGTTTCTTGCCTGTTTCATCCACTTCTACTCCACCGCCGGACAGACGCACTATCCTCACTAGCTCCCTTGCAGGTCGTACCTGACGGCAGGCTACACAGGTGCGGTGAGGGACATGCCTACGGCTCATCCGGTTCCTCATCGTTTTCCTGTTTTTCTTCATCATCCGTCGGGGCCTCAGGACCAAGGCCGTTACTTTCCCAATCTTCGATGCTCCCTTGCCAGTCTTGAACGCGTCTGCCAGGTTTGCGAACCTTCTTGGCTACAACCTCCCCGAGAGCCTCGTCGTAGACTAGCCTTCTCCGCGGACGTTTCTTCTTGTCCGGACGTTCCTCCTCGGAGTGCGCTACTTCTCCCTCACGCCGGATCGGCTCCGGCTGGGCGGGTACGATCTTCTCCGCTGCTTCCGGAGTCACCTGCGTTGGCAACTCCAGGCTGGCAGGCGGAGGTGCCGTGTCGTCCACGAGTTCAGTGGGAGGCGCAGCCAGGTCCCCCACAAGGAGTTCCTCCTCTTCCTTAGCTTCCACAGGAGTCGCCTCTACCTCCGAAGCAGAGGCTTCGTCCTCTTCCTCAGCCTCGCCGGCAGCCAGCGCCACTTCCTCTATGGGGAGAGGCGGTTCCTCCTCAGGTTCTGGTCCAACTGCTGCTTCCTCTACTTCGTCTACCTTCTCTCGACCCAGGATGGCATAGACTTCGCGATCTTCAAGAGCGTCCTTCAACTCCTGAAGTGACTTGGATCCGAAGCCCTTGATGTCCAGAAGAGCTCGATCACCTTCTTCCATTCGATCCAAGAGCGGTCCCAACTCCGTGATGCCCACTTTTGCGAGTGAGTGAAGAATGCGCTTGGAGACGCCCAGTTGCTCCAAAGGCATGTCCTCGCCTACCTGAGCCCTGGCAGCAGCACGGGTGGCCTCCTCCTCGGCTCTGCGCACGGCCTTCTCTGCGGCCTCCGTGGCACCAATGATGTCTATACGCCAACCTGTGAGCTTGGCTGCCAGACGCGCATTCTGTCCTTCTCTGCCGATGGCGAGAGACAGTTCGCTGTCAGGGACGATGACAGTGGCTGTCCTGCCCGTCTCTTTGTCTTCAGTGAGCTCCACGCCGAGGGGGCGCGAAGGACTGAGCGATTTCTTGATGAACTCCTTGGGGTCACGACTCCACCCTATCACATCGATCTTCTCACCGTTCAGTTCACTCACAATGCTTTGGATCCTGACCCCTCGCATACCCACGCACGCGCCCACCGGATCGATCCCCTGCTGAACGGCGGCGACTGCCACTTTTGCTCGGGAACCGGCCTCTCGGGCAATGGCCTTGATCTCCACGAGGCCATTGTAGATCTCTGGTACTTCGACTTCCAGCAGACGGCGCAGCATGTCAGGGTGGGAGCGCGCAGCTATGATCTCTGGTCCCCGATTGGTTCTGTTCACCTCCAGGATCAGCACGCGTAGCTTCTGCTTGATGTAATAGCGTTCGTTGGGCACTTGTTGGCTGCGAGGCACCAGAGCCTCGATGCGACCCAAGTTCACGGTGACGCCTCTGGCATCTATGTTCTGCACAGTCCCGCTGACTATCTCACCTTCTCGTCCGGTGTAAGTCTCATAGAGAGCATCACGTTCTGCTTCTCTGATGCGCTGCAGAATCACTTGTTTGGCTGTCTGAGCAGCTATCCGGCCGAAGTCTGGGGGCGTGGTCTCCACGAAGACAACGTCTTCTAGCTGGGAATCGGGTTTGATGCTTATGGCCTCGGCCAGATCCATCTCGGTCTCGGGGTCTTCGACCTTCTCCACTACCTCTTTGCCGGCGAAGATGCTCACCTCTCCCGAAGAGGGATCGATCTTGGCTTCGATATATGGAGTCAGGCCAAAGTCCCGCTTGTAAGCGGAAACGAGCGCCTGTTCAAGTGCGCTCAAGACCACCTCAACGGTCAGTCTTCTTTCGGCACAGACTTGATTGATGGCTCTGATGAAATCAGTCTTCATCTCGAAAGGATCCTTCAATGAATTGCCCCACGGCGTCAAGGCCGCGGTTTATCCGAGATGGAGAACAGCGACGTGATGAGCTGTCTCCAACGTCGATAATAAGAAAAGTGGGGATGCCCCACTTTTCAGAGCGAGCGACTATGCGTTGAATATTATACCACATTCGTGAGCAGTGTGCAAGCGCCGTGCCGAGAGACTGTGGAAGAAAGCCCCTCGGACCCAGGCCTGTATTGCAGATACAGCAGGATTCTTCCGGCAATCACAGGGGACGCCTTGCAGGGCTCGATCTTGCTCGGAATCCGCCTGCACCAAGTGGGTGTTGGCTTCTGCCAATACCCCATGTGGCGTGTTCTCTGGACGGCAGGCCTGGTGTCTGTCCGGTGGGACCTAGCGAATTCCGTAGCCGTGGGACTCAGCAACTGAATGGACCTGGGGAGAAGCCATCATCTCTTATCGATTCTTGCGAGGGTTCCAACGCACGTGCGCGCAGGATGGGAGGTTCTTTCGAGACCTGCCTGGTGTCCGAGGTAACTGGAAGCGCTGATCAATTCTGGTCTCTTCAGTCCGTCCGAATCGGTCCTCTCCCGCTGGCAGGCTTCTCGTCGTGCAGCACCATCTTGCAACTCGAGGTGTTTGAGCAGTGCCCGCTCGAGGGGCACGTATGATCGTCGCTCGCGAACTCAGCCCAGAAGAGCTTTGGCAGTCTGCTCAAGGGCTCCCAAGGGAACGATTTGATACTCCTTCTCTTGGCGCCGTTTCACTTCAACGCCTCCAGCGTCCAAGCTACGTTTGCTAATTGTCATGCGCAGCGGGATGCCGATGAGGTCGGCATCGTTGAATTTCACCCCTGCCGTCTCATCTCGGTCATCGTATAGAACTTCGCACCCCTTGGAGTGCAGTTCTTGATAGACGGACTCCGCTGTCTCGATCACATGCGAGTCAGTTCCCAGGGCTATCAGATGGATGTGGTACGGAGCAACACTCGGAGGCCAAATGATGCCTCGCTCATCGTGGCATTGCTCGACGACCGCCGCCATCAATCGCCCCGAGCCAATGCCGTAGCAGCCCATAACCACGGGCAGTTCATTGCCCTCGTGATCGAGGAAGGTGGCCCCCATGGCTTCGCTATACTTGGTGCCCAGCTTGAAGATATGACCTAGCTCAATGCCTCTGGTTGTGCTGAGCCTTTTCTCGCATTGAGCGCAGAGGTCTCCTTCTTGGACGGCTGCGATGTCGCCCATGAGGTCAGCCTCGAAGTCACGCGGGAAGTTGACGTTGCGGAGGTGGTGGCCTTCCTTGTTCGCCCCGGCGACGAAGTTGCTTCCGGATGCGATTGACTCATCGGCCACTACTGTCGCTTTGTCACGTTGACCAATGGGTGATGCGTAGCCCGCCACTATGCCCGCACTCGCAACTTCGTCCTCAAGGGCCAAGCGGAGATCAGCGGCTCGCACCAGATTGGCCAGCTTCGTTTCGTTGACTTCCAGGTCGCCTCGGATGACCACAAAGAGCAGTCCGTCTGGCGCCATATAGAAGATAGCCTTCAGGGTCTGCTCCGCCCTGACCCCGAGGTAGTTGGCCACTTCCTCGATGGAGGTCATCCCTGGCGTGGCGACTTCTTCTACTTCTCGCGGGCGGTCTTTCTGTAGTTTCTTTCTGTGCGCCACGGCGCTCTCAGCGTTGGCCGCATAGCCGCAGTGGTTGCATATCACCAGCGTATCTTCGCCAGCCTCACTGACGAGCATGAACTCATGGGAGGCAGCTCCCCCCATTAGGCCTGGATCAGCTTCGACCACCAGCGCGTCCACTCCGCACGCGCGGAAGATATCGGCGTATGCCTGGTAGACCCTGGGGTAGTATGAGTCGAGGTCAGCTCGGTCCGCGTGGAAGCTGTAGCCATCCTTCATAGTGAATTCCCTCACGCGAACCAGGCCGCCCCGGGACCGAGGTTCGTCTCGAAACTTGGTCTGTATCTGATACACCATGAAAGGTAATTGGCGGTAGGAGCTTATCTCTCGTCGCGCAAGGTCGGTAATCACCTCCTCATGAGTGATGCCCAGCACGAGTTGTCGCCGGTTCCGGTCCTGAAATCGTACCAGCACCGGGCCAGCCTCGGAATACCGACCCGTTTCCTGCCAGAGTTCGGCTGGGTGCACCACTGGCATCCGCATCTCCTGTCCACCGATGGCGTTCATCTCTGTGCGCATGACGTCTTCGATCTTCTGGAGCACTCTCCACCCAAGAGGCAGGTAGCTATAGATGCCAGCGGCCAACTGGCGAATCATCCCTGCTCGCAGGAGCAGTTGGTGGCTTATCATCTCTGCTTCTGCAGGCACCTCGCGCAACGTGTTACCAAAGAGCTCTGATAGACGCAAACCCTCACCCTCCTTGTGCAATCGCACCACGGTTGACAAAGCATATCCAGGCGCATAGAATCACGGAAGTGAAATTTCGACACAGGGAAAGGCACATGATCATTGAACGATTGGTTGTCGGTATGCTACAGTCCAACTGTTATGTGGTGGGCTGTGAGGATACCAAGGCTGGCATCATCATCGACCCCGGTGGCGATGCTCCCTCCATCCTGAACAAAGTTGAGCAGCTTGGCCTCTCTATCAAGTACATCGTGAATACCCACGGTCACATTGATCACATAGCAGCCAACCGACCACTCAAAGAGGCCACAGGCGCGATGATAGCCATTCATCACGCCGATGCAGAATGGTTGATCACCGATCAGGGGCAGTTCGCCCGCATGTTGGGGGTTCTTAGTCCGGGTCCTCCCGCGGATGTGCTACTAGAGGAGGGGGATGACATCGTCTTTGGAGACGACAGTCTGCACGTCATCCATACACCCGGACACAGTTCGGGCAGCATATCCCTGGCAGCTGATGGTGTGGTCTTCTGCGGCGACACGTTGTTTGCCATGGGCGTTGGTCGGGTTGACCTCCCTGGGGGAGACTGGGAGACTCTAATACAGAGCATCAAGAACCAGCTCTTCACCATGCCCGACACGACGACTGTGTACACGGGGCATGGCCCCCCCACCACCATAGGACACGAGAAGAGTTCCAACCCTTGGTTTTCCTGAAGTATACCACACGTCTTTCCTTTTGACCAATGTTGCTAGGCAAGAGATAGGAGGGCTGGGTGGATGTCCAAGAAGGACAGAAGTGCGCGGTCGGGGATGGATTGGACGCTGATCAGTCAGAATGTAGCCATCGGCTTGGCGATCGTCATCTTGGGTTGGCTGGCAGTGCTGTTGGGCCTGCACCAGTTGCCGTTGGTTGGCGTGTTGTTCGCCACCTTCACACCCTTGGCGTTCGTGGTCGCGATGACCTATTTCAGGAGTGAGCAGCGGACCAGGGGACAGGCGATAGCTGAAGGCGTCTTCACTGGCTGCATCTTCGTGGTGGTTATGACTTTGGTGTCCGCCTTTCTCAACACGCTGATTCCTCTGACAGCCTAGCTGTCTTGCCGCTCTGCTCAAAGAAGGCGCACGTTGCCGTGGACTTCGGCGGTGCGATGCTGTTCCCTGTACACGCTGAGAAAGGAGAGACCTTTGGATAGATTTCACGCCTATGTGGATGCAAACGAGGATCGTTTTCTGGCCCAGCTGAAGAAGCTGTGTAGCCAGCCAAGTGTGGCTGCACAGAAACTGGGCCTGACGGAGACGGCAGACATGGTTCTCGAGATGTTGCAGGGCATTGGCGCAGATGCTCGGTTGATCCAAGTGGCGGGTGCGCCGCCGGTCGTCTACGGCGAGATGGGGAGTGGGGATAGGACCCTCGTTATCTACGACCACTACGACGTTCAGCCCCCGGAGCCGCTGGACCAGTGGGAATCGGAACCGTTCTCCCCGGAGATTCGCCAAGGTTTCCTCTACGGCAGAGGAGTGTCCGACAACAAGGGTGACCTGGTCTCACGGTTGCAGGCTATCGAGGCTTATCAAGAAACGGTGGGCGAGCTCCCGTTGAAGGTCAAGTTCTTCTTCGAAGGGGAGGAGGAGATAGGCAGCCCGCACCTGGCTCAGTTCGTGGCTGAGAACAGGGAGTTGCTGTTGGGGGCTGATGGTCTCTTGTGGGAGGGCGCGGCGAAAGACATGTGCGGGCGGCCTGCACTGTACCTGGGACTGAAGGGCATTCAGTACTTGGAGTTGCGAGTCAAAGGTGCTTCCAGAGATCTTCACTCCTCCTGGGCGCCATTGATCCCCAATCCTGTGTGGCGGCTCGTGTGGGCTTTGAACACGCTGAAGGACGAACGGGATCGCATCACCGTGGATGGTTTGATGGACCATGTGGCTGAGCCGCCGACGGAGGAGATGGAGCTTCTGAAGAAGATCCCCTTTGAGGAGGAACAGATTAGGAAGGACTTCGGGATTCCGCAGTTCCTGGGTGGGGCGGAGGGGATAGATGCGGTCAAACGCCTTCTCTACGCGCCGACGTGTACTATCTGCGGCATATGGGCTGGCTACACCGGTGAAGGCTCGAAAACAGTTCTCCCCAACGAAGCTATGGTGAAGCTGGATTTTCGCCTTGTGCCCGATCTTGAACCAGATCTGGTGTTGGACTTGCTGCGCAAGCATCTGGACCGCAGGGGGTTCGAGGACGTGGAGATCGTTCCTATGTCCGGGGAGCATCCGGCTCAGTCCTCTCCCGACGCCCCCGTAGTCGGGGCTGCAGTCGAGGCTGCCAAGCTCGTCTACGGACGGGATCCGGTTGTCTATCCTTTGATGGCGGGGAGTGGGCCCATGTACGAGTTGAGCCAGGCGCTGGGCATACCGGCGGTCTCTGGGGTCGGCGTGGGCCACGCGAAGTCCAGAATCCACGCTCCAAACGAGAACATCCGCCTTAGCGACTACATACAAGCCATCAAGTACATGGGCGAGTTCATGCGGCTTTTCGCGGCTAGCGACTAAGCGATGGGCCTTTCGGCTTCACTCAAGCCATGTGCGCCGGTCTCAATGTCCAAGCAGCTTGACGCTCTCCCTGCGAGGTTGCCAGGTCAGCTCGAAGGGGCCCAGCTCGGCCAACAACTCCTCGACCCTGTCTCGCAACGGCATCAGATTCAGGCTTTTGGTTTTCCAGGAGCCGTCTATCTGGTGCATGATGAGTCGGCTGTCGCCTTTGATCTCCACAGAGAAATCCTTCGGGGAGCGACCGGCTTTCCGTATGGTTCCGATGAGGTCTTCCAGGGCCGCGATGAGAGCCTGGTATTCCGCCTCATTGGAGGTTACCTGTTCCCCGAATCTCAAGCGCCTCTTCCTCAATTTGCCATCCCGGTTTCGCCGCAGGGCGTAACTGCCGTATCCCAGTCCAGGGTTACCGCGCCCTCCATCGAAGACAATGGTGTAGTGTGTCATGGTACTATCCGAGAATATGTGCAGTTCGAGGAATGCCTGCTACAATGGGATGTTGCCGTGCTTCTTGGGCGGGTTGCGGTCCCGCTTGTTCTGCAAGGTTTCCAGCGCTTCGATTAGTCGTGGGCGCGTCTCTCGAGGTTCGATGACATCATCAATGTAGCCTCGGGAGGCGGCGACGTAGGGGTGGGAAAAGCTCTCCCGGTACTCTTGGCTGAGCCTCTCCCTCTCGGCCTCGGAATCCTCGGCCGCTGTTATCTCCTTTCGGAAGATGATGTTCACGGCGCCGTCAGGCCCCATGACCGCGATCTCAGCGGTGGGCCAGGCATAGCTGATGTCGCCGCGAATGTGCTTGGAACTCATGACGACATAGGCTCCCCCGTATGCTTTGCGCGTAATGATGGTGATCTTGGGCACTGTTGCCTCACAGTAAGCATAGAGGAGCTTGGCGCCGTGTCGGATGATGCCGCCATGCTCTTGGGCTACTCCAGGCAAGAAACCAGGAACGTCCACGAAGGTGATGATGGGGATGTTGAAGCAGTCGCAGAAGCGAACGAAACGAGCCGCCTTATCCGAGGAATCGATATTCAGGACACCAGCGAGCACGGCTGGCTGCTGAGCCACGATGCCCACCGAACGCCCGTTGAGACGAGCGAAGCCTATGACGATGTTCTGCGCCCAGTGCTCATGGACCTCCAAGAAGTGTCCATGATCCACGATTCGGAGGATGATCTTTTTCATGTCGTAGGGTTTGGTGGGGCTGTCGGGAACCATGGAGTCCAGTTCCTCATCCATGCGGAGAGGGTCATCGGAGGGCGTGAGTAGCGGTGGGTCCTCCATGTTGTTTTGTGGGATGTAGCTGAAAAGCTCACGAAGGATGCGCATGCAATCCTCCTCGTCCTCGGCGGCGAAGTGAGCTACTCCGCTAATGGTGTTGTGGGTCTTGGCTCCGCCCAGTTCCTCGAAGGTCACCTCCTCGCGAGTCACGGCCTTGATGACACTGGGACCGGTTATGAACATGTGGCTGGTTCCCTTGACCATGACAATGAAGTCGGTTATCGCCGGGGAGTATACCGCGCCACCCGCGCAAGGCCCCATGATCGCTGATATCTGGGGAATAACGCCAGAGGAGAGTGTGTTGCGCAGGAAGATGTCGGCGTAGGCACCCAAGGAGACCACCCCTTCCTGGATGCGAGCCCCACCGGAGTCGTCGAGGCCGATCACTGGTGCGCCGTTCTTCGCAGCGAGGTCCATGACCTTGCAGATTTTCTCAGCATGCACCTCTCCCAGCGAGCCGCCGAAAACCGTGAAGTCTTGGGAAAACACGTAGACAAGACGGCCATCAATAGTGCCCCAACCCGTTACTACACTATCGCTGAGGAACTTCTTGTCCTCCAGACCAAATCCTGCACA
>Ga0209986_10004013_pt1 | contig 12672 bp, 15 predicted proteins | sample BlataG_FD_183168 | JGI IMG/M metagenome (GOLD analysis project Ga0209986, IMG submission 183168) | Deep subsurface microbial communities from Black Sea to uncover new lineages of life (NeLLi) - Black_00105 metaG (SPAdes) (version 2) | ecosystem: Environmental > Aquatic > Marine > Oceanic >...
TTGACCAAAACGCGCTCCAACGCTCGCTCAAATGATACAGTCTCGGATCCCAGACGTTTCACTCGCGAGAGCACGAGCTTCAGGGCATCCTCGAGCTTTGTGTAACGGGCGAAACCCCGCATTCTAACTCGCATCTCACTCACGTGCATGCTTGATGACGTGCCCGAGCTCGGGTAGGATGAACCCCATCGCGACCTCTGCTGCATTCGGTGCCCCGGGCAAGCAAAAGACGGGCTTTCGCTCGATGATGCCCGCGGTAGTTAAGGTCAGGAGCGCCGCCGTGCCGACCTTTTCGTAACCCTTGCGCCGCAGGATCTCACCGAACCCCGGCAACTCCTTCTCGAAGAGTGGGCTCAACGTTTCGACCGTGACATCACGCCTCGCCAAGCCAGTGCCACCCGCTGTTATCACAACATCGATTTTTCTGTCCGCGATGAACCCCTGCACCGCTTTTTTTATCTCACGGGCGTCGTCGGGGACTATCAACCTGGTCGTCTCGTGCCCGGCCTCGCGCGCCTTTTGCTCGATGATTTTACCCGTGATGTCCTCATCGCGCCCCTCGCGCATCGCCGCAGCCCGGCTATCGCTCACGACGAGGACCGCTACCTTCAAATGTTTAGGGGCCTCCTTTCGGTGTTCTTTGAAGCTCAACCTTTCACCTTCTTCAAGACGCGGAGATCTTCTATCGAAGTCGTGGGGTACTGCCCGGCCTCGTCCTTCTCGAGTCCCTTCACCATGTCCCAGACGGTGAGCAGCGCGCTGGCCACCCCGACCAACGCTTCCATCTCGACGCCGGTCTGGCCCGTGCTCTTGACCTCGACGCTCACGCGGACGCCCTCCTTCTCCAACTTAAAATTTACATCAGTGCCTGTGATTGCAATTTGGTGAGTCAAAGGGATGAGCTCCGGGGTGCGTTTGACCGCCAAAATCGCAGCGGTCTGAGCAACTGCCAGCACATCACCCTTATGCACCTCGCCCCCCTTGATCTTCTGGAGCGTTTCGGGCTTTAATCGTATGAAACCGCTTGCCCTCGCCACCCGGGATACCGACGGCTTCGCTCCAATGTCGACCATTCGGACCACGAGATCACGCTAAAAGCATCGCCGGCGAGCAATAAAAGTTTAGGTCATTCCCGTGACAGTTAGGATGCTTAGTTTCGACTATCCTGAGCAAAATTAATTAAATGCTCGGTCAAAATCAAACCATGCCCGAAGTGTCTCTCGACTGGATGATCCTGCTCATGCTCTTTCTCATTTCGGTGGGGCTCGTCTATTTCATGCTGATGTCCCGTTCCCGGACCCGAGGAGCGACGAGGGAGTTGGAGGCCCGTGAGAGGTTCTCGCTCTTGCTCAAACAGCGCACGCGGCCAACCCCAGTGCCAAAGAAGTTCAAGAAAGCGTTGGGGCGGGCAGTTAAAGCCATCGAGAGGGCCGCAAAGGCTAGGCGGGCCGTGGTTAGGGTTCGCCTCGACCCGAGCGTGGAACTACGGGCTGAAACCCCTGATGTCATCTCCCTTCGCATGCCCACCGGCAAAGGGGAGTGGGTGGTGCTCCACAAGTCGCTGGAACGGGCTAGGATCAAAAAGGTGAAGAAAGTGACCCGGGGGTATGAGGTCCGGCTAGTAATACATAGGGGTTAGGTGCGACTCCTCGAGCGATGACCACGCGTAACTTCTGCCGAGCTTCGTGCGCTTCACGCGACCGATGCCCTCAAGCTGGTGGAGCACGCGGTTGACCTCCCTGACCTTCCAATTCAAGATACGCGCTAGATCTGGGGCGCGGAGGACACCGTAGCGGCGGAGGATGTACTCAATTACCTCAAGCCTGACCATCTTCGGCCAATCTTTCTCCTCTTCCTCTTCTTCCTCCTCGATGTATTCGGGGAATTCCTGCATGCTTGCACCAATTTGTGGTTTGGGGGCTGTATTAAAAGACTTGTGCTGAACCCATTTTATTAAAAAACTTGGATTCCCGAAGAACTGGTTTAGGTCTATTTATGGAAACATCTGGCATCAATTTTTATGTAACAACCTCTATTTAAAAAATGTAAAAAGTTGGAATCTACATGACCGAGAGAGTTCATAAAGACTCCTCTTACCTAAACGCGATGTCCACCACGGGGACGCGCACGAGAGTGAGGGACGTTAGTCCAACAAGCGGAATGTGCCCCATCTGCATCAAAGAATGCCCAATCCTGTGCGAAATCGGGTTGTCGGCATTTCGTGGTCGCGAGGTTCTCTATCCGGTGCAAGTTTATTATGGGACAAGTACTGCGGCGTCCCTCAAAAATTACGGTCTCGATTGGTCTCACTTTAATATTTTATCTAGGCTCCGGGGCGCGGAGGGTATCGAGCCTGATTCTGATCTTGCCCTTTTTGAAAACGTAAATATTGAATCAGAGCTAGGAGGTATCCCCCTCAAAACACCTCTCGCTAATGGCGCGTTTGGTTCCACCATGGTGGCAAGTGAAAACTGGGAAGGATTGGCTATCGGGGCAGCCCTTGCAGGCATAATATTTATCATCGGGGAGAACGTTTGCGGAGTTGACCCAGAGGCGAAGTATACACAAGGCAAGGTGGCTTCATCCAAAGATCTTGAATTCAGGGTTAAGAAGTTCAGGGAGTTCTGGGATGGAAAATACGGTGACATCGCGGTGCAGACAAACGTTGAAGATCAGCGGGCGGGCGTCGACGTTTACTCAATATCGAAGCTCGAAGTAAACATCATAGAGAGGAAGTGGGGACAGGGGGCAAAAGCTATCGGGGGGGAGATAAGGCTCTCAACCCTAGAGAATGCACTTACCCTAAAGAAGCGAGGGTACGTGGTGCTGCCCGACCCCGAAGACCCTGAGGTCCAAAAGGCCTTCAAGGCAGGATTCTTCAAGTCCTTTGAGCGGCACAGCAGGGTCGGCATGCCAGCTGAGAGGGACTTCATCGAGGATGTGGAGTGGCTTAGGGATCAAGGCGCAAAGAAAGTTACATTGAAGACAGGCGCATACCGCCCAGTCGATGTAGCCTGGACGATGAAAGTAGCATCCGAGGCAAAAGTGGATTATATGACCTTCGATGGCGCTGGCGGCGGTACGGGCATGAGTCCAGTAACGATGATGAATGAGATGAGTACCCCCACAGTATACCTTGAAGCACAGGTTCTCAAGTGCGCTCAAATTCTGAGGAAGAAAGGCCGTCATGTCCCAGATTTAAGCATGGCTGGTGGCTTCATCAATGAGGGGCAGATATTCAAAAGCATCGCGATGAGCAATCTCGGTGATGGACCGCTGGTCAAGGCGATAACTATGGCCAGAGCACCAATTACCGCCGTGATGAAATCCGCCTATTTTGCGGAACTAGCTAAGGAGAAAAAATTGCCCCGGGAGTTTGCAGAACAATATGGCACCGACCCGGTCAAGTTCTTCGTCACGGTGCCGGAGCTGAAAAAGAAATATGGCAAGAGATTCAAAGATATCCCGTTGCCTGCCGTAGGACTCCATACCTATCTCAGCGATAGGCTCGGTGTGGGGCTTCAGCAGTTGATGGCGGGCACTCGGAAATGGAAACTTGACCTTCTCGATAGAAGCGATCTCACGGCGTTAACGGAGAACGCTTCCAAAGTTACAGGCATACCGACAATGGGTGAAGTTGAAACCGACATGTTGGAACAGATACTCGGATAATTTCGGAGTCAACAAAACTTTTAACTAAGTTTAATTCCGGCTGCGCTTTTGTGGTCTCCATAGACTTGGCAAGAGTTCTTAATTATGGCAAAGAGGGGAATTGCGATAAGGCTGGAGTAGGTTCTCCCTTAAGTGATTTTGATTGCGCTTTTCCAAGCATCCTCTCAAATTCTTCACTTGAAAACTTTGACTTATGGGAACAATCCTAGCCTCTCGAATGCATCTGCAAGCCTCTTGATCGCGAGCATGAAGGCGCTGGTGGCCAAGTCGACCCCGTGTTCCCTCGACACCTCGACCACATCCTTGAAGGATTTCACCATTTTCTCCTCAAGTTTTTGATTGACCTCGGCTTCATCCCAGTGCTCGCGGTGGAGGTTCTGGATCCATTCAAAGTAGCTCACCACGACGCCGCCAGCATTCGCTAGGATGTCGGGGACGACGAAGACTCCCCGCTTGTTCAAAATCTCCCTTGCCCCCGGGGTGCTCGGCCCATTGGCACCCTCGACTACGATCCGCGCTTTAACCCGCGGGGCGTTCTCCTCGGTGATGACATGCTCGAGGGCTGCTGGCACCAAAATATCGCACTCGAACTCCAATAATTCTTCGTTCGTGATCGGCTTGGTGCCTCTAAATCCAGCGACCTGACCAGTTCGATTCTTATGTTCAATCAATGCTTGGATATCGAGTCCGTGGGGGGTGTAAATTCCGCCCTTCGAATCGCTCACCGCGACAATTTCACAGCCTATCTCTCGAAGCACTTTGGCTGCGGCTTTTCCAACCTTCCCAAAACCCTGAATCGCCACGCGTAGGCCTTTCATATCGATGTTCAAATGTTTTACAGCTTCGCGCGTGCATATCGCCACCCCTCGTCCCGTCGCGCCCTCTCGCCCCTCGGAACCGCCTATCTCGACGGGTTTTCCGGTGACGACCTCAGGGACGAGGTAGCCCTTGAATTGACTGTAGGTGTCCATGATCCACGCCATAGTCTGGGCATCAGTATAGACATCGGGCGCGGGGACATCCTTGTAGGGGCCTATATCATCTAAGATCATGGCGGTGTAGCGCCGGGTTATTCGCTCGAGCTCGCTCCTCGAGAGCTCTTTGGGGTTGCACGCAACTCCGCCCTTCGCACCGCCGTATGGGATGTCCACGACTGCACACTTCCAAGTCATCCAGGCGGCGAGGGCCTTGACCTCATCGAGATCTACTCGAGGGTGATAGCGGATGCCACCCTTGAAGGGGCCACGCAACATGTCGTACTGCACGCGATACCCGGTAAAAATCTTGATCTTCCCATCGTCCATCCGCACGGGCACGGATACCACGATGATCCGCCTCGGGTGTTTGAGGCGCTCGATGAAGGAGGGGTCAAGCTTGAGCTTCTCGCCAACAATGTCGAGCTGTTTTATCACCGCATCGAATGGATTCACTTTTTTAACCATGCACACGCCATCACAAGTAGATTTTATCCCGTTTTTAAGTCTTCGATACCAGCGAGCCTGACACCTGCAATTTGCTCGCATCTAAAGTCTGGACTCGACGTGGTTTCTTAAATTTTCTTTGTTAAAAATAAGTGGATGACACAATCAAAGTATTTGTGATCAACGTTGGCGAAAAATTGAATATTCCAGTGATTGCCTCCGGTGGTTGCGGTAACCCCAATCACATGCTCGAGGTTTTCAAAAGGACCCAAGCAAGCGCTGCCCTCGCGGCGAGCATTTTTCATTATGAAACTTACGGTATAAAGGAGGTCAAAGAATATCTGGCAAAGAGGAGAATTGCGATAAGGCCGGAGTAGGTTCCCTCTTAATCTATTTTTAATTTTGAATGCGCTTCCTCGAGCATCCTCTCAAATTCACCTGGCACGAGGGTTTTCCCAAGACCAATGCCCGGGCACTCCTCCGAAACCTCGAACTTGCAGCCGTTGTCACCCCTTTTGAGCGAGAACGGGTAAAAGCTGCAGATGAGCGGCCGGACGTTGTAAATCCTGCATGCTTTCCCGTCCAGAAAAACACACTTCCCGTTCCTCTTTTTCATTCGGTAACGGTAAGGTTGGACGCTTAGCGAGCGAGAGGCAAATGAAAGCGGTCTCAAACCCGTTTTATTGGATATTTGTATGACCTCGGATTCGAGCAACAGGACGTTTCGCCCACGATGTGAGCTATCGCCACAACACTGGGCACACCGCTGACACTCAAAACGCACCTTTTTTGGATAACGTAGATTCACTTGTTCGCCTGCCCTATATTACTTAAGCGCGGCTATTTTAACATTTTTTGCTTGACCTATCGTCGGCACATCCGCAGGAAATACTCGTGTAATCGTGTATCAGGGGTGAGCTCCGGGTGAAAAGCTACGGCGAGCAGGCCGCCCTGCTGTACGGCGACGATCTTTCCCTGGAACTTCGCTAGGACTTGGGCATCTCCCCAGACCTCGCTTGCCGCTGGGGCACGAATGAACACGCCCCTGAAAGGCTCTTTGCCTAGTCCCGAGATTTCTAGTTCGGCCTCAAAGGACTCGCGTTGCCTACCGAACGCGTTTCGAATGGCGCTGACATCCATCAATCCAAGCAGGGGTTGTTTAGTTCGTACGATCTGCTCGTCGCCGCGCTTTGCCAACACTATCAATCCTGCACACGTGCCTAAAATTGGCGTACCGTTCTTCGCGAGCCACTTGACCCGCTCGAAAAGCCCGGCCATCTGCATGAGCTTGCCTATCGTCGTGGACTCGCCACCTGGAATTATGATACCGTCCACACCCTCGAGTTCAGCAGGCCTGCCGACCCAGATTGCCTCGCCCTCGATGCCGAGCTTTTGCATCGCCCGCTTCGCCGCTTCGAGGTGCTCGCTAACCGCGCCCTGGAGGCCGATGATGCCTATCTTCATGGTTGCCACCTACCGAAACCCATCGCCAAAAAGTGAGTTTCTCAAACGCCCCTAGCCTGCAGCTTCTCTTCAGCCTTAAGGGTCTTGATGTCGATTCCGCGCATAGTCTGTGGCAGGTCCTTGCTGACCTCAAGCAGAACTTGTGGGTCATCGTAATAACGGGTTGCATCGACGATTGCTCGAGCCATTCGCGCCGGGTCGCTCGATTTAAATATGCCAGACCCAACGAAGACGCCGTCAACGCCCATCTGCATGACCATCGCACTATCGGCCGGCGTCGCAATTCCTCCAGCGCAGAACCAAACGACTGGAAGGCGCTGCAGCTTTGCCGTTTCCTTGACGAGCTCGACGGACACCCGATATTCTTGCGCCTTTGCCTCAAGCCCATCGTGCTTGAGCCCTGCGAGTTCAGCTGTCTGGCGTTTTGTAAGTCGGATGTGTTTCATTGCCTCGACGATGTTTCCGGTGCCCGCCTCGCCCTTCGTCCGGATCATAGCAGCACCCTCATTTATCCTTCGCAAAGCTTCACCCAAATCACGGGAGCCGCAGATGAAAGGAATTTTAAACTTGCTTTTATCGACGTGGAACTCCTCATCGGCGGGTGTGAGCACCTCGCTCTCATCTATCATGTCCACGCCGAGGGCTTCGAGCACTTGGGCTTCCCCGAAGTGACCTATCCGACATTTAGCCATGACGGGAATCGTGACGGCGTTCATGATTGCCTCGATTACCGCCGGGTCAGCCATGCGAGCGACACCACCGGCCGCCCGAATGTCGGCTGGTATCGCATGTAGCGCCATCACCGCAACCGCTCCAGCATCCTCAGCTATAATCGCCTGCTCCGGCTTCGTCACATCCATGATCACTCCGCCCTTTTGCATCTTGGCGAACCCGCGCTTCAGGCGCTCGGAACCGAAGACTATCTCCAAACCATCGCCTCAAACTACAATAGTTGCAGATATATAATAAAAATGGGTGACGCCGTGTTTTTGCGACACGCGAAGGGCTGGCGAGCAAAATGCGAGGTCTGCGGCAGGGAAGCGGAGGATATCTCAGCCACGCTCAAGGTCTGCGCGCCCTGCGTCAGGGAGCACTTCAATAACGCTCGACCTCACCTCGAAGCGGCGCACGCAAAAGTGAGGGAGCGATATAACTTGCCCGCAAGGGTTCCAAAGGATCCGAAAGGCGTGCGCTGCAGGGCCTGCGGGAGCGACTGCCGCATCCCCGAAGGGAGCAAGGGATTCTGCGGTATCGTCGAGAACCTCGGCGGCAAACTCGTTCGAAAGTTCGGCACCCCCGAGCGAGGCCTGCTGACGTGGTACTATGATCCCCTTCCCACGAACTGCGTGCCCGCCGAATTTTGCGCCGGGTCGGGCGGCGCAGGGTACCCGCGCTGGTGCCGAACCCCCCGCGGCGACATCGGCTATCACAATCTCTCAATCTTTTTAGGTAGCTGCACCTACAGCTGCCTCTTCTGCCAGAACTTCAGCTTCCGCGAGCTCACGGTCGGGGGGAAGCCCACGATGACCGCCGCCGAGCTGGCCGAAAAAGCGAACGAGAGCGTGGGCTGCGCCTGCTACTTCGGAGGCGACCCTGCTAGCCAGATGCCATTCGTGATATCTTCGGCAAAAATCATGCGCGAAACCGCCCAGCGGGAGAAACGTATCTTTCGCGTTTGTCTTGAGACCAACCTCAGTATGAACCTGCCGAGCCTGAAACAGTTTGGCGAACTTTCCCTCCAAAGTGGGGGTGGGATCAAGGCCGACCTGAAGTGCTGGTCCTCGGAGACTTTGTACGCGTTGTCAGGTGTAGAGCACCGCACGGCGTATGATAATTTTAGGTGGCTGGGCAAACACCATCACGAGCGTCCCGAGGTGCCATTTGCCCGAGCGAGCACACTGTTGGTGCCCGGCTATGTGGATGATGAGGAGATTCGGGCGCTCGCATCCTTTATCGCCGACCTAGACCCAACGATCCCCTACTCCCTCCTCGCCTTCCACCCCCTATACCACATGGACGACATGCCCTACACCAAGCGCGAGGACGCCGAGCGATTCGTAAAAATCTGCAAGCAAGAAGGACTCGAGCGAGTTAGGATAGGCAACCCTTGGCTCCTGTGCTAAGGTTTTATCGGAGTTACGACCAGTTCTTAGTCGGGTGCACTTGTGGTGGTTCATGTAGCCGAGTGTGTGCTCGGGGTGTTCGCGTTCGACGATGATGGGCGGATGCTTGCCTCAAAGCAGTTCCCCCGGGACGCTGTCGAGGTAGCTGGGCGGCTGGCAAGCGTCCAAATGGGTACCCCCACGGAAGAGCACCGCGAGCTCATCGCCGAGCTTGTCGAGAAAGGCTCCCGTAAGTTCACTCTAGAATCGGAGCTGCTCGTCGAAAAGTTGCGCGAGGAATTCCAGCGCGCCAAGTTTAAGGCGCAGCTACCGAACCGGGCCGGAGAGCTTCTCCGCACCAAGCTTAAGGAGATAGCGAAGGAGGTAGGGTTCGAGGAGGCGGACAAGCTCGCCCGAGAGGTAAACCTCATCCTCACGCGGCAAAAGCTTCGAGCGGAGGCTGCCGAGCGGGACAAGCTCGTCATTCAAGCCATAGGCGTGCTCAATGAGCTGGACAAATTCATAAATATCCTCTCCGGCCTGATCCGCGAGTGGTACTCCACCCACTTCCCAGAGTTAGACCGACTCGTGCCGGAACACCAGACCTACCTAAAACTAGTCTTGGAGCTGGGATCACGAGAGAAGTTCAGCCAAGCAGCAGTGAAGGGCGCGGTGGAATTACCGGATGAGAACGCCACGCGCATTGCCGATGCCGTGGAAAGCTCCTTAGGTGTCCAGTTCGACGAGTTGGATATCAGGGTACTCCAAGACTGTGCGCGCGAGGTATTTACCCTCTACAAGCTTCGGGAGCAGGTGGCTGAGCACATTGACGGGCTGATGGCCCAAGTGGCACCCAACCTACGTGCGGTCGTCGGTGGGTCGATCGGGGGCCGCCTAATCTCGCTCGCTGGGGGTTTGAAGGAACTCGCCCGCCAACCATCCAGCACGCTGCAAGTCTTGGGCGCTGAGAAGGCGCTCTTCAGGTCCCTCAAGGGGCGGGGCAAGCCTCCCAAGCACGGCGTGATCTACCAGTACCCAGAAGTTCGAGGGGCGCCCTGGAAGCAGCGGGGAAAGATATCCCGCGCCCTCGCAGGCAAACTTTCAATAGCCGCGCGCGTCGACGCGATGTCGGGCAAGTTCGTGGGGGACAAGCTCGTCGCCGACCTGAAAGCACGCATAGCTGATATCAAGGCGAAAGCGAAATATAAGGAACCGAGGAAGTAGGATGAAGGCGACCGAACACGAACGCTTCGCCGGGGTCTACTGGGTTGAACTCGAAGGCGGCACGCGCAAACTTGCCACGGTCAACTTGGCTCCGGGCGCTCAAGTCTACGGTGAGCGACTCCTCAAGATTCAGGACATCGAGTACCGCCTCTGGGACCCCCACCGAAGCAAGCTCGCGGCTGCCATCATAAAGGGTATCAAGGAAGCCCCGATAAGCTCGGGTAAAAAAGTGCTCTACCTCGGCGCAGCGAGCGGGACTACCGCCTCACACGTATCGGACCTCGTGGGACCGAGCGGCTCAATCTACTGCATTGAAATTTCTTCCCGCCCGCTCCGCGATCTGCTGTTGGTCTGCAATAGTAGACTCAACATGGTGCCTCTCCTGGCCGACGCGCGGCAGCCGGGGAGCTATTGCGCGCTCGTTGAGAAGGCGGACGTGGTCTACCAGGATGTCGCTCAGCCCGACCAGACGGATATCCTATTGGCGAACGTGAGGGCGTTCCTACGTGAGGGCGGGCACGCAGTGCTTGCACTCAAGGCCCGGAGCATCGACGTCACCAAGGAGCCGCACGAAGTCTTCAAGGATGAAATGGAAAAACTCGAAGAGGAACTGGAAATAATCGATGCGAAGATCCTTGACCCCTACGAGAAGGACCACGCGATGCTCGTGCTGCGCAAATGAAATTATATTTTTAACACTATCTGATTACACAAAAATCTGGTTCAACAAAATTCTTTTAGGCTTGGAAAATGGGCCGTTTAATTGGGTCGTGAGCCTTTTTTGAAAAAAGGAAAAATTTTGGGTTGGAGGGTGTTTGCAACCCTCTTCCCCGATATTACTTTCCCTAACCCGGCGTCGTTCTCCATGACCATTGTTGTTCAGGTTGCCAGCGCTAGTGGCTGCTCTTGCCGTTATGGTTACTCCCTGCCGCCTGATTGACTTGCCACGGTAGCGTACCACATTATGTCGGCGTTGTCGCCTACATTATCTGATTTTGGGGAGAGGACGTTGGTTTTTATAGTGAAGTTGTCTGTGGTAACCGTTTCAATCTGCACGATATACGCTATTATCGCGTCGTTGTCGAAGTTTGCCAAGTTTGCGATTACCCTAGGGACACTTGGGAAGGGTACCGGGAAAGTGATAGTGTTCGTCTTGAGACCAGTTGAGTCAATTGGCACCGCGTTCTCCTCCGTGCCGCTCTGGGAATAGTCGAATATTGTTTCAGTCCCCGCGTCGCTGAATTTCGCCGCCGCCGCCCCTGCCTGATAGAGGTCGTTGTTCGCCACGAAGTTGTTGGTACCCGAGAGTATCGTTATCCCGGTGTTTTGTTGCTTGCTTCCAGTGCCTTTGCGCACAGTGTTGCCCTGGATGTTGTTGTAGTTACTGTTATCGACTTGGATGCCATTGTCTGTGTTGTCGGTTGCTTGCGAGTTACCCACTACCATGTTGATACTAACCGTGTTGTTGTCGCTCGAGGAGGACAAGTAGATGCCGTGGTTGTCGTTCCCCTGAATGGTGTTTCCCGCGACGGTGTTGTTGCTCGAGGCGGTCAAGTAGATGCCGTGTTGGCCGTTCCCCTGAAAGGTGTTGCTAGTGATCGTGTTGTTGTTCGAGTTGTCCAAGCTGTTTCCCTGAATGGTGTTGCCAGTGACCGTGTTGTTGCTCGAGGATTGCAAGTAGATGCCATACTCCCGCAAGTTCTCCACCCAGCAGTCGACGATTTTCGAATTCTTCCCACCGTAGAGGTAAATCCCACGCATGGTGCCAGAGGTCTGGTTTACCGCGTTTCCGTTGATGCGCAGGTTCTGAACCAGCAGGTTGTCCTTGCCCGAAGCGTAGATGACCGACATGTTGTCGTTTTTAGCGTCCTTTATCTTGATGACAGTCGAGGCTCCAGCACCAACGAGGGCAACGTTGGACTTCGAGATGATGATGTTGTCCCCAACGACATAGGTTCCCTCTCTGAGGTAGATCGAGCCCCCGTTATCCGGCAGATTACCTATTGCCGCGTTGATGTTGTCCTGATCATTGACCCCGTCGCAGACGTAATCCGCATTTTCGCTATCTATTGAATTGGATGCTGCCACGACGAAACTCGCAAATCCATACCCGCGTGGTCCTTCAGGCCCTTGAGCCCCAGTTGACCCTGTTGATCCAGCTGGCCCTGATGATCCAGTTGGCCCTGTTGGTCCCGCTGGCCCTTGAGGTCCTGTTGGCCCTGTTGATCCCGCTGGCCCTTGAGGTCCTGTTGGCCCTGTTGATCCCGCCGGTCCCGCTGGCCCTTGAGGCCCTTGGATGAGGACCGCCGAAATCCCTACACCCGCCGCGATTACAGAAATAATCAAGGCGAATGTGGCAATTGTTGACACAGGGATGATTGCCCTTTCTTCATTCACTTTTTTCCACCTCCTTCTTAGTCGGGTGTTTACTACGCCCCCGCCAAGGCGCTATATAGATAGCTTTTCACCCCACCTTAAAAACATTGGACCAAACACGATTAGAGAAAAGGCTTCAATCAAAACAGCACACCTCAAGCTCGCAAAATGTGTTTCATAGAAGCGCTTCAATGGGCTGTATCTTTCATTCTCACCCATCAAAATTGCGCTAGCTTTATCGCCTCTTCCCTTATCGAACGTAACAAATCGCAGCCTAGCGCGTTATCGAGTAGTCACCTCACAGCCATCTTCGGTGACGATTACCGTATGCTCAGCCTGCGCAACCTTGCCTCCCGCACGCTCGGCCAGTACGTGGTAGGGTAAGAGAGCCCCGACGCCGACCAATTCTCGCA
>Ga0209986_10004015_pt1 | contig 12668 bp, 14 predicted proteins | sample BlataG_FD_183168 | JGI IMG/M metagenome (GOLD analysis project Ga0209986, IMG submission 183168) | Deep subsurface microbial communities from Black Sea to uncover new lineages of life (NeLLi) - Black_00105 metaG (SPAdes) (version 2) | ecosystem: Environmental > Aquatic > Marine > Oceanic >...
TTTCGCCCCTGGGAACTTCCTTGCCGCTGTCATCCAGTATCTTAAGACTGCAAATTGGCTTGCCAACAGTCCCCAGTTTACGGCTGTTAAAGGTGCTTATGGAAACGGCTGAAGCTTCCGTGAGACCATATACCTCATAAAGGGATAATCCGAACTTGTCCTCCAAAGTCTTCATTAGCTTAGGAAAGGACTTTGCCCCCGCACTAACAACTAATCGCAGTGAACTCAAGTCATATCTTGTCAGGACTTCGTCACGCACCATAACCAGGGCATTATACATGGCAGGAACACCAAAGATAACCGTGGCTTTTTCTTTCTCTACAGCCTCCAGGACAGCTCTAGGAGTGAAGTTAGGGATAAGCACGACGGTGGAGCCTGTGATAATCGAACCAAAAAGAACCTCAAATAAGCCATAAAGATAAGAAAAGGGAACAAGGTCTATGATGACATCTTCTCTTTTTCGTTGAATGCCTGCGGAAACTATAGGAGGAGTTCCCATAACGGAAGCATGCGTATGTACCACACCCTTTTGCTTACCCAGTACGCCGGAGGTGTAAAATATAGTGGCTTCATCATCGTCCTTTATATCGATAGCCGGTGATATGGAAGAACTGTTAGCGATGGTTTTTGTGTAAGCGGCTGTATCAACCTCAACTACCCGTTTTAGCAAAGGAATATGAGGCAAAACTGAGGAAAGCATCTGAGAGAATTTCTTCTCCGTTATCAGGATTTTCGAGTCGGAGTCTCGCAGCAAAGAATCAAGTTCAGGTGCTTTAAGCGCAGTGTTGAGCAGCACAGCTACGCCCCCACCTTTAATCACCCCGAAATAATTGATGACCCACTCTGGGCTATGGGACATCAAGATGGCCACATTGGTACCCTTTTTCATCCCCAGCTCCAGGAGGGCATTGGCTACTCTGCTAGAAGCTTCATCTAGTTCCCCATAAGTAATCCTCTGAGCACCAAGAACAATGGCTTCTTTGTGTGGTATTTCACTGGCAGTATCTTCCAAGGTCTGTTTAATATTCATCTCAGCCTCCGGAAAATCTTATAAAAGAGTATATCGTAATAAAAGGTATATGGTAAAGCCCTCAGCCACGATTGCTGGAGACAAAGAATAGATTGCTTGGCAATGATGAGAGGTGGAGATATCGCTAATATGTTGGACGAGTACCAGCTATTAACAAATTGAGAAAGCATACCACCATTAGAAAGAAGAGATTGTCCTCAGCACCACTGAGGTTTCAATCTGCCTCTCGGGGATGTGCCAGTATGTCCGCAAGAGCCTATCCTTTTCCTTGGACGACACCAGCTTGAAACCGTGTTTCTCGTAGAATCGAATGGCCCAGGTGGCATCAGCCCAGGTCCCCACCAGGACTTCCGGAGTCTCGGCCAAGCCTATGAGATATTCAAGCAGCCTCTTGCCGATTCCCTTACTCTGGAATCCTGGAAGCACATAAGCATGCCTGATCAAGGTAGTATCTTTAAGAGCTTGAATTCCGGCCACTCCGAGCAAATGCCCGCCTTCCATCCAGCTAAAAAACCGTACACCAGCTTCAATTTCCTCTTTCAATTCCCCGGCTGACATATACGGCTCTTTCCATCTATCATCCGGGATTACTCCTTTGTAAGCTTGCGCAGCATCATTTATAACCTTGAGTATAGCATCGGAATCCGAAGGCAATAGGCTACGAATCATGTTGTTTGAAACAGGGAATAGCGGGCACACTCTTCCCGGCTAATGTTACAGCTTCCGTGGCGGTTGTATTTGTTGTTGCTGGACTTGTATGGCAATTACTTCGCTTCCGGCTTCAAATAGCTCTGACTTGATTTCGTGCACCAGGCCCCAGGACTGCGCCTCCTCGGGATTCAAAGTTGTTCTCTCAATCATGGCATCAGTAATATCTTTGGCGCTTTTACCTGTATTGGCTGCGATTACCTTGGCAATGTTCTCCATATCAATCCTCAATCCCTTTAACCTCTCGTCCAGCAGTTTCTCCTCTAAATTTTGTTCCCCTCTAAACTGCGCACTAACGCCGTGAAATAGAAATCTCGCCTGGGGTACTGAGAGCCTCTTCGAACCGGCACAGTATATGACGATGCCTATTGAGTCTACGCTGCCGAAATTATGCGTAGTTATGGAAGCAGGTAATCCTTTTAAATAATTATATGCGCTTAAACCATGGACGACAGAGCCGCCAGGCGAAGAGATAAGGATGATGAAATCTTTTATCCCTTGCTTCATTTTCTGGTCGACGGCACTCATCAGAGCATTGACAGTGGCATCAATCACCGGGGCGAAGAACCTGATTACAACTGGTTTCGTAGCCATGTTTTATCCTCCTCCTTTTGGCTTGTACTCTACTTCATTTCTGTAAATCTGCCTTGATTATAACAAATATCGTAGAATTAAGAGGTAATTTAATAACCTCTTCCTCAACGTTAGTAAATTCGATACAGTTGAGGGTAAAATTGAGGTCAGGAAGCTCCGCTGTGCTATACTTACACACAGGAACTAGCTATGAAAGATATAGGTAAAGTAAATCTTAGAGGCAAGCTGGAATCTTTGGCTAAGGACATGGGGGCAACTTACTTCGGTATAGCTGACCTTGCTCTTGCCAGACAGTGTATTTCCAAGCAGGGCGGAGAATTTCTGACTCAGTTTCCACGAGCTGTTTCTCATGGCTTCGTTCTCACGGATGGCATTGTAAATACGCTGGTCCATCATAAAAATATTGCTGCCCTGAATACTTATTGGCATTACGTGTATCGAATTATAAATCCTCGCATAGACTCGATTTCTATGATGTTAGCCCAATCCCTGGATAAAGCCGGTTTTCAAGCTTTCGTTGTCCCGTCGTCTCAAACAGTGGATAGAACCAGACTTACCGGTGTGTTCTCCCACAAATTAGCAGCTCATTTGGCTGGGCTGGGATGGATTGGCAAGAGTGCTTTGCTCATTACACAGGAACACGGTCCCCGCGTGAGGTGGGGTACGGTGCTCACAGATGCTCCTTTAGAAGCGGGAATACCTATGGATGAGATGTGCCACGACTGCTGTGAATGTGTGGAGGACTGTCCTGCACATGCCTTTACCGGACAGGCTTTCGATAATCCCAGACCGAGGAGCGAGATATTCGTTGCTGAGGCATGTGACCACTATCTAAGCAAACGAGAGCAGACTCGGCACAAGAGTTGCGGCATATGCGTTTATATTTGCCCGTTCGGGAGAAACCAGTGAGAAAAAACTCTCCTGAGTAGTCTCCGCAGCTAGCTTTTCGAATTTGAGAAGTCAGAGCGCCAAAAGCCAAGAGCTGGAACTTCATATGTTCCGCTATCGCAAGCCAGACACATTACTCTGTGAACCTCCCATCATCTCTAGATGCGGAAAGCTTATGCACACTTTTCTCTAGCCACCCTATCCTTTCCACTTCCCTTGTGTCAAACTCGGGAACATAAGGTTTAATATCCAAAAGGGGGGTCCCATCCACAATGTCCACATCTTGAATATGGAGCATGTTCCTTTCAACCTTAACGAGGCACACTACCGAGATGCCAATAGAGTTGGGCCTACTGGGACCCCGCATAGCAAAGACTCCATGCGTTTCGTTATCCATATAGGGCTTTGCTATCAATGTCGCCCCTTTGGATAAGTGAAAGTGGTATAGCAAAATAATGTGAGAAAAACCTTCAATATCTTTTAGGCCTTCAGCATATTCCGGGAATATCTCGACTATCCCATTGATACCTTTGGCCCCTGCAGGCTGTATAGGTGTCCCTTTGGGTTCCTTGAACGGAGAATGAATAACTCCGATTGGCTTGTACTTTATCTCATCCATACTTTCGCCCTTTGGCATATGTGGGCCTCGATGTTGCCCCCAGATGAAGCAAGGGGAATCGTTTCCCCTAAGACCTCTCTAATTTTAGCACACAGCATAGGTTCAATGAATTGGAGAAGAGATAGTCGCAAGGCAGGATTAATAGCGAGGAGTTTTGCTATACTATAAATAAAGATCAGCCTTATGAAAGACGTAAATAAAGCCAAGCAGCGGATAGAAGAGCTGCGGGAGATAATTAATCACCATAATTACCGTTACTACGTGCTGGACAGCCCTGAAATCAGCGATGCCGAGTACGATGAGCTAATGAAGGAGCTCCGGCAGCTTGAGGTCGAGCATCCCGAGCTTGTTACCCCTGATTCGCCGACGCAAAGGATTGGGGCGCCTCCTGTAGAAGCGTTTGGGGTTGTCGAACATCCCCAGCCTTTGTTGAGCCTGAGCAATGCTTTTTCTTATGAAGAACTGGCAGCCTGGCATAAAAGAGTAAGCAAACTTTTAGGCGGGCGCCAGTTTGACCTTGTTTGCGAGCCCAAAATTGATGGGCTGGCAGTAGCCTTGACTTACGTTGATGGCTTGCTTGTCACAGGAGCAACCAGGGGGGATGGCTACCGGGGTGAGGACATCACACAGAATTTGAAAACCATCAGGAGCATTCCTCTTTCCGTGCCCAGAGAGGCGCCACCCAGATTTGAAGTCCGGGGCGAAGTTTATCTTCCCAAGGCCGGCTTTAAAAAGCTCAACGAAGAGAGGGCCAAAGAGGGGCTGCCGCTTTTTGCCAATCCCAGGAATGCCGCTGCTGGCTCGGTAAGGCAGCTCGATTCCAGCATTACCGCTCGACGTCCTCTCGACATATTCATTTATGGATTAGGTTGGGCTGAAGGCAAAGCGGTACCCGACACTCACTGGGAAATCATGCAATACCTCAAGTCCCTGGGCTTCAAGATAAACCCCAATATTGACCTACGCCACTCCCTCGATGAAGTGGAGAAATATCATCAGAGCTGGGTAGAAAGCCGGGAAAAATTTCCCTACGAGGCTGATGGCATAGTAGCCAAGGTCAATTCTATTGCCCTCCAGCAAGAGCTGGGCACTGTGGCTCACGAGCCAAGATGGGCTACTGCTTATAAGTTTCCAGCTATTCAGGGCACCACCCAGCTTATTGACATTGGTATAAATGTGGGGAGGACGGGGAGTCTTAACCCCTACGCTATTCTAGAGCCAGTTCGAGTAGGTGGTGTAGTTATCAGTTCAGCAGCACTGCATAATGAGGAAGACATTCGCCGTAAGGATATCAGGATTGGAGACTGGGTTGTGGTGCAGCGGGCTGGCGAAGTTATTCCTGAGATCGTCGAACCTATTGTCAGCCGCCGTACTGGCAAGGAGAAAATCTTCTCCATGCCCGGCCGTTGTCCTGTCTGTGGCAGCGAAGTGATAAAGCCCGAAGGTGAGGCTATGCACCGCTGCACCAATGCTGCTTGCTCTTCTCAAGCCCTGGAGAGAATCAAGCACTTCGTTAGCCGCGGGGCCATGGATATTGATGGCGTAGGTGAAAAGCTATGCCAGGCTTTGTTCGAAGCCGGCTTGAAGAAAAAGCTTAAATTTGAAGATGCAGGCGATCTATATTCTCTTACCAAAGAACAACTCATGAAGTTGGAAAGAATGGCCGACAAAAGTGCCTCCAATGTGCTTAATTCCATCGAAGAAAGCAAGGACAGAAGCTTGGCTCGAGTCATCTTTGCCTTAGGAATCACCCATGTCGGTGAGCAATACGCCGAACTATTAGCAGAGCAATTCCACGGTATCGACCAGCTGGCCGAAGTCAGCCAGGAAGAGCTTTCAGGCCTTCCGTCTATCGGCCCCAAGATAGCTGAAAGCGTCGTTGCCTTCTTCAGACAGGAAGGAAATAAGCAAATCATCAAAAAGCTGAGAAAGGCCGGGGTGAGGCTGGAAAGGGAGAAAGTTAAAGAAGCCAAGCCTGAGGAGCTACCTTTAGCCGGGCTGGAATTTGTTTTTACCGGGAAGCTGGAATCCCTCTCTCGCTCAGAAGCGGAAGCGAAAATAAAGGCTCTTGGTGGCAAAGCAGGCTCGGATGTTACCAGGAAGACTTCTTACGTGGTGGTGGGCGCCGACCCTGGCTCTAAGCTGGCTAAAGCTGAAAAGTTGGGGGTAAAGACGCTCAGCGAAGCTGAGTTCCTTGATTTCTTGGATCAGGCTGTAGGCAAAGCATAGCATGAAATAAAGCAGTTGCTTATGAAACTCACCGTTGGTTTAGGCAATCCGGGCAGGATTTATGCTCATAATCGCCACAATGCTGGCTTCCGGTGCCTGAATTATTTCGCCAGGCTTCACTCTATTCGCTTTGACCATCGGCAATGCCGGGCTAGAGTAGGCATTGCTGAAGTAAAGGGTGAGAAATTGCTGCTGGCCAAGCCCGGGACGTTTGTGAATCTCAGCGGCAAATCCGTAGCTGGCCTGGTGCATAAGCATAACATTCCTTCGAGCGACCTCCTGGTAATATACGATGACCTCGATTTGCCATTGGGCAAAATTCGCCTGCGGCAGAGCGGAGGCTCGGGAGGACACAAGGGAATGAATTCTATTATTTCCGCCTTAGGAAGCGAGGACTTCCCCCGAATCAGGGTAGGGATTGGGCGACCTCAAGCAGAAGAGCTATCTATTAGCGAGGATGCTATATTCAATTATGTGCTCAGCGATTTCTCCCCCCAGGAAGAAGCAACAATTAAGCCTGTAATTGCCACGGTATCTGAAGCCATTGATTGTTTTCTTAGCCAGGGGATAGAAGCGGCAATGAGCAAGTTCAACTAGCCGGTTCATAAAGGTACATGCCACACTACGTTCAAGGGATAGTTTGACAATAGGGCGGAATGTTAAACCCAAACCCGAATTATTCGTCAGGCGAGAATACCATGCTAGAATTGTGGTAGTATAATAAACTTAATAACTGGGCGATTTCAGACATTGCGAATGAGCTAAGGAGAGAAATGCATTATAAATGTGTTACCTGCGGAATTGAATTCGCTACTATAGAAGAGCTAGCTCGCCACAAGAAACAGCACCAGGCTGGTCCGAGAAGCTCCCCAGGAGTAATTTGCCTGGGCTGTGGCCAAAGTATTCCTTTAGAGCCATCTAAGGCGAACTACAGCGGGCCACTCACTTGCCCTAACTGCCGACGGACAATGACGGTCGTCATAGAAAATGGTGAGGTAGCTGTAGCTCGGCTTGGCTAACGTCTATGTCTAAACGTCTGAACATCAACAGTGTCCCAGCCATAGTCGGTATCGTGGGACCCATTGTGGTGATTGTCGGGGACCTCACAGCATCTTCATCTATTCCCGGTTACAGTGCGGTCCGCGATTCAGTCAGCAGCCTGGCGTTGGAACCCATAGGCTGGCTACAATCGATTTGCTTTCTGGCTATGGGCTTGCTTCTGGAGATCTTCGTCGCCGGGCTGTTTTTCAATATTCGTAGAGCCCGGGGCTTCCATGCTGGCATCGTACTTCTTGCTCTCTGTGGCTTCGTGCTGATGTTAATTGCCACCTTTCATATGGACCACTCTGGAGCTCCGCCCATCGATGGAACGATCCACACGATAGCATCTTATGGTCTTGGATTGTTATTCCCTATAGCTATTTTATCTCTTGCACCCAGCTTCAAGGGCACCCCGAATTGGAAAAACATCTTTATTTATACTCTGATTGCCGGTATTCTGGCCCTGGCTCTGATAATGGGCGCTTTGTTTGCTGAGCAAAGAGGCTGGTTCGGTCTGTATGAGCGAATTATAATACTCAACGCGCTAGTCTGGGTGGAAGTAGTGGCAATCCATTTTCTACGCCTGCTACTGAGGCAGGAGCCAAAACCTCAATCCTGACAAATTAATTATGGTAACGACCTTGGCACTAGAAGACAGTCGGTAAGCTGCTTGTCAATATTTAGAAAGTCATTTACAGTGGAATATGACTGGCATATAATATATCATAGTGTTATTATCAATAATTGGAGGAAAAGCTATGAATAAAAGCCGTTTAGTGTTATCCCTGTCGATTCTAAACTTGCTGGGCTTCCTTGGTACCGTAGTCGTTAATGCGCTGGCCACTATCCTCCCCATAAATAATAAAACAACCGGCGAATTATCCGATCTGTATCCAAATTTGTTTACGCCAGCGGGGCTGACTTTTGCAATCTGGGGGCTAATCTATGTATTGCTTGCTATCTTCGTCATATACCAATTAATACCCTCTGTCAGAAGAGACGCCCAGAAGGTTGACTTTGTACAGAGAATCGGGCCGCTATTCTTTATTTCCTGCATCGCTAACATCGGCTGGATATTTGCCTGGCATTATGAAATCGTCCCCCTATCCCTGGCCCTGATGCTGATACTCTTCGGAAGCCTGCTAGCAATTTACATGAAGCTGAATATTGGCAAATCAGAGGCGCCGAAGACTGAAAAATATTTAGTGCATCTTCCTTTCAGTGTCTACCTCGGCTGGATTACCATAGCCACGATTGCCAATGCCACCGCTCTACTGGTGAATATCAACTGGAACGCATGGGGTCTTGGTGAGCAGTTCTGGGCAGTAGCAGTGATTATCGTTGGTATTGCTATTGCATTATCCGTACTCTTCACCCGGAAAGACATCTTTTATTGCCTTGTGGTTGATTGGGCATTACTCGGGATACTGCTAAAACGACTTTCAGTTACAACAGGGCCCGATCAAAGCGTAGTAGTCGTTACGATTGTCGGCCTGGCGCTTGTTACCGGTGGCGTTATAGCCCAACTGGTAAGAAAAAAGGTGTATTAGCCACAGCAACCATACAGTAAAATTTATTAGAGTCGGAAGTTTTTCACACCAGTTTTCTGGAATCTCATCCATAGATGGCTTATCTCTTTACTAAGGAAGGAAAATATTTCGAGGAAGTTGTTTCATTGATTGGGCGTGGTGAGTCAGCCTAGAACACCAGAATGAATATCGCTGGTACACGAATAATTCAGCATGAACATCGATGATATATCTATATATTTTATAGTCAACCTGGTGTTTTGGGTACCTGCTTTCTTCTTTCTATTCCGTATATCTTCTTGCAAAGTTTCGACCTATAGAAATATCCATAATCCGAGTGTCTCGGTAATCATCCCGGCGCGAAACGAGGAACATACCCTACCTAACTTGCTTGATTCACTAGCTGGCCAGTTGTCTTCAGAAGTTGAGGTGATTGTAGTAGATGACCATTCAGAAGACAGAACCAAAGCGGTTGCAGAAAAGAGTGCAGTGAAGGTGTTGGAATCGTTGCCAAAACCTGAAGGATGGCTTGGCAAAGCGTGGGCTTGTTATCAGGGGGCCAGAATAGCGTCCGGAGAAACCCTTGTTTTCCTTGATGCAGATACGGTACTGGAAAAGAACGGCCTCAAGAACATAATAGAAACCTATGTTGAGAAGGATGGCGTGCTTTCAATTCAGCCATATCACAAGATGCACAACCTTTATGAGCAATTATCTGCCTTCTTTAACATAGTTATGATGGCTGGTATCGGCGCATTCACGGTTTTGGGTAGCCGCATTAAGCCGATAGGAATTTTTGGGCAAGTGGTGGTCATGAAAAGGCAACATTACCTCGATTCTGGAGGCCATGATAAAGTGAAAGGTGAGATTCTAGAGGATTTGGCTTTTGGATCAGAGCTCCAGAAGAAAGGGGTGGAAATCCATTGTCTGGGTGGGAAAAGTACTATTTCCTTCCGTATGTACCCAAATGGCATCAGAGAACTTATCAACGGATGGAGCAAGGGATTTGCCATGGGAGCGGCGAAGACTCCGCTACCCTTGCTCATTCCGATTATTGCCTGGATATCAGGTAGTTTAGGCACTACCAGAGGCTTGATCGAAGTAATCGTTGCCACAAATAATGTTCAAATAGCTATTTGGGGTAGCCTTTATATCTTGTATGCGGCTCAAATCTACTGGATTCTTGTACGAATTGGCAATTTCAAGTTCTATACCGCACTGTTTTACCCCATACCCATGGCGTTCTTCGTTGTGGTTTTCATCTACTCATTTGTTCGTATCTTCTTATTCAGGAGTGTCAAATGGAAAGGCAGGGAGATAAATTTGAAGCGTAAGGCGAACAAATAATGCTGCTTCATCTACCTACACTGCCAACAATTCTGCTTGATATTGCCGCCTGGCTTATCATTCATATGGGTGTGTCCTACTTGATGACACATATCCCACTTCGTTCATTTGATACTGGTTTCTGGCTTTATAAACAAAGGAAATGGGAGAAAGACGGCAAGATTTATGTAAGAATATTCAGATTGAAGAAGTGGAAGAAAAGGTTACCGGATGGCGCCGCCTTGTTCAAAAAAGGGTTCAAGAAGAAACACCTCAAGGGACTTGATGATGTTTATCTTGATGATTTCATCAGAGAAACATGCCGGGCTGAGCTTACTCACTGGATAATGTTTTTATTAAGCCCGGTGTTCTTTATTTGGAATCCCTGGTGGGTCGGCATTGTGATGATAGTATACGCAATACTGGTAAACGTGCCCTGTATCATAATCCAACGTTATAACAGAATAAGATTGAAAAGAGTCTATTCTAAGCTAACGGCCTTGTCTATTTGAAGTACCCACTGGCTCGTATTACTTATTCTCGAATGTGGTGAAATGGGCCAATTTATTGCATGCGTAGCTAGAGTGATTGAAGAATCGAGAATCCAACCGCCCTGACAAATTAACAACGGCAAAGACGTCTGAACCCGCAATTCCAACCACTGTCTCATAAAAAGTAACAATTGGGCGTGTTGTTTTGTTGCACATTTAAGAGGTAATGAAGAACACTTACAACCATCCTCATTGATAATGGTTTAATGGGCCTTTATAATTCAATGTTAGTAATTTTTAAGTGATGGAATAGGAGTAAACAATGACTTCTGTGAAAGATGTGTTGGACAAACTCCAGAGCAAGGCTCGGCCAGAGCAGTTAAAAGGAATGGCTAAATACGGGATGACAGTGGAGCAAAGATTAGGCGTCTCGGTTCCTGATATGAGAAAACTGGCTAAAGAGATAGGAAAAGACCACAAACTGGCACTAGACTTATGGAGAACTGGAATAGCTGAAGCAAGGATCGTGGCTGCGATGGTTGGTGACCCTGATAAGCTAACTGAAGAGCAGATGGATGATTGGGTGAAAGGCATTAATTCGTGGGATGTCTGCGACCAGGTGTGCATGAATCTCTTTGAAAAGAACCACTTAGCCTGGAAGAAAATTGTCGATTGGTCTGAGCGGGAAGAAGAGTTTGTCAAAAGGACTGCCTTTTCGCTGATAGCTTGTCTGGCATGGCATGATAAGAAGGCGAGCGATGAGAAATTCATCGAATTGTTTCCCGTGATAATACGAGGAGCTACTGACGAGCGTAACTTCGTCAAGAAAGCAGTCAACTGGGCTCTTAGAAACATCGGGAAAAGGAACCTCAATTTGAACGCAGCCGCAATAAATGCTGCAAAGGAAATCCAGCAGCTTGATTCGAAGGCTGCTCGCTGGATTGCTTCTGATGCCATCAGAGAACTTGAGAGTGACGCTATCCAAAGTAGGCTTAGGAGATGAACATTAGCTCAGATTATTCAGCTCAGGCAACAGAAGCTTGGATATTGCTCCGCTGCGCCAAAAGATGAATTGTTACTTCTTATACTCTATAGTATAGCTTGAACATAGTACGAAAGAACTATTGACTGTTCCTCAGATAGCCGTATAATAGTTTCCATGGAATTACTTGTGTGTGGAAGGCAAAGTGCAAGAGACTACTATGAAGTCTTGGGCATTGCGACAAATGCCAGCGCAGAGGAAATAAGAAGGGCGTATCACAGGATGGCTTTTCAATGCCACCCAGATAGGCATCAGGAAACCGATGAAGCCCACAAAAAAATGCAAGAGATAAACGAGGCTTATGTTATCCTGTCTGACCCGATTAAACGAAGGGAATATGATCTTCCCCGAGGGTATGGTAGCAGAGTTCCGAAGTTCAACAAAGGCAGCAAAGTGAAAATCAGTAGCAATTCTCCTTCATTGTATAGAGGCCACACCGGGTTCGTAGATAAAGAACCTATTAAGGATACCTTTCGCTTCTGGTATATGGTGAGAATCGAGTCCAATGGCTTGACGGCAGTCAGGCGCTTCGCTGAAGAAGAACTTAAGAAATTGCATGATTAGTAGCTAGACTGACCAGTCAATGTTCGGTTCGTTGGTCACCTCCAGCATGTGCCGGGATGTAGTGTGAATGCATTCAGGTATTATGGGGGCCCGCTTTTAGAGACTGAAATTAGCCAACTGGTGGTACGCAGATCTCCAGGTTTACCCTCTTAACACCGGTAAATTCCTCCTTCATTGTCTTGATTACGGTAGCAATATCATTTGTGTAAGGAAGGGATGTGTCGAGGAAAAGACCGATTTTCATGAAGACTCTACGTCTAGCGAGCACAGAATCTTATTTGAGCTCCTTTACATAACTGTACACTATTGTCATGAATCTCTTCTATTATAATAGTTCAAAGTTCTGGTCATTCCAGGCAGCTAATGACATCCGTTGCTCCAAAGTTGGCAGAACGCTTTTTCTTTTTACAATTCGGTACCAGTCTCCGTAGCAGTAGATTCCCTGGAAGATAATGGCGGAGAGGAAGCCGTAAGAGATTTCCGGTGCCAGGATGTAAAAGCCTTTTACCACGCATATTCCGCCAATAATCAGAGCAAGAAACCAGTGGTGCAGGTGGAGCTGATAATTCCGCCAGGGGATGATTATTGACCTGACGATTCCCTGTTT